>Ga0208131_1000439_pt1 | contig 12216 bp, 10 predicted proteins | sample ETNtaG_14_FD_185781 | JGI IMG/M metagenome (GOLD analysis project Ga0208131, IMG submission 185781) | Marine microbial and viral communities from oxygen minimum zone, Eastern Pacific Ocean - ETNP201406SV73 (SPAdes) (version 2) | ecosystem: Environmental > Aquatic > Marine > Oceanic ...
GATCGGATTCAACGATCATTGATGGAAATCAAAATGGGCGGGTCATAAAAGTTGGTGATGATGCATCACCACCATTAGAGATCAGCGGATTCACCATTACCAATGGCAGCACCAATGGTCGAGGGGGTGGAATGCAAATAAAAATGACCGGTGACATCTTGCTTTCAGACCTTATCATTTCAAACAATCAAGCGAATACCGGGGGTGGCATTATTGTGGAAGGTATTGGCGGCGCTTGGAATGGCGAAGCCCATGTAATTGTGGAGAATGTGATTTTTTCAGGTAATCATGCCACAGGTAATGGGGGTGGCTACTCTGTTTATGATGATTATGTATCCACATTATTTAAAAGTATCACCTTTGCCAACAATTCAGCAGGTGGTTCGGGGGGTGGAATGCATATTTATGGTATGAGTCATTATGCGGTTCTTGCAAATTCAATCCTTTGGAATAATTTTCCAGATGATGTATTTGGTTATGTATTTCCCCATTTTTCCAACTTGGAAGGCGGCATGGGTGGCGAAGGGAATTTCACTATGGATCCACTTTTTGTCGATAGTACAGACTTCAATCTCCAAGAAGGATCTCCCTGTATAGATGCTGGAAGTTCATTGGTGATCATCAATTTAGATTCCCTCATGCTACCCGGTGAAGATTGGATGGGCGACACCATTATTAATGTAAATCCTTCCTATTATGGAGGTAACTCTCCTGACATGGGTACATACGAGTCACCTTTTACTGGTCTCTTGGCATTAAATGGCATAGGTTTACCAGATGTGTTTGCGTTGCACGCCAATTATCCAAATCCATTTAATCCAGTTACGATAATTGGTTACACATTATCCGAAGAAGCTACAATTAATATTACTGTTTATGATATTACAGGCAAGATAGTAAACAATCTGGTCAATAATTACAAAAGTTCCGGCTATAATTCAATCCAATGGAACGCTACCAATGATAAAGGGGCACCAGTATCAGCAGGGTTATACTTATATACAATACAGGCAGGGGAGTTCAGGCAGACCAGGAAGATGGTATTGCTGAAATAAAATTATCTTTTACAACATCAAGCCCCATATTCGTGGGGTTTTTTGTTTGTGGGATGATGAGTAGATTTAAGAATGATAATTTTTTCATAATTGGAAAGAAAAAAATAATTATGATGAAATATCTCCTAAAAAAGGATAAAAAATGAAAATAATATTAACGGGATTACTATTTGTTTCACTGGCTTTATCAGATGAATTAAGTAAAGCTGAAAAGGAAATAAAAATATATATCGATGAGCATACGGAAGAAGCGATAGACATGGTTGAGAAAGTGGTGAATATCAATAGTGGAACACTCAATATTGCTGGTAATAAAACGGTGGGAAATATATTTCAGGCTGAACTGGATCAACTTGACTTTAACACTTACTGGGTGACTTACCCCGAAACGATCAAACGCTCTGGTCATCTTTTTGCAGAAATGCGCGGAAAGGGAAAAAAAATCGTTTTGATCGGTCATTTGGACACCGTATTTGAACCGGATAGTCCATTCCAAAAATTCACAAGGGATGGAGATACTGCCTACGGGCCAGGTGTTTCTGATATGAAAGCGGGTGATGTATCCATGATCTATGTCATGAAAGCACTTGATAATATAGGCGTCTTGAAGGATCTAAACCTGACACTTGTATTTATTGGCGACGAAGAAAAAACAGGTGGCCCCCCATCAATTGTCCGCAAAGAATTAATCGAAGCAGGGAAGTGGGCCAATATTGGCTTGGGTTTCGAAGGGGCTCATGGTATGAATACGGGGACAGTTGCCAGGCGGAGTTCTTCATCCTGGCGGTTGTCAACCACAGGTATTCAAGGACATTCTTCTCAAATTTTTAAAGATGAATTGGGATACGGTGCCATATTTGAAGCAGCTCGTATTGTGAATGCTTTTCGTGAGGAACTGGTGGGAGAGGAATATCTATCATTTAACCCAGGAACCATCATTGGTGGCACAGATATAGCTTATGATCCTGTAACGGCACGTGGTACAACTTTTGGTAAAACAAACGTCGTATCTCAAGCTGCAACGGTTCATGGCGGTATTCGGACCATTTCAACCGAACAGCTGGACAAAGCCATGGCACGCATGAAGGATATCGCGTCTCAAAACTTGCCTGGCACAACTGCAAAGATCAAATTCAGAACCAGTTACCCGCCAATGGCCCCAACAGAGGCAAATTATGCACTGTTGGATAAGTTGGAATCTGTGAATGTGGATCTTGGATATGGGAAGTTGGAGCCTTTAGACCCTGGGAAACGTGGTGCAGCAGATATTTCTTTTGTAGCACCACATGTAGATGCTTCTTTAGCTGGAATGGGCCCTGATGGATTTGGAGAACACTCTGAAAAGGAAGGCTTGGATCTGACATCATTACCAAAGACTACAACCCGAGCGGCCATATTGATCTATCGATTAACACGTTAAATTAATATCGTTCATTATGGATCATTAAATCCTTTGATTAGACAAACATCAAGCCCCACTTCGTGGGGTTTTTTGTTTGTGGGATGATGTGTAGATTTGGAGATGGTGGTAGGGGGGAACGATCTTGTATCGGACAAAATCTTTCATTATTTATAATGAACTTTATCTTAAACAAACTGGCATCGGAGTACTCTATCCTTTTAAATAATTGTGGGTTGAGTTATACTGCACACTTGACTATATGGTCACAGGTTCTCTTAAAAGGATTAAGTAGTTGATGAAAGCGAATTTTTCATTACTCGATTATCTAAAGTGGCCGATACATTATTTGTTTGCCCCATTAGGAGAAAATACCTTTCCCAAAATAGAGACTAAACGAGTCCTCAATAATTCAACCCCAAATATAAAAGTTTCATTTATTGGCGATTTAATGGGCATAGGTGAGAAGAGAGTTCTTGTAAATGATGATTTGAAATTTTATTTAAATAATTCAGATCTTATAATTGGAAATCTGGAATGTATTATTTCTGATCAAGTCAAAATCAATCTGAAAAACCAGGTTACTTCCCATTACTCCTTATCATCATTTAAGAACAATATAAGTACTCGCCTTGCTGTTTCTCTTGCAAATAATCATTCAATGGATAATGGTGTGTTTGGGCTAGAGAATACAATTAAAAGCTTAAATACCTTGAAGATTGATTATTTTGGAACTAGACATAAACCCTTTTTAGGTATAAATAGTCAGTTTAAAATATTAGCTGCAACTCAATGGTCAGGAAAGGAAATAAGTAGTTTATCCTCTATACATAAGTTATCTGTAGATTATATACCTAATAATATTATTCCATACTTTCATATCGGTGATGAATTTTTTTCAACATTAAGTAATGAAGATTTAGATGAAATTATAAAGTTAACGAAAAATAATAATATGCCATTTATTGGTCATCACTCCCATGTAATTCATGAACCTCATTTCTACCAAGACAGGATGTTTTTCTCATCTCTAGGCGATTTCTGGGTATCATATGGATCTATGCATATTAAAAAAGGAATAGTTTTAACATTGGAATTTTCTGATGATCAGCTTTGTTCGCTTGAATGGCGCAAAACAAAGTGCTGTTGTACAGGTGATTCTGTTTTGATTTCTTTTTTATAATACTTTCTTGAATAACCAACAGGAATGGCAAATGGACTTATATGAAGAACGAATTGAACAATTTGCAGATGAATGGAATATTACATGGGAAACTGAGGAACTTATTGATGATGATGGTATAGAAATAATTTAATGATGTCTATTATATAATCTCTTTATCCAAATTTAAACCATCCACATAAGGATATAGTAACACCCCACATTCGTGGGGTTTTTTGTTTGTGGGATGATGATTTATATGTTAGGTATTAGACTGGCCCGAGTACTGGCAACTCTTGCTTCAGCAGAACAGTAAATGCCTGTTTTAGCCTTGGTTTATTCTGTTATCTATACCAAAACATTATTTACAAAGGGAAAAATTAATTCTCCAAATCAACTATAGCATCTGCCTCTATTTCCACGAGGTAGCCTTCTCCTACTAATCTGGCTTCTACCAACGTATTGGCAGGCTGTATATCCTTGAAGCGTTCTCCGTGTGCTCGTGCAACAGATTCCCAATCATTGATGTTATTTATAAAGATCCTGGTGCGAACGACATCTTCTAGTTTACCACCCAATGACTCAATCGCTCCTTGTATCTTATCGATCACAAAATGGGCTTGTGCTGCTGGATCATTACCACCGATCATTCTTTCACCGTGAGTTGCTGTCGTTCCGGATACTGAAATGCGATTGCCTTTACGTACAGCCCGGGAATATCCAGCCATATCTTCCCATATCGTACCGCTGAGTACCTTGGTTCGCTCGGAATTCATCTCAATTGGGGTGAATGGAGTTGGCACTGTATCAAAATGATGTGTCAAATTACCAGTAGCAGTTAAAATCGGTGTCTTTCTATATTCATCCCCACAATCACCATGCACAGGATCAAGCTGCATTTGAAATTCGCGAATAAGATTTTTATCATCTTTATCTAACTGAAACTCAAATACCTTCAGGTTCTCTTTTATATGCTCTTTTTTACCTAAACGGGCACCAATGATTACACCTCCTACGGCTGGTTGCTCCAGCATATACTTAATGGCGATATTCGCTATAGAAATACCATGTTTTTTAGCGATTTCCTGCACAGTTTTAAGTAATTGCTGAAACTTTCCCCACCCTCCTGTAACATTAATAAATCGCTTATACTTCATTTCTGACCAAGTTGAAAGCTTAGCTATTGATGGTTCAGGTTGGTCTATCCATTTTTCTGAGAGGAAACCACCCGCCAGCGTCCCGAATGCTAAGATCTTTAAACCGAATTGTTCACATACCGTTGTCATTTGGTCTCTAGCCCTTTGGTCAATCAGGGAATAACACACCTGGTTAGACACGATATCAACGCCGCTGGACAGAACAATTCGTAGATGAGCCGTATCGAAATTTGTGAGTCCGATTTGCCTTATGAGGCCTTCTTCTTTTAACTCCTGCAGCCAGAAAAGGCAATCCAGCCAATTTGGATCTGCATAGTTCCATGCGTGAAATTGTAATAGATCCAGAGTGTCTAATTGCATCCTTTTTAAGGACAATTCTACGGCAATTCGAACATCTTTCTGGGTTATAGGCCCTGGCTTTGGGACCCACTTTGTCAATAATTGTAGTGTATTCCCATGAAGTCGTTTTTTATTGAAAGTACCAGCGATGACCTCCGCTGACCCGTAATGATCTGCCATATCGAACGTGGTAAACCCGGTATCTACGTACGGACTCATTGCTTTTGCTGTTTCTTCGGGGTCAAGTTTAGTCCCACCCTTTTCCATATCTGCAATCTGCCACAAACCCATCAAGATCCGGGATATTTTAAGATTTGGCGCTAATTCACAGTATTCTACCATAAGATTATGTTTTTATTCAGGGGGTAGATTATTAAACACTTGACCGGTATCAATACCTTTTTTTTTCAGGATAGCAAATTCTTTGAAAAAAATTATGGAAGCAATAGTCATGACAATTAGCCAGATTGTAGTTGAATGGTAATACCAAGCTTCAACATCCGAGGAAAGATCTTTCCAGATATGGATAATAAGGAAACTTGATAAAATAAAGATACCAGCCCATCCTAATACTTTTTGAATGCTTCTATTACGGATGATTTTGATTTCACGTGTCAAAGTTGGATTTATTCTTGAAATCATTATCAGGGTAATACACATCAACAAGAAATTGACCATCATGGAGGTCACCATGATATCAATCCCTAAAAAGAAATCGCCGGCAAAATGGCTCCCTAAAATACCTATACTGGCCATTCCTCCGCTCAACAGGATTGCTATATGGGGGGTGTGAAAACGCGGATGAACATATGCTACATTCTTGGGGAATATGCCGTCTTCTGCCCATGCAAACATTAATCTTGATACAGCTAGCAACATCGCTGGCAAGTCGTTTATAAGAGCAATAGCCGCTCCTGCAACAATGACAATAGTGAGTCCTGAAGGAAGTATATAATTTAACATTCCAGGGGCAGTAATATCTTTACTGATGGCTTCCTGTGCTATAAAAGTCCATGGTACAGCGTGGTAAACAGCAGCAGTAAATAGCATATAAAAGCTTCCCACTACGATCATGGAAAGTGCTATTGCCAGCGGCAAGGACCGAGATGGATTTCGGGCTTCCCCTCCAGCCTGCGCGATAGAATCAAAACCTATGAAACTGGCAAACAATACAGCGGCGGCTGTTATTAATGTATTGATATTAAATGTACCATTCACTTCCGGAATATGGACCCTGCCCTCCTTAGCCAGCAAGCCGGCGGCAAAATCTTCCTGCGTAAAGAAGAAGCCTGCAATAATTACAATGGCCCCTAGGAAAAACATCAAGAACATTAGTGGAATTACTATACGCTCGTACAATCTGGTACCTTGGATATTGACAATTACAAATGTCCACAATATTAAGCCTGCTAAACTTACCCGCACCCAACCCGTTTCGAGTAAAGCTGCCGTCTCCTGCCAGTCTAATGCAAATGCTATATCTCTGATGAAGGGAACAATAACGTAAGATACAACCCCTATTACGATCGACAACCCAAACCATTGTGAAAAACTGGCAACAAATCCTAAATATGGATTAAGGCCTCTGCTTGCATAGATGTAGCTCCCGCCTGCTCGAGGCATTGCTGATGCCAGAATACTGTAAGCAAATGCAGCTAAAATGGCTGGTATAGCTGCCAAAAGAAAAGCCGGCAGGACATAGGGGCCAATGCCGGGTACATTGCGTTGAATCATGAAAGGCATCACATAGATGGAAGCACCTAACATCGAGCATATACCCGTTGCAGTTAATCCCAGAGTTCCCATTTCGCGGGTAAGGCCCGTTTTTAAGGTAATGTCAGTGGAGACTTTCATATTAAATATTGATTCATCGCAATTAAATTGTTTTTAACATAATCAAAATGAAAATATTACACAAGGAAAACACACACCGATACATTGGTCAAACCAGAATGTTAAAGGGTCATTAAACTTTTTTAACTGTTAATTCTAGCACTGAGACTTATTCTATTGGAGAAGTGATAATATCGTTAGGCAATGTAATATTCTGGCGAAGGATGTCAGGCAGACAAAGAAGATGGTATTATTAAAATAGATTTACCCTTTCTACAACATCAAGCCCCACATTCGTGGGGTTTTTTGTTTGTGGGATGATTTGTAAATTTGGGAATATTAGATTATGAAATCTCTAAAGGAATTAATCAAAAATTATACCCATAAAAATCCAAAAGAAAATTCAGCTATTGAAATGTTGAATCTCCTAAAAACTGATGGGTGCTTTTTAAAAGATAATTATGATGGACACTTTACTGGCTCTGCATGGATTGTGAGTCCAGATAAAGAAGAAATATTGATGACACATCACAAAAAATTGGGGATGTGGCTACAATTAGGAGGTCACGCTAATGGTGAGAATGACCTGTCCAAAGTTGCATTGCGTGAAGCAAAAGAGGAATCTGGAATCCAATATTTCAATATTTTGAGTAATGAAATATTTGATTTAGATATACACGATATACCTAAACATATGAACCAACCATCACATAAACATTATGACATCCGATTCTTACTAGAAGCTGACCCTGTTTCTAGCAAAATAACCATCAGCGATGAATCATATGATGTAGCTTGGATACCTATAGATGAGGTTATAGGATTAAATCCAGAAAATTCTATTCAAAGGATGGTAGAAAAGACATTCGTAATTAAAAATCTTGATTCTTATTCTTTTAAAAACCAAGTATAGATTCGATATAATAGTATATTTGCAATATGAAATTTATTGTTAATTAAATAAAAGGAAATATGATGGGAAAAGGAAAAGATGCTAAAAAAAGTGAAAAGAAAAAACCTTTAAAAACAGCTAAAGAAAAGAAGTTAGCCAAAAGATTGAAAAGAGAAGGAAAAGAATAAAACTGAATTATCACTAAATAAGAATTTCACTTTTTAAATCAAATTCAGAATATCAACCCCCACATTCGTGGGTTTTTTTGTTTCTGGGATGATGCGTAGATTTAATACGTTGTGAACTATTTTTTTATAATTATTTTATTGAGTATTTGCCAGATTACTGGTAGTGATATTCATTCTCCTATTTTAACAATTAACAGTGGATGGCGAAATGAAACGATCATTAAAATCGATGCCCAGACCCATATTGATTATGGTTTGGCGTATCCGGTGACTTACGAATTTATTATTCCTGCTGGGAATGATAATCTGCAGGCGTATCGTAGATTTCAGGCGACTCAGGATTGGTTTCAAATGGTAGAAAAAACCGCAGAAGACTTTTTCAACGGTATCGAAGCAGTACGCTTTGATTATGATGATAATACGGCTTATGTATCCATTGGATTTTCAGAATTCTCGGACTCAATTTTTATCAAATTAACAAACAATGACGATAATACCATTGATGCAACCTATTCTTCAATGAGTCAGTACTATGATAACCGTGATGCTGCTGTCACCGCTACCGCAGATGACTGGGCAGGCTGGGTCAATGATAAATTCGTACAAACCTGTCAAATTTTTCGGAGTTTTAATCTCTGGTTATCCTGTGCTATTGTAACGGATGTAGGAGATCCGAATACATGGATCGATATTCAAACCCAGCTTGATTCCGGCTATGTGGAAGCAATCTCTCATTCACGCACACATCCCTATGCACCCTATGATGATCTTGAAGGTGAAGTTTTAGGAAGTATGCAAGATCTAATCGATAATCTGGATTTGCCGGCTCATAACAGTTATGGAATTCGTGAATATGTGTATGCCTGGGTGGCTCCCTATGGTGAGTATGATGATGCTATTGATTCCATGGTAAGTGTTGCAAAGTATTTTGTGACCCGAATGTATTATGGCAACGATTACGGATTTTCTAATTGGGATCAGGAATTATATAAGTATGATCCGGTAGGCGTTTCCCGGGAAGTAGGCCCTCTTTGGCTGGGTACCACAGATACAGCAGATCTAAATAACACTTTCGATGAAGTTTTAATTGATGGAGGTGTCTACCATGTAATGTGCCACCCAAATGTTATTGAGTGGGACCAAGATTATCCCTGGATCCATCTGGAGCATATCAGCAACCGGAATAATGTTTGGTATACAGGCTTTGGGCATCTGTATGCCTACCATTTTCTCCAGTCTACCTATCCCGAGATTAATCTTCATTCTTTGAATCCTAATGAACCTATCCCGGAACAAATTGTAATCCATCAGAATTATCCAAACCCGTTTAACCCAACTACCAATATTGATTTTGGGCTTAATGAATTGGGCTATGTTCGAATAATGATTTACGATATCCTCGGCCGTGAAGTAAAAACCCTAATAAATAGCATTCAGGATCCTGGCTATAAATCCATCCAATGGAATGCTACCAATAATGCAGGTCAGCCAATTTCAGCAGGTGTTTACCTTTATAGAATTGAAGCAGGAGAGTTCAGGCAGACAAAGAAGATGGTATTGCTAAAATAGATTTACCCTTTCTACAACATCAAGCCCCACATTCGTGGGGTTTTTTGTTTGTGGGATGATGTGTAGATTTGGGAATGGCTCTATATCTATCATTAATACTATTCAATGGAGTTGCTTGAAGGCAGAAAGAACTTCATGATTATTGATATTTTCTTACCACTTTCCTTGATATTTATTATGTTCACTCTTGGACTGGGTCTAACCTTGAATGACTTTATAAATTTGGTTCATACACCTAAAGCATTTTTTGTTGGAATAATGAATCAAATGTTTTTACTCCCTCTTGTAGCATTCATTATTGTCTCATTAATGGGAATAACAAAAGAAATAGCTGTTGGGATGATGATACTAGCATCCTGTCCTGGTGGTGTTACTTCAAATATAATTACAAAACTGGCTAAGGGAGATACTGCATTATCAATATCATATACTGCAGTTATTAGCATTTTATCTATAGTTAGTCTTCCTATGATCACTGGGTTTTCAATGAAATATTTTATGGGAGCAGATGCGCCGACACTAAATCTATTATCCTTAGGATTGACCATGTTCCTAATCACTGCATTGCCAGTTGGAATTGGTGTATTAGTTCGTTCCAAATTCAGGACTTTTGCAGATTCATTTGAATCCACCGCAACAAAAATATCTATAGTTTTATTCATTATCATCATCATAGGTGCACTAGCTAGCGAATGGAATACTTTTATCAATAATCTATCAAGTTTGGGCCCTGCAATTATCTTTTTGATGGTTATTATGATTACAATTGGTTACAATAGTTCAAAATGGTTTAGAATGAATAACCAGCAAGCGGTAACAGTAGCAATTGAATCTGGTATACAAAATGGTACAGTAGGGATCACAATTGGAAACATAATTATCAATCCAGAAACTGGATTATCCATATTAAGCATACCATCCGGTGTATATGGTATACTGATGTATTTCATCTGTTTACCATTTGTTTTTTGGTATATCAAAACCAAACATAAATAATATAACTTCATATCTGATAAAGCTCCACAATAGTGGGGCTTTTTGTTTGTGGGATGATGAGTAGATTTGGATATGGCTCAAGATAAGTGATAAGTGTTCAATCTGTAAGAAAAAAGCTACTGGAAGTTTTGATGTCCCGGAGCTATATAATTTTTTTTCTTCTAGTTTTGGCAACGCTGGATTATTAGATATACCATGGTTAATATTTTTATATCTATATTTACGGCTCATTTTCATATACACTTACTAATTATTAAGAGGACAAAATAATGAAAAAAGTGATACTGTTTGGTTTAGGATTAATGTCTTTCCTTTTCGCCACTACAATTAACATTCCTTCAGATTATACAACTATTCAAGCAGGCATAAACGCTTCGGACGATGGCGATACGGTGCTTATTGCACAGGGTATTTACTTTGAGAATCTAATTCTTCAAAAAGAAATAGTTCTCACTAGCCACGCTATATATGATGATCTCGGTTCGGATTTTCATAATAATGAGAACATTATTGAGACCATAATCAGTGCTCCTCCAGAGCCGGATGATCCTAGTAAGGGAAGCTGCCTGGTGATCCGTTACGGGAATATTGAGCCGACAATCTTCGGACTCACATTCCAGGATGGATTAGGGACATCTATGATTGAAGTGGACTGTGGTACTTTTCCGGTACGATCAGGTGGTGCTATCCTGATCTATGAAGCCTATCCAACCATAATGTACAATCGATTTTTAAACAATGGCGGTGGTCAAAATACGGGTGGGACATCTGTTACAAATGGTGGCGCCATAAGCCATTTTTCTGATGATGATGTTGAGTTTGATGAAGATAGGGACTATGCCAGTCAAAACAATCATTCCAGTCGGGATATACCGGAAGAGCTAAATATTCAAAACAATTATTTTGAAGGTAACAGCAGCGGTAATGGTGAGAATGTTTACTCTCATGGCTATGAAGGTGATATTGATGTGAGCGGCAGTGTCTTTGAAGATATTGATTGTGAAACAAATACCGTGAATGAGTTTGTACTTCAGTCAATAGAAAATGCAGCAGATTACATCCAGAATGATATATCCGGTGTTTGTATAGAATCCAATTCATTTTATGTATCTATTATTGGTGATGATAATAACGTGGGCACGGAGTCAGAACCTTTAAAAACAATTGGGCATGCTTTAACCCTTGTAAAAGATGCTGAAATACCCACCACTATTAATCTTAGTTCAGGTTTTTACTCACCATCAGCCACTGGTGAACATTTTCCAATTGTACTTCCAGACAATGTACACTTGATAGGTGATGAGAGTGAGAATACAATATTAGATGCTGAAGCGGATGCAGAAAATGAAGCAGCAGTGATGATCATAAAAGTAGTTGAAAATGTAAGAGTAGCAAATTTGACCTTAACCGGTGGCTCTTCTGAAGGCTATGGGTGTACCGGAGGCGGAGGAATTCAAGTGTCTTATGATGGCATCCCTTCAGATTTTACAGGTGATACAACTGGATGGAGGGCACTCACATATCCGGTCATTGAAAATGTGATCCTTGAAGAAAATCATGCCTGGAATGGTGGTGGAATGAGTTTTTACAGGGTAGAGGGTCCTGTTTTGAATAACGTCACAATTA
>Ga0208131_1000446_pt1 | contig 12138 bp, 6 predicted proteins | sample ETNtaG_14_FD_185781 | JGI IMG/M metagenome (GOLD analysis project Ga0208131, IMG submission 185781) | Marine microbial and viral communities from oxygen minimum zone, Eastern Pacific Ocean - ETNP201406SV73 (SPAdes) (version 2) | ecosystem: Environmental > Aquatic > Marine > Oceanic ...
GCCATTGAAAATATATTATCGGTTATCATTTTAACCGTTGAAAGCCCTGTATTACCAGCAATATCATTAGTACCAGCGAAAATATTGACCACATCAGGGTATAAATCAATTGCATCGGGTCTAAACCGGATCATTATTTGAGGAGTGGTCTGACCGCCAATACCTCTATTTATATATTTATTATTTGAAAAAAAATCAGGATACAGATGACCCCATTCTTCAGTGATAGAGTCTCCAATAAAAACAATTCTTTTTCCATTCTCTGATGGCTTAGTGAGCTGTTTATTTTGTTGCTCGTAATAGCCTAGGTTTGCCCAATCTTGATTCTTAGCCTGCGTCGTACCAATCCTGATATCGTTTTCTAGAGTCACATTAATCTCCTTTGCTGATTAATTTTGTTGAAATACATACTTTTTTTAATTTATTAAATCATAAAAACTTTTGAGATCAAAAGATAATGAATTACAATTATTTTCTAATTTTTCAATTGGTTCAAATTCAATTTTTATTTTTTCATTTGGTAACATTTCAAAATAGTTATTGCTAAATATTCCCCTACAATTAAGACAATTGATATACAGTTTATGGATAAAATTATAAGAATAAATAATAATGAAATATCGATTATCAATAATCTCATGCTGATAATCAAACTTTGGTTTGGTCAGTTTTAAATCTTTTGGTTTGAAAAAAAAGAAGTTATTCTTGGTTATAGATGTTCCATCTTTTTTTAGTTCACAGCACAACATAATTTCTGATTGATCATGCTTGCCGATCAATTTATCACTGCTGAGTTTAAGCGCTTTGGTAGAACAAGTTGATGAGACTTCTATAGCCTTAGTTTGTTCTACTAAAACTGATCCATTGAATGAATAAAGTATTACACTTAATTCTGCATTGAAGGAAAGATCTTGATCGTTTATTATATAGATATTAATCAAATTATCTTTTTCAGTGATAGATACTAATACAGGATTAAAGAATATTCTTGCAGCATAATGCAGCGCCTTCCAATTGCCATTGTAATCAATGCTAGACCAAGAAACACCTGGCCAACAATCATTAAGCTGCCAATACAGTGTCCCCATACAGAATGGCATACTTCTTCTATGCGCTTCAACTGCAGTCCTTATTGCGTCTGCCTGCATAATTTGACTGAGTGGGATTAAGGATTCAAAGTCCTTAGGTTTAGAATAATATTGTTCAATATATTTTATTACATTATCATTCCCCAGTGATGCTTTCTGATGTGCTTTAATCACATCAGACTCTATATCCCAATCTACTTTATTGGCAAAAGTCTCAACGGTTTTTAAATCGGGAAAGGACTGCATTCCATATTCCGACATAAATCTTCCAATATTTTTTTCAAACCCTTCAAACCCTTCACCGCCATGCCAGACACCCCAATAGTGGTTATCACCATTGCCATAGATTTGATCATCCTTAGGTAATTCTAAGTCATGTCCAGGAGAACTTGGCCAATATAATCTTGATGGGTCTAATTCATTGCAGATATCAGGAATTAGCTCATGGAATAGTTTTTTATAATCTTTTTCCCACACAGATTCAGGTAATTTTTCTTTCCAGCCCCAGCTAAGCCATCCCGATGCTACTTCATTATTACCACACCAAAGGATAACGCAAGAATGATCTTTTAATCGATTTACCTGGTATGTTACTTCTTGTTTAACTGAGTTTAAAAACTCATTATCAGCAGGATATAGAGAACAGGCAAACATAAAATCCTGCCAGACCAGGATACCCATCTGATCACATAATTCATAAAAATAATCGGGTTCATAAATACCACCTCCCCACATACGCAATGTATTCATATTCGCTTTTATAACATTCTGTAATAGTAATTTGTAATCTTTGGGAGTCAATCGACTGGTGAATGAATCTGCCGGTATCCAATTTGCTCCCTTGGCAAAAATAGGTTTACCATTCACATAGATTGTAAAACTTTCTCCTTTTTCATCTTTTACTCTATTTATAGCGACATCACGTAATCCAGTCCGCTTACTAAATTTTTCTTCTTCTCCATCCGCATGTATTGTTACTTGGAAATCATATAATGGTTGATCACCGTGCCCGGCCGGCCACCATAATTCAGGCTTAACTACGACTAGGTCAAAATAAAGTTTATTTTCCCCTTTTGAAAATTTTATTGGGTGCTCGTAAAAAATTTCTGACTTTGGTTCAAAAATAATAATTTTCCCAGATTTATTATTTTTTGACTCTATGTCAACTTCTAAAGTCAAATCAGCACGGTCTTTATCACATTTTTCTTGTCGAATGAATATATTTTTTATGAACCAGGAATTCCAACCAAACAATTCAACTTCTTGCCATATTCCGGATGTAACGAAACAAGGACCCCAATCCCAGCCATAATGATAGGGAGCTTTTCGGGTATAGGGGCTTGTACCTCCTGCCTGATCATTTTCAGCAGGCAGTTTATAATTCATTGATTCTATATGGGGTAAAATTTTATTAATCGGTGAATGTAATTTTACATTTAACTCATTCCTGCCTGGCACAATAATATCAGTGACGTCAACTTCCCATGGATGGAACATATTATTAGCGCTAATTATCTTTTTCCCGTTCAAATAAACTGTAGCATAGGTGTCAATTCCATAGAAGCATAATCTTTTATTCTTTTTCTGCTGGAGTTCTTTCTCTGGAGTAAAATGCAATTTGTAGTTCCAACTTTTCTTTGAGATCCATTGCAGTTTTTGTTCATTTAAACCAAAGTACGGATCGGGGATCAGCTCATGGTTTAATAGGTCTAAATGGACACAGCCTGGGACGGTAGCATTTAACCAGTCAGATTCACCATCGCATTGGAATTCCCATCCTTCATTTAAAATTTGTGTATTTTTTTTACTCACTATGTATAGTTTTAATTAATAAACAATTTTGTTGTTGAATTGATAAATAGTTAATAGAATCATGGTCTCTTAATCATGTAGATACTAACTAATTTAGTTATCTTAAGATTAAGACACTAATAAATAACAAGAAGGAGAAACCAACATGATGAAATCGATATCTTATCGTTTGACTCTATGCATATGTGTTTTATTTTCTGTTGCTAATCTATCTGCTGATACACTTACAGTAACGTGGACAGGTGCAATAGGGGAGCTAGAGACAACAATCATGGCTGATACATCAGCAGACGGAACACAGGCGCACGATGTATACAAGCTTGAGTCCAATAAAACATATCTTCAGAGATCAACTATAGTTTTGGAATCTAGTTGTGATATCGTCGGTGCGGCGTATGGTACTGGGGAAACCCCTGCTACGATACAGCCAATACCTGGAGACGATGGAGCCTCTCAGTTCGCAGGCTGGCCTGCTGGCAATATCAAAACCTATGGCGAAGATCAATCATATGCTTTCAAGAATCTACTTTTTAATGGTGTATTTGCTGATGGTAGCACCACACTATTTGGTGTTTTAGCTACATACGGTAGTGGAAACACTATTACAGTAGACCACGTGACATCAGTCCATAATCAGGTTATCACTTATTTCTGCTTTGGACAAGAAGAGAACTGGACCCTGACCAATAACACCGCAGTACAATACTCATGCTACCCTGCTGGTATGTATTTTGGTGGTTTCTGGTGGGGCGGCGGCGGAGGCTGGACAGGAACTGTTGAGTCACTGCTCATCCAGAACAACACGATTGAAGGTGCTCACGGTCAGGCATTTGTGATCTATGACAATGGTCTTGTTAACAGAACTGATGGTGCATTGATTAATATTGATCACAACACATTTGCCAATATTATTGACTGGCCTAAGTTCTATCGCCATGGTAATAATACCTTTTTCACAAATAACCTATTTGTAAACTTGGCCTCAAACGGACAAACTCGTAATGCAGCTAATACAAACATTGCTTTAAACAATGATCACGTTTATGGACATGGTAAAACAGCTACTCTATCTCAGGGTGCGTGCACTGACAGCACACTACTTGCTGATGGAAACTGCTGGGATAACACCAACAGGAATATTAGTTATCAAAATAATGCTTGGATGGATACACCTGAACTGCTTGATATGTTCGCTATGGAACCTTGGTGCTGGGATTTGCCAGCGGATTCTAATGGTGTAGTAGTTACCCTTTGTGATACAATGATTGCTGGACAGAGCCGGTGGCTTGGTGACTCAACACAGGCACAGTTTGCAAACGGTGTTTATATGAGCAATAATCTCCATGCTACAGACTTAGGATGGAATCTTGATCCAGCTTATATTACTGCTCAAACAACCAGAACAAGAGACTGGCTGGATAACGGTGTTCATGATACGCACACAGATCATTTCTGGATGCATCAGGCTGATGATAATGCAATTGTTGTACAGTGGCCATTGCCATTGGACTTTAGCTACAGCACAACTTCAGGTGCCGCTACACTCTGTAAGCATGGTGGACCAGTAGGATCGACACATCACATGGCCCATGCAGGAGATCTTACACTTAGCACAAAACCTGATGAAATAGTGGCAAGTACGTTTGCTCTAAATCAAAACTATCCAAATCCGTTTAATCCAAGTACAGAGATTTCTTTTACTCTGGATGAAGCAGCAGATATGAATCTGTCTATCTTCAACATGCTTGGTCAAAAAGTAAGGACACTAACAAGTGGATCTAAACCAGCTGGTGTATATTCACTTGAGTGGGATGGTCGTGATGAAATGGGTCAAAGTGTATCAACAGGTGTTTACTTGTATACGCTTTCAAATGGTTCAACATCCATCACAAAGAAAATGGCTTTAATGAAGTAATCATTAAAGTTTTGATATAATTAATTATCAATATGAAAAGGGGTAGTTTTTACTACCCCTTTTTTAATTTAAATTTATCGATGAACAATTCACCTTTATACCGGTTGCAGGTTTTTATTCTGATTACTTTCTCAATATTTCAGATTAATTGTGGAAAGAATAATAAAAACGATAACACAAAAACCAGACCCCCAAAAACAGAGTTAACATTACCCGCAAATAACTATGCTAATTTTGATGAGTGCGATTGCCACAAAGAGGCAATGAAAATTCTGGACACAGCAATTAAAACAAGAACTGCTTTTAAATCCCTGGATGAACTAAAAAAGAATAAAGAGTCCAAAAAAGAAATAAAAGGCCTAGCCAAGACCTGGCAAATATTAACGAAAAATTGTTTCCAAAAGAATTTTGCTAGAATGTTTGAGCCCAGTGACTGCAATGATCTTAAATCGTTAGAAAAGAAAAAACAAAAACTGTATGACCTAGGAATTCAAATTGACCAAGGAGAAAGTATAAGATTATGAAAAAACTTTTATCCAACTATTATATCATAGCTATTTATATAACGAGTTCATTATTATATAGCCAGAGTGCAAGTATAAGCGGCACGGTCAAAGATAACCTAAATGGTGACAAGTTGATCGGAGCAAACGTATTTATACAAGGAACTAGTCTGGGTGCTGCCACAGCTAACAATGGTCAATATCAGATAAACAATGTGGGCTTAGGCACCTACACTGTTAAAGTATCTTACATTGGATACCAGTCAAAAGAGATAGAGATTACACTATCTAAAGCAAAGAATTATGTTCAAGATTTTAATCTGAATTATACCACGGTTGAAGGAAAAACGGTCGTGGTCACGGCTCAGGCAAAAGGGCAAATGGATGCTATCAACAGACAGCTTAAGGCTAAATCAATTAAGAATATTGTTTCCTCCGATCGTATTCAGGAACTTCCTGACGCTAACGCGGCAGAGTCTGTCGCAAGGATACCCGGTGTCTCAATTCGAAGAGAGGGCGGTGAAGGTAATAAAGTAGTTATAAGGGGACTTTCACCAAAATATAACAAGATAACAGTAAATGGAACAAATATTGCATCAACAGATGAGGACAACAGAAGCGCTGACTTAGGCATGATCTCTCAGTATATGCTAGAGGGGATCGAGGTCACAAAGGCTGGCACCCCCGATCAAGAAGCAGATGTTCTGGGAGGAACCGTAAACTTCATTCTGAAAAAGGCAGCACCAGGCTTCCACAGCAATTTAGTAACCCAGGGAATGAAAAATTACTTAAAAAATACTAATGATGATGATAAAATAGTCATGAGTCTAAGTAATAGATTTTTTAATGATAGAATAGGGATTTTAGGACAAATAGACTCTGAGAACAGGAATAGAAGTTCACACAACCTTGGGGCTTCTTATTCTAATTCGTGGTTGGGTAATGCAGAACTTGACTCATTAAATCCGCTAAGTTTTCAAGGTTTAACACTGACCGATATGACACGTTTAAATGATCGAACAAATACACTATTTGTAATTGATGTTAAAATTCCAAAAGGAAACATTAGTTACAGTGGTCTAAACAGTGAAATTGATAAAGAAGAGATAAGCTATGCGGATAATTACGCGCTTCCAAGTGAAATTAGACATTATAATACTGGTCAAACAAACAGCAACATTAATGTAATCACAGAAACCTGGAAGTATGAACAATCATTATTTCCAACTCTGATTGGTCTATTTGGAGATGATTATAAAACGTACAGCTTAAAGCTGGATTTGTTTAAATCATATTCGCTTTCAAAAAATGATAGAACATCAATATTGTATAATTTTAGGGAAAGGTATGCCTACACAGAGAATGTTAATAATAAGAGCCTTGAAACGATACAAAATTATCTTGTTAATGATAAAGCCGGTGCATTTTATGATCGGTATGACTATAACGAAAACTTTACTAATGAGTCAGAGAGTTCATATGGCGCCAACCTACAATTTGATTTTAACTTAAATAATAAAGTTTCTGGTAACATAAAAATGGGGTTCAAAGAACGAATTAAAGAAAGGGACCATGACCATGACCAAGAATATTCCGCTTTTACTTATGTGGCGATACAAGATAAGAGAGACTCAACTATTAATAAATTTCCTTGGCTGGATGAGTATGCAGATCCTGGAGACTGGTACATAACTTATAAAGCATTTTGGGATCCTGATTATGATGCTGGAAATTTTTTAAACGGAGAGTATGAAACTTTAGATTCATTAGGCGTATTACACACAATTGGTCCAGCCGCTGACTTAGAGAAAATGAATGCTTTATTTAATTGGTATAGAAATGACAACCATTTTACGGATGCAACTTATCATGAAGAAATCATGCACCACTACCATAAAACGAATTCTCTTATATATGACTACTCAGGGAAGGAAGATTATAATGCCAAATATATTATGGCCGATATGAATATTGGATCAAAATTAAATTTAATTACCGGGCTTAGATTTGAGAAAAATAAAACAACATATCGCTCGTTTAAGGGCATGCAGAATACCCTGCCACACTATAATGCCGCCGGGTCAGACAGCATCTCTATCCACACTAGAAATAACTCTTACTCATTGCCTTCATTATTTTTAAAGTATGAACCAAACGATTGGTTAATACTGCGATATGCCAGCACAAATACACTAACAAGACCAGACTACGCGGACATTATTCCCTTATATAATTATCTTGGATCAAGTGGCGGGGTACTTTACCGAAACCGATTTTTAGAACCGGGCGTGTCAAAGAATCAGGATTATGTTGTAGCCTTTAACAGCAACAAGTTAGGCCTTCTAAGCTTGAGTTATTTTACAAAAAATATAGATGGCATGATCTACAGCAGTGGTAAAAGATATATTGTTGAGGGCACAGCCAATTCATTATACGGGCTACCACATTATACCGATAAGAAGTTTATTAATGACTTCAAGTTAAATAACCCATATGCAGTAAAGTTAGAGGGGTTTGAGATTGACTATCAGACCCGTTTTTGGTATTTACCTGGTATGCTTAGTGGTCTGGTTTTTAATACAAACTACACAAGAACAACTTCTCAAGTGAAATACCCGAGAACTACAATTGACTACCAAATTAGTTGGGTTCCGTCCTTCAATATTGTTACTGTTAATCTAGATAGTTTCTATGTGGACAGGTTGATCGATCAGCCTAGTGATATCTTTAACTATTCACTTGGCTATGACTATAAAGGGTTTTCAGGAAGGTTTTCTATGCTGTATATGTCTGATGTTTTTAAGACCACTAACTTTTGGCCAGAGCTTCGTCAAACAACCGATTCTTACAGACGTTATGATCTGTCTATGAAACAGAAATTACCTGTTGTTAAAGGGTTAGAAATTTATCTCAATATGAGTAACCTGACTGAGGCAATTGATGTAACACGATTACGAGGCTATAACCAATCAGATCCAAATTTTGATAATGCGCTGCTTGAAGAAATATCAGCACCTGATGATATCACGATTGATGAGAGGCTGGATATGATTCCAAGAAATAGTCGAGCAAAAGTACTTGAGGAACACTACGGTAAAACCTTAGACATTGGATTTCGGTATTCATTTTGATGAAAAAGAGCCTGTAAGATTAGCTAATATATGACAATTTTAATTGCGACTCTCCTGTATACAGGTATAGTGGTAGCAGAAGAAAACGTTCAAGAAAAAATAAAAACCCTAGATTCTTTTTATCCCGAAAAGAATACATCTATTAAATATCAACAAGAATGGCAAATGAACTTTTATAATGAACGAATAAAAGAATTTAAAAATGACCCGGTTGGCCAAAATAAAATTGTATTCCTTGGAAATAGCATCACAGAAGGAGGCGGAGACTGGAACGCAAGATTTGGTGTTAAAAACATTGTAAATAGAGGTATCTCAGGCGATATCACAGAAGGTGTATTGGACCGTCTAGACGAAATCATATATTATAAACCAATAGCAGTTTTCTTATTAATTGGAATTAATGATATCTTCAGTGCAGATATTCCAGATCGGGAAAAAATAACACCATTATACGTGTCAAAAAATATTTTCAAGATTGCAAACCAAATAACTAGTCAATCACCATCTACGAAAATATTCATTCAGACTATTTTGCCTATAAATCATGAGATTTATACTGAAATAAATGATGGATTTCCAGAGCATGCCGTTCCATTACCAATACAGATCAATAAAATAAACTCGCTGATAATCAATAATGGCCTTGGTAATAAATACACCATTATTGATTTACATTCAGCATTCGCTAATAAACATGGCTTAATGGATAGAGCCTACTCAACCGATGGTGTTCATCTGAATGATGCAGGCTATGAGCTTTGGGTTGAATACGTTGGAAAAGATGTTCAATCATTAGCTATTAATCGCGACGCAGTATATTAAATATCCATTTTACAGTGTCCTAACTAGGCTGAGTGAATAATTAAAAAATTTATTCTTCTAACATTCTTGGCCCTCTCGTGCCAAACTAAAGAAAATACAATGCTATTAAACTCACTATTTTCTGATGGGATGGTATTACAGCAAAAAGAGAATGTCGCTTTTTGGGGCACATCAAAGCCAAATCAAAAAGTTGAGGTTATAGGTTCCTGGGGAACTAAATCGGAGACTACTTCTGATAATGATGGGGAATGGATTCTATATCTAAATACTCCTACGGCGGGCGGACCATTTAATATTATTGTGGCATCTGTTAGGGAAACTATTACTATTAGCGATGTTCTAATTGGGGAAGTATGGCTGGCTGCTGGCCAATCAAATATGGAAATGACTTTTTCTTATTGTTGTAACTCTACAGATAGTGCAGAATACGAAATATCAACTGCAAACTATCCAAATATCCGGATGTTCAATGTAAAAAAACAATATAGTTTAGAACCTACAAAAATAATCAATGGTGCATGGTCAAAAGCCGTAGGTGACAATATAATAAACTTTAGTGCTACTGGTTACTTCTTCGCAAAAAAACTACACAAAGAGACAAATATTCCAATTGGCATCATTCATGCTAGCTGGGGCGGTTCTGATGCTGAATCATGGATTAGTAGTGAAAAATTAATTACAATTAAAGGTTTTGAAGAAGAATCATCTTCAAAAACTATGAGAATTTTATCATCTCAAATTACAGAAAAATGGTTTTCAAAATTTAAATCGGTTAAAATGCCTTCAAGTGGTTTTGATTTAACATTAGGGACCTATTTTGAAAAAGCTGCTCCTGATATTAATTATCTTAACTATTTTATTAATGATTGGAGAAATATTGATTATGAAGATATTCATTATATCATTAAACAAAATAATTTTACAGATTGGGCAAAAATAAAACTACCGGGCTCGTTAAGTGATGTTCTGAATACAAATGATTTTAGTGGGATAATAATTCTAAAAAATGAATTCATCATTGATAATGTGCAACAAGACTATTACCTAAATATCGAACCAGTTAGTTTAGGATGGGCAGGAGACTTACGTGAATACGATTTCTATATAAACGGGATAAAAATAGGCTCAACGTTTGGTGATAAAAAGAAAGATAATTCCTATAAGAGTAAATTGGGTGAAAATTATAAAGAAAAGTATAAATCAAGCCCATTTACACATCAGTTGAAACAATTGATTCCAGGTTCGACACTAAGAATTGGTAATAATGAAATCGCTATAAGGCTGATTGGTTCAGGAGATATTGGTGTATTATCATTGGAATCAAATGAATCAATTAATTTATTGGATAATCTATGGCATTATAAGATTTCTGCAGAAATCTATAAACAACTTGATAATTACGAATATCCGTATTCATCTTTTTACTTTTATGATGACTATGATATAGACCTAACAAAAAGACCATCTATTAGTTCATATAATTTTAATGAGCCTAGTAGTCTATTTAATGGAATGATAAGCCCGCTGATTCCTTATGGTATTAGAGGAATAATATGGTATCAAGGAGAAAATAATGCATTTCGATTCAATAAATATGAAGAAATTTTTATATCTTTAATTGAAGATTGGAGAGAAAAGTGGCATAATGATTTACCTTTTTATTATGTTCAGATTGCTCCATACTTTAATTATTATGGAACAAACGCACCTTTACGTGAAGCACAAAGAAATATCTTAAAAATTCCTAAGACTGGCATGGTCGTGACTCTCGATATTGGTGAAAATTATGACATTCATCCATCTAATAAACATGATGTTGGTTATAGGCTTGCAGGGCTAGCACTTGCTAACGATTATGGCCAAAAGAATATTGCTTCTGGCCCACTTTACAGAGACTTCGAAATAAGTGAAAATAAGATTCTGGTGAATTTTGATTTTATCGGGTCTGGACTAACTATAAGACAAAACCAAAAGAGTGAATTTGAGTTAGCTGGTTCTGATAAACAGTTTTTTCCAGCTCGGGCGAGGATACTAAATGACAGGGTTGAAGTTTTTGCGACAAAGGTTACCCAACCAAGGCACGTTAGATATGGTTGGTCTGATACCACATCCGCTACACTTTTTAATATTGAAGGACTTCCAGCAGCATCATTTTCATCAAATTAGAAGAATACATTTTTTACCAAACTTGAATAAAATATCAGGACATAAATAAATTGTTTTCAGTCAAACAGTAAAAGCTCCTTTGACCAATTATTTTGTATATTTTTTTAAGGGCTACTAGTATCCTGATACTCATTATAATAATTCATTATTAAAAATATCACTACAAAGACATCTATGAATCATAATTTCAAATCAAAAGCATCTTCTTTCATCTTTGAACGACCTTTTGCCAATTCCAAATCCAAAAGAATCTGATCTCTTATTGATTCAGCGATGAGTTGGTCATTAGTAATTAGTCCCTGGATAGGTTCTCTACCTATTTTGTTACCTACAATAACCTTTTTATTATCTACAGCTAAAGCCAATCCACGTTTCCAATTTTCTTTAAAGGCATTAGGATCTATATTGTAGGAAAATGTCCGTCCGATTGGTTTACTTAGTGGTGTAAAGGATAAAAGCTGAATATTAATACCTTTTTCTTCAGCTTTTCTAAGTTGCTCTTCAATCTTAACAAATTCATCTGACCATACTCGTATCAAAATTTCTTCTTTTGCAGACAAAATTTCTTTTTGAACTTCATAAATGAGATCATCATATTCAGCTATTTTTACTGATATTAATGTATCAGAACCCTTTAATAATTCATTGAGCGATTTCTCCAACAAAGATTCTTCTGATTTATTTTGACGCTTTAGTATTTC
>Ga0208131_1000448_pt1 | contig 12123 bp, 6 predicted proteins | sample ETNtaG_14_FD_185781 | JGI IMG/M metagenome (GOLD analysis project Ga0208131, IMG submission 185781) | Marine microbial and viral communities from oxygen minimum zone, Eastern Pacific Ocean - ETNP201406SV73 (SPAdes) (version 2) | ecosystem: Environmental > Aquatic > Marine > Oceanic ...
TCGTCAATCGGGTTCGGCCTGTGTATCGGCTCGGGATGGGTGCTGTTGAACCAGGTCGCAGACCGGGCCTTCCCCTTGCAGTAATCAGTCGTCGAACAGCCTGAAGGGCAGGTCAATCATCCTGCTATCCTCCTCATCCCCCTCGCTATCGTCCACCTCAGGCTCCTCCGGTTCTAGGGCATCGGGTATAGGGGAAGCATCGGCCCCCTCCTCCTCGGGGGCCTCGAGCAGATCCATCTGTAGGTTCTCGAGCCCACTCTCCTGCCCCTTCATCCAATCGGGCATGTCGTGGGCGCCTCCTAGCACAGACAGAGTGGTGAAGGTCGCCATCGGGAGCACTGATATCGCCACTAGGAAGTCTATGACAGCGGTCTCTGGAACTACGGCATCGGGAACTACCGCATGCAGAAGAACTGCTTCCAGCTGCACTTCGTCCCATTGGGTGACATCGACATCGAGCCAGTTCAGAGAGGCGGCTAGGAACGTCCTAGCGATTATCCAGAAGAGCAGTATTGGAAGCACCCAGGAGAATCGCGAGACCCTCCACAGAACGCTCCTGAACATCGCTGCGTAAGCCACGAGCCCGCTGGACACCAGCGGTTGGATCCTCACTGCCATCCACAGCGCTATCAGGTAGCCAACCATCCCCAACTCGAACGCCTGATTCGGTTTGATCACTCCATCGGGAACGCCCTCCATGATGACCAGCGGTACGGCGATTAGCAGCACCTGCATCGGTACGGCCAGCAACTGCAGCCCCCCATGAACCGCAATCAAGTCATGCCCCTCGTCGACCGTCCTCGTGTGGACGAGTCTCGCCATCCTCCCGTAGGGACTGCCCTGCAGGGTCAGCCTCGTTCGATCTATGAGCTCGGGGTCCCCCGCTCTTCGGCTGAGGCCCAGTACCGGCATCCAGCCACCCCTGTCAGCGACTGACGTCGGCTTGTACCCGCCGAAGAACAGAGCCAGAAGCAGTGACAAGAACCCGTACAGCAGGCCTGCGATGACGATCCAGTAGACCAATTCGGTTCGAACGGCGACTGAGAAGTTGTCCTGATCCACTTCAAGCAGGTAGGTCAGGGAGAAGCCCACGATCGGAACCAGTGTGACTTGCAGCACGATCACTGTGTAGAGGACGAACCTCTGATACAGATCCTCCACTGTCACAGCAGACACGTCTCATCGAGTCATCATAAGCCCTTCATTGGGCAAGACCCGCCTCCGGGCGGTTAGAGGGGCGTCCGAGAGCTGCCAATCCGCGCGTTGCCGCCCTTCGGGCGGCGAACGCTTCTAGCGAACCTTCATACACGGTTGAAGGGACGAAGATTCGTCACATGCGTAGCCTGTCACCCTTACTTCTGGTATCACTGATGCTCATCATGAGCATAGCCCCCTTGGCCGCCAACTCAGCGATGTCTCCGACTACCGAGGAGCGTGCAGCAACCCCCAAGGCACTGATTGACTTCGAAGTCACCTCAATCGAGCTCGGTGACTCGCTGACCTCTTCCGAGCAGTGGAATCAGTCAGATAACTCCACTAAGGAATATGTCCTCAGGGACGAGTACATCGCTGTCAGTATCACATTTACCCAAGCCGGTACATCCAGCCAACCGGCCTACGCCGAGGGCTGGATGCAAGTGTGGCACCCCATAGGCTTCCTGATGGAAGAGCATTACGTCAACATGACACTGTCGGGATTGCAGTCTACCACTGAGTCGTTCTACTGGAATCCGAGTTCTGCTCATAGCGCGATCGATGAAGACGGCAATCTGTACGGCGGAATCATACTGCGTGGCACCATTGACGGCGGACTTGCTGATGACAACGAGGTCAATAACGAGCTCGACAGGGAAGTCCCTGTAGCGGTCTGGAAGGACCCGATGGACAACGGCTTCTGTGGAGATGTGGACGGTGATCAGGTAGTAGACTGCACAAACCAACTCAGCGCCAACGAGCCGACATGGGTCGGAGCCGGGTATGATTCGGACGGAACCCTCTCATCGGACCCCGACTACTATGGCCACTGGAGGATGGAGAACGCCTCCAGCAACGAGGGCGAGTGGCACTGGAGGGTATCTAGGCCGGGCTCGGACTACGCCAGCAACAGGCATGACAGGCTCTGGTGGGGCTGGTTCACACCGTTCGACAACTGCGACGACCCCGGACACGGACTCAAGTACGGGACTCTGGACACCGCAGTCTCGGCCCTTTACGGCAACAACTTCTGCAAGGTCAGAGTGAGGTCGTTCGACTTCATCTCGATGCACTTGGTGACTGCGGCCTGGGGCGAGATGGCAGCCGGTGACAACATCAGACTCGAGGCTGACGCCGGAGGATCCTTGGAGCACTACAACTACACGGCGCAAAGCCTCTCGAAAAACCACGGTGATTGGTCCCAGCTGGTCTGGAACATGACCGACATACACCCCAACGCCGACTACACCCTTGCCTTCCGCTTCGATTCAAACAGCTCCTTCGCGAACCAGGGCATCCATCTGGACTCGTTCCTACTGTTCGGATTCGAGAAGGTCGCAGAGTACACCCTCGACCTCGATTGCGACGATCCACTACCCAACGCCTACATGGTGGTCCCCGACGACTCTAGACCGCCGTCGCTGTTCTGCAAAATCAAGAACAACGGGTACGTCGACATCACTCTCCGCCTTTACACCGAGGTCTCCAACCAGACTTGGATGAACGGCTACCCCCTCAGAATCGACTCCAACAACCTGTTCGACCACGACAACTACGTCGTAACCGAGGTCATCAGTGCCCTCGGTACCATGAACACGTGGTTCAACCTCAGTATCCCCGAGGGCGCCAGCGTCGAGGAGCTAGACTGGTTCGTCTGGATCAACGACGGGACCACGAATCTCTCCAAGGTGTACATTGAGCTCCCCGTATCGGTCATAGCCGCGTACTCAATCGCTCTGGATCAGAAGACCCTAGCCAACCCAGCTGCGGTGCTGTATCCAGGCACCACTGGAGATGTGGCCATGGTGATTAAGAACACTGGGAACCAGATAGCGATCTGGAACCTCGGCGCTACCTTCGGGGACAACCGCTGGGCAGCAGAGAACCTAGTCTGGCACGATGCCAATGGCTCTGTGATCACCAGCCTCGCGATGAACATCACAGCAGAGTTCGATCTCACAGCGACAGTCATCGTGCCAGACGAGATAGCCCCGGGCACCTATGCGATTACACTCCTCGCAAGCGGCAGGCCTCCTGCCAACTTCGTGGCCGACTGGACCATCTACATCGAGGTCCCGGTATTCCACGAGCTGGTGCTTGAGCCGGAGACCACCGAGATGATGGCCTCTGCAGACGGCTTCCTGAGGCTCATCGAGGTCAGGATGGTAAACAACGGGAACTCGGAGGAGGCATTCGACCTGTCTCTGTTGTCGGACTGGAAACTCGGTGTATCCCTCAACGCGGAGCAGAGTCTTGGAATAGATCCGTTCGGAGGCGACAGCACGGTGATGCTACTGCTGCCGATGCCCTACGGAACCGCCAATGAGACCTACGAAATTTGGATTATAGCATCAAGTCAGGACGACTCAGGCTACCAATCGAGCGCCAGGGTCCTTCTCACCGTGCCCGTGACGAACCTAGTGGAAGTCGAGAATCTCGATTTGACCGCGGAGGTGTTCAGAGGGGGGGACGATGCGAGGACCCTGAACTGGGAGATCTGGAACAACGGCAACGTCAACGACGCCTTCACCATTGACTTCGAGACCAGCCACCCAGATGTCTGGGTCCAAGCGACCGGTCTGACCAACGGGAGGACGCCGTACATCCCGCCGGGATCTTCACTGAACCTCACAATTCGCTACTCGTTTGACTTCACCGCCAGTGGCGAGCGCGATATCACCCTCATCGCCAGCAGCGTCGAGGCAGCAAGTGATGGATTCGCCGTAAGTGGCAGCGGTACGGCGGACTTCCACGTCGGCGCTCAGGGATTCTTCCATATCCTCGCGCCATCGGCGTTGGTGATAACAGAGAGCGGGGATGACTACGGGCTTGTATTCACTGTGGTCAACCTGTATCCAGATGATCAGCTCCTGAGGGCCGACATTGACAGGAACTCTGACATCTTCTTCAACATCTTCGATGCGCGCGTGGATCAGGGCGACAGGGACTTCGTCCTGCTAGCCAACGAGTCTAGGACTATCACCGTCTGGCTGACCGTGACCGATGACAACCTCGAGAACCTCGCCGAGAACGAGATGACCTTCGACATAACGCTCGAGGTCGACGGAGACCGGGATAAGGTCTCTAAGAATGGGTCTGTTGTAATGCACAAGCTGAACCCCATCGACACCGGCCTCGACGTTGAGGAGACAGCGTGGTGGGCCGGCAACATCCTGTTCCTCCTCATCGGACTGGGAGTCGTTGTCGCGGTGCTATTCGCCTCGCTCAGGATATTCAAGAGCGCTACCGCTCCGATGGAGGAGATCTCGACCCTGGACACCTACGAGATGACCGTCGACGGCAGCGGCTGGGGCGATCAGGAAGGAATCCCTGACGCCCCCCAGCTCCCAGCAGACGACGAGGTGGCCAATTCGATGTATGGGGGTGCCAAGGAAATCTTCGAGCAGCCTCCTGAGATGCCCCCTCCGCCATCCATCGAGCCCGAACCAGAACCCGAGCCGGAGCCCGAACCAGAACCCGAGCCGGAGCCCGAACCAGAACCCGAGCCGGAGCCTCAGTTTGAACTGCCTCCGGGCGTCCCGCCGATCCCAGAGGAAGGCCTCCCGGAGGGATGGTCGCTCGAGCAGTGGGTCCACTACGGCCAGCGCTGGCTGGACCAGCAGAACCGCGAATGATTCGCCCGATGCACGCCCGTCGCCCGATGCACGCCCACTCGCGCCCGTGCGAGGCCTTATGACCCCCCCATTGGTCGCCGGATTCCGGAGCGTGATTTCCGATGTACAGCGGTCAACAGCCTATTTTCATTCTCAAGGAAGGCACTGAGCGTACCAGTGGGCGCTCGGCGCAGAGCAACAACATCGCTGCAGCCAAGGCAGTCGCAGACTCGGTGCGTTCCACTCTGGGGCCGAAGGGGATGGACAAGATGCTGGTCGACAGCATGGGTGACGTGGTCATCACCAATGACGGCGCTACCATACTCAAGGAGATGGACATAGAGCACCCTGCGGCCAAGATGATTATCGAGATCGCCAAGACCCAGGAGCAGCACTGCTACGACGGCACCACGAGTGCGGTCGTAATCGCAGGAGAGCTGCTGAAGCGCAGTGAGGACCTAGTCGAGCAGAATGTCCACCCGACAGTCATCTGCGAGGGCTTCAGGCTCGCCTCCGACAAGGCCTCCGAGCTCATTGATATGCATTCCATCGCTGTCAACCAGGATATGCTGGAGGAGGTGGCGAAGACTGCGCTCACCGGCAAGAGCGCGGGCGCAGTAAAGGAGTTCCTCGCCGACATCTCGGTCAGAGCAGTCCTGTCCGTCGTCCAAGAGGTAGACGGCGAGACAGTGGTTGATCTCGATGACATCAAGGTGCAGAAGAAGCAGGGCGGCTCAATCAAAGACAGCTCCCTAATTGATGGCATCATACTCGACAAGGAACGTGTTCACAGCGGCATGCCGCGCAGCGTGGCCGATGCAAAGGTCGCACTGATCAACTCGGCCATCGAGGTCAAGAAGACCGAGGTCGACGCTAAGATTCAGATTACCGACCCGAGCATGCTCTCGCAGTTCCTCGACGAGGAGGAGCAGTACCTCAAGTCGCTAGTCGACAAGATACAGGCCTCCGGAGCCAACGTGGTCATCTGCCAGAAGGGCATTGACGACATGGCTCAGCACTACATGGCCAAGGCCGGTGTGTTCGCCATTCGCAGGGCCAAGAAGAGCGACATGGAGGCCCTGTCGAAGGCAACTGGCGGCAGGATTGTGACTAACATAGACGACTTGTCCTCGGACGATCTAGGCAGAGCATCGAAGGTCGAGGAGCGCAAGATAGGTGAGTCTGACATGGTCTTCGTCACTGGCTGCCCCGACGCCAAGAGCGTCTCGGTGCTGCTCAGGGGCGGGACCGAGCACGTGGTCGATGAGATTCGCCGTGCCTTCGACGACGCTGTTGGCGTCGTCGCTGTGGCTCACGAGGACGGAGTGGTCCTGACCGGAGGCGGCTCGGTCGCCGCCGCGATAAGCCGCGACCTGCGTTCCTACGCCGAGGGAATCGGCGGAAGGGAGCAGATGGCCATCGAGGCATTCTCCGGGGCTCTCGAGGTGATTCCACGGACCCTCGCTGAGAACGCCGGACTTGATCCGGTCAACACCATCATCGACCTCAGGAAGGCACACTCGGAGGGCAAGTCGCACTTCGGGGTCAATGTCTACGAGGGCGGAGTTGCCGACATGAACGAGGGTCAGGTCTTCGAGCCCAGCAGGGTTGTCGAGCAGGCCATCCAGAGCGCCTCCGAGACCGCAGTGATGATCCTGAGGATCGATGACGTGATATCTAGCCGCGCGAGCCCCCCTATGTCAGATGGCGGCGAGTTCGACGGCATGGGCATGATGTGAGACACAGGGTGGAATACGGCCTACGGCCGTAGACCCCGGTTGCACTAGATTCAATAATCGCGTCAGGGTGCCCAGACTGCCGGTAGGCACGAGTGGACTTCATGGCGATATTCAGCGTCTTCATCGACGAAGGCTGTATCGTCTGCGATGCCTGCGAGGAAGCGGCTCCGGACATCTTCGAGGTCACCGAAGACACCTGCTTCATCAAACCGGATGTCAGGCTCGACGGTGGCTACGACCGCAACATCGACAAATCTGGACTCAAGCCGGACGTGGTATCCTCTCTCTCCGATGAAATCTTCGATGCAGCCGATGCCTGTCCAGTCGATGTCATCATCATAGTCGAGGGCACCGGAGAGGAGGCGCCTGAGCCAGAGGTCGAGGCAGTCCCTGAGCCTGAGGCCGTGGCTACGCCCGAGGAGTCTGTGGAGATAGTGGGCGACGATCTCGAGTCCCTGCTGACCGCTGGCGACCGGACGATGAGCATCCTATTCGGCTCGCAGTCCGGCAACTCCGAGGAGCTGGCTGAAAAATTCGCGAAGCGGGCCACCGACTACGACCTCGACGCCACGGTGCACGACATGGACGGATTCGACCTGTCCGCTCTACCCGGGATGAAGAGGGTCCTGATCATCTGCTCGACCTGGGGCGAGGGCGAAATGCCCGACAACGCCGAGGAGCTCTGGCAGCAGGCCAGCGCAGACTCGGCCCCCAAGCTGCCCGGAGTCAGCTTCTCGGTTCTCGCACTCGGCGATACCAGTTACGAGTTCTACTGCGAGTCCGGCAAGGACTGGGACGACCGACTGCAGCAGCTGGGAGCGACTCGACTGGTCGTCCGCGCCGACTGCGACGTGGACTACGACTCGCCTGCAGCCGCTTGGGCCATCGACGCCCTAGCCGCGATGGCCGCAGTCGATGGCAGCGGCGAGTTCCACGAGGACCAGGTGGAGGCGATTAAGGATCGAGTCAGCGGCTCCGCTGCAGCGGGAGCAGCCGGCGAGGACGGCTTCACCGTCCCCGAGACAGTCGCTGACGCCATTCAGGCGGAGATTAGCATATTCCGTTACGACCCCGCCAGCGCCACCACTGGCAAGGACACCTGGGTCTGCGCCCTGCCCGGCCACATGTCGGTGCTCGAGTCGCTGAGGGCGCTCAAGGAGACCCATGACGGAACCCTCACCTTCAGAGACGGGCCCAGCGACGACCCGACCACCGCTATATCGGTCAACGGCAGACTGATCCTCCCTGGCAGCGTCAGACTCGACTCGGTGACCCCGATCCGCGACGGAGGGCTGAGGCTGCGCATCGAGCCCCTTCCCGCGTTCGACGTCGTCCGCGACCTCGTAGTGGACCACTGGCCCCTCGAGAGAGGCAGGGAGTCGTCCAAGCCGTGGATGGTCGCAGCCACCAGGGAGGGGGCTGCCACCACTCAGGGCGTCATGGGGATCATGGATCCCTCGACTGCGGACATGCTGCATTCGATAACCGACTTCTGCAGCGCACCACTGCTGCACTCATGCTCAGACGCCACCCCTCACTCCGAGGGATACCTCGGCCCCGCAGTCCTAGCGCGGACATGGGCGCGCATCAACGACCCACGCTCCTCGGACTCCAGCATAGCCGGTATGCAAGGCGTCATGGACTCGAGAGTGGGCATCAAGGCCGAGACCGACCTCACTTCCATCCGCCGCCAGAACGGCTCGTCGAGAATCATTGCAGACGCTCTCCTCGACGCACGGACCTCTACTCTTGGGAGGGACGCCTTCAACGGGCGCCACGGCAAGCACGTCTGGTGGTACAGCTGGACCGTGAAGAGCAGCGGCAGGGTCAATGACACAGTGATTTACAGGCAGGTACTCGGTCCGATGGGCCTGCTTGGGAACCTGTTCTCGGGGGTGACTGCCCGCATGGTCTTCGGATTCACCAGAACCGGCGGCAACATGTTCAACGGCATGCTGGGAATGGTGGCCCCGCCCGCCGGTATCGGAAAGATGCCGAAGCAGTTCAATTCCTCAGTCGACGACCACCACGAGGTCGTCGCGATATTCAACGAAGTGGATGGTAGGTTCTGATGCCCCTGAAGTACGCATATCACCCCGGTAACGTGGCTCACAGCAGCGCCACCGAGGTGGCTGAGACGATGGAAACTGTCGCACAGTCGCTGAGCATCGAACTGGTCCCGCTGCGAGGCGCGACCAGTTGCGGGGCCGGGATAATTAGGCAAGCCAGCAGGCGTCTGCAGTTGACTCTCAATGCCCGCACCTTCGCGATGGCCGAGGAACTCGGACTAGACATCATCACTCCGTGTGCCGCGACAGCAGGGAACCTGCACGAGGACCTCACCGTCCTGAAGCAGGACCCCAACCTGCTCGGAGAGGTCAACGAGGTCCTAGAGCGGACCTGCGGCAGGAGCTTTTCGGGAGGGACCGACGTCCACCACCTTCTGCACGTCATCGTGGATGAGATAGGCCTCGAGAAACTTGAGGCCTTGGCTAGAAACCCAATTGACTTCGATGTTGCGGGCTTCTACGGACCCAACATACAGCAGATGGGAGCCTGTGGAGGAGACGACGTCCACGACCCCGATTACCTCGAGCAGGTTATCGAGGTCCTCGGAGGGAGGCCGGTGCAGTGGGAGAGCCGCACCCAGAGCGTGGGGGTTCCGGGGCTGTTCTCAGAGGAGCCGACCGTGCTGCGGCAGGCCGCTGCTGTGCTCCACGAGGCCAAGTCCGAGGGAGCCGACCTCATAGTAAGCGCTTGCAACCTCTCGCACAGCGTCCTTGATGTCTATCAGGGTAAGGCATCGAGGTCGACGGGACTTGCTACCAACATCCCAGTCATCCATTTCACAGAGATGCTGTCATTCTCGATGGGCCACCACAACACTAGGCTGGCCCAGTTGCGTACTAGGATCGCAGTCATCGGCGACTGACTAAGTGTCCTGCCCGACCCCGTTCTCGAGGTCGATTACGGGCTCGACGCTGAACTGATCCAATCCGGTCTGCCCCCTCGCCCTGAAGGTCTCTGGAGGCAACGCAGGCGGGGACCTGCCCTCCGAGGCTGTGCTTTCGTCCGACTCGGTAATCTCTATCTGGTGCATCTGGCGCTGACTGTGGACGAACTCCGATGCGGATATGACGCCGTCCTTTGCGCTGACCTCGAACCTGCCGAGGTTGGAGAGATCGGTGTGTGGGCTGCGGAGAAGTTTCCTGCGAACTCTGTGAACAGCCCGCTGCATAAACTCCTCCCGCCTCTCGGCGGCCGCTTTCGCCCCCTCGTCTCGCGTGCCCTCGGCAATCAGGACGACAACCTCCCCCTCCCGGTGCCTGCCAGTTCTGCCGCGCCTCTGTATGGTGCGTATCTCACTGGGTACCGGTTCGTAGAATACCACCAAGTCAGCACTCGGGATGTCCAACCCCTCCTCGCCGACCGATGTCGCGACGAGCACGTTGGCAGAGCCTGATCTGAACTCGTCGAGCCTCTCGATCTGCTGTTTAGGGGTCAGCCCGTCCCTGCCCTCGCGACTGGATTGCCCGACAAACTGGATCGGACGGGCTCCATCCAGCTCGCCTAGGGATTTCTCGACGGCAGCTACGGTATCCCTGAATGTGGCGAACACGATGATGCGCGAATCGGGGTCCCTGCGGAGCCGCTCCGCGACGAGCCTGCGGACAGTGCCGACCTTGGTGTGCACCTCGCTCATCTCAGACAGGCTCTTTCGCAGGCTCGAGACCCGTCCGTCCCTCAGGAAGTTCCGCGTTGATTTGTTCTGTGCCCGCTCGCTCCTCGAGAGCCGCTCGAGGAACTCGCTCGAGGCGGCGACGCCCTGGCACAGCAGGTGGTTGATCAGGTGATGCAGGCGCATCGCCGTGGCAATCTGGGACACTGACTGGTAGGCGCTCGACTCGCCCCTAGAAATCGCCTGTTGGGCTCGCTCCATGGCATTGGACAGGCCGGCATGGCTGATTGCCCCCGGCATGACGTATCTGCCCAGCCTCTTCTCACGGTCGACTATGCCGCTCTGCCACATGACCAGGGGTTCTGCGAGTTCCCTGATCTGGTCGGGTACCCTGACCTTGACCTCCTGGATTTCCAAGCCCGCTAGGTGCTTGGCCACAATAGCCTCGCCAGCAGTCCTCAGGTGGATCCTGCCTATACCCAGCCGGTCGCAGACCTCCTCGACCTGATCGGTCTTGGAGCCCGGACTCGCTGTGGTGGCGAGGACCAGCGGTTCGGAGGCCTGCGACAGGTACAGGTCCCCTACCTGAGCCATCGCGTGATTCCCTGTCGAGTGATGCGCCTCGTCGACAACGAGGAGAGAGCAGTCAGAAAGGTCAAGGGTCCCTCTGATGACATCGTTCCTGACGACCTGCGGAGTCGCAACGACGAGTCTGGACGAGCCCCAGAGAGCAGTGCGCGTGGCGACTGGGTTCTGACCTGTCACGGAGATCGGATTAACCGTCGTGTGCTCGGACAGCGCGAGCTCGATGCCACGTAGGTGCTGCTCCACCAGAGCGACGGTTGGGGCGACCATCAGGACCCAGCCGTCGCTGCTCTCCAATCGGTCAGCGATCACCATCCAAGCGACCACAGTCTTACCCGCAGCGGTGGGCAGTACAAGCATCATCGAACCGGAAAGCGCCTCGTCGGCAGCCTCGAGCTGGTAAGCACGGGCCTCGATGAGCCCCGGCGTGAGGCTCGGATGACTAACTCCGTGCTGCATGGACTCGCGCCTTGGGAGTCAGGGTTCAAAATAGTTGCACAATCCCGGGACTACACTTACACCCCGTAGGGGTGGTGCGGCTTCTCCCCCGATTCGTTCAAATAGGGTATGTTAGTCGGAAGGCCGCTCACTACGTGAGGAACCAGACACCAAAAGGCACTGCTGAAGCACCCTACAAGCCCGACCCGCACTCGCGGCTCGGGTTCGGTGTCACGGTTCCTCCTTGACGAAGTGGGCCCGGCAGACGGCCGCTCTGCGGCCTGATGACGGTAAACGCATGGAGGAACCAATATGGCCGACCGTAGCAAACCCCGCCGTGGTAGCATGGGCTATAGCCCTCGTAAGAGGGCAAACCGCCAGTACGGCAGAATCAGTTCCTGGCCCGATTCGGACTCCTCCGAGATCAGGGTTCAGGGCTTCGCTGGCTGGAAGGCCGGCATGACCCATATCTTGGTTCGCGACAACAACCCCAACTCTCCCTCGGCCCAGCAGGAGGTTCGCAAGGCTGTGACAGTCGTCGAGGCACCTCCGATGAGCGTGCTGGCCGTTCGGGGCTACAAGATGACCCCCTACGGCATACAGACCGCAGGAGAGGCCTGGTCCAACTCGGACAGCGGCCCGGATGGTCTGATGCCCCGCTTAGCCAACCAGAGCCGCGGCGAGCGCGACGCCGAGGAGGGCCGCAAGCCCTCCAAGCGCGCTGGGCGTATTCCCACCAGAGGAGAAGGCTCACCGGATGCGGCCCTCAAGGCCCTGCGTGAGGCCGATCTCTGCAAGGTCCGGCTCATCGTCTCCACGCAGCCAGCTCTGGTCAAGAGCGTGCCCAGCAAGATTCCCGAAATCATGGAGGTCG
>Ga0208131_1000457_pt1 | contig 11991 bp, 7 predicted proteins | sample ETNtaG_14_FD_185781 | JGI IMG/M metagenome (GOLD analysis project Ga0208131, IMG submission 185781) | Marine microbial and viral communities from oxygen minimum zone, Eastern Pacific Ocean - ETNP201406SV73 (SPAdes) (version 2) | ecosystem: Environmental > Aquatic > Marine > Oceanic ...
GCATCTGCGTGCTGTTTGGAGGAACCACCTGAGCGCACTCCATTCCAACCTAGGTCGAACGTACAGTGGCGAGTCGGTGCTCAGCATCATACGAATCGCCTTGCGAATCAAACCCGGTCGAGGCAGAGGGATAGCGTGACTGGGGGAGATCAGTCCGCAGTTCTCCCGAGATGAGCCATCGGCTATCCTGCCCTTCTCCAACAAGCGAACTGAGTAGCCGGCTCGAGCGAGGTGGTAGGCACTTGAAATCCCAATCACGCCCCCTCCAATCACCGTGACGTCACAATCTCCCATGTCGGCCATCGGACCCGATTCCATGGGAGTCTCAAACCTCACCCACTCATCATCGCATCGGTGTGCGAAGCATCATGAGGGGCCCCTTCTCAGAAGTGATTGTTCCAATGCCAAAGGTGAAGCGACCGAAGAAGGGCTGGTTCAAGCCAATCAAGAAGAAGCCCCGCAGGGGCCCACGCGTCAAGGCGAGTGAGAAGGGCCTACCACCGTGTCCGGCTTGCGGTCAGTGGAGTATGCAGAGGGACAATGAGAAGGGCGAGTTGTACTGCGGCGCATGCGGTGCCATCGTGTGAGCGAGATTCCATACGCTCCAGCCCCTCCGACATTCCGTCGCAGTGATGAGGAACCGCACCGGGCGCTTCGGGCGCCGCGAGTGATGGGCGATCTGAGCGACACAATCACCCGTACCAAATGTAGAGGAAGACCAAGAAGTTCCACACCATGTGACTTACTATAGAAGGCCACAAACTGCCAGTTTTTATTCTGACCCAGCCATAGATGACTCCGCCAAGGGATGCCATGCCTATCACATAGGGCTCGAGGTGTAGAAGACCGAACAATCCAGCACTGCCCAAGACGGCTACCGTATCTCCGTGAATCTTCCTTATGGCATCCAAGATATAGCCCCTAAACAGAATCTCTTCGACGATTGGGGCTGCAATCACCATCGAGACGAATGATAGTACAAGAATAAGGTCATATTCTGAATCGTCCACATAGTAAACTATCTCCGGAACAGAGGGAGTTCCGAAGAGCATGATATACAGTATGTCATAGAAATTAGTTGCAACTATGTCAATCACGGTAATCACAAAAGGAAGCCCTATCAACAAGATGAGCCCAATTCTGAAAGAACCAATCTTGAACATCTGCAGAGTTCTGCTCAGATCCCCCTCCCACGAAATATATCCCACTGTCATCGCGAGTACTGCAATGTAAACCAAGGTACCCATTATCTCCCATGAGACATCCTCGGACAATCCGAATAGCTCAAGGAAGCCCGCTACGAAAAATCCACTGAAAATGATGAGTAAAGTACAGATCCATGAGGAGGCTATGATGAGCCAAGTAACAATCTTGCTTTTCTCGGATTCTATTTCGTAGTCCGGAATGACGTGTCTTTCCATGAGGACTTCCCATGCCTCGCTGACTGACAATGCGGTAACATCCGGGTCGTACTTATTCGTGGGGACTGGGCCGTACTTGTTGGATCCGGAATCTCCTGGGGCAATAATCAACACCAGAGTGTAAATCAGAGAAATCAAGACCCCGATAAGTGGTATTAGGCTAATCACAAAGACTGCAGGTATTACCCAACCCGAGTATCCCAAATCATGGAGTCTCCTAATGTTGACCATTAGTGCGGGCATGAAAATTATCAGAGCCCCAAAACAAGAAATTGCATACACTAGCCATCCAATAGTTCCGATGAACCCCCCATCTTCAATTGGTTCGAGCGAAATATATAGTGGAAGAATCACCAATAGTTGGAGCAAATAGAACCAGTTGCTCTCGGATCTGGATGCCCTCCCCTCCCCAGCCGACCATTTCTTGAAACACGTTCTCACAGCATCCCAAAAGGCCATGGCCTCTGCCGGCCGACCATATTTGGTAGTGAGTATGTCCGCAAAATCTTCTAATTCGTCCGCCTCATCTATGGAATCCAATGCTCTGCCGAATCTGGATTCAAATGAGCCGTTATCAGACTCATCGGCCATATGCGATGGAGTGTATTAGGACCCTTGAATCTTCGTGGCTGTTCAATGACTTATGGTTCAGGTTTACCAAATGCCTCCGTTCCCGTAGGAACGGACTTCTCACAGGGGAATCCTTCATGACCGCCGCATAAGGCAGCATGAACGAGTAGAATGGTAGATGCATCGGCATTTTTTTCCAACGACCAGATGATTTCCCTCATCCTTGTCGCCGCGCTGCTGCTAGTATCCAAACTTCGTGACATGCTCAACTCGAGTGGTCTACTAGCTGCCATGATGGTTGGACTCACCGTCTCTCTCCTCGGGCACTGGACCTGGCTGGTAATCCTCGTGACCTTCCTCTTCGTTGGTTCCATGGCGACTAAGTGGCGCTTTGAGGAGAAGCGAGCATTATCGATACAGGAGTCCAACGAAGGAACAAGGAGTTGGCGCAATGTGATGGCGAACGGCGCGGCGGCCTCGTTGGTTGCGATTCTGAGTTGGTTTGGCGAAGGAGATTGGTACTACCTAGCCCTATCCTGTAGCATCTCAGTGGCGCTATCCGATACGCTGGCTTCGGAGATAGGCAGCCTTGATGTGAGGACTCGAAGCATTATCACCCTCGAAGCAGTCCCACCTGGGACCAATGGAGGAATGTCCCCTACAGGCACGGTTGCCGCGCTGCTCGGCGCTTTGATTATCGCCGGAGGGGCAGTCTTGCTTGCTCCTGTCTTCGGCGAGTCGATGAACGCCACCAGCATCTTCGTCACAGTTACAATCGTAGGTTGGTTAGGTTGTCAAGTCGACTCGATACTCGGCGAGCTTCTAGAGAACAAGGGGTACATTGGAAAGCACTCAGTGAACTTCCTAGCAACCCTTTCAGGGGTTGCAATGGCCGTTGTTGTGGCTTTCAGGATCCTGTAATATCAAGACGTGAGGTTTGTACTGTACGAGATGAGGACAAGACCATGGGAGAAGGAACAAACGCATCTAGGGGCGGTGTCCTAATTGCTCTGGCCCTGTTTCTGATGATGACTTCAGCCGTATCGATGGCGAATGCCCAGAATCCCGAGGGGGACGAAGGACCTGGAATTAACTGGACTCTTCCTGACAGTCACATGCTGTATCTGAAGGGGACCGAGGAACAGCCGTTCCTAGATCGTAACTGGACGACGAACACTGGCCAGCCCCTAGGCAAGGCCGAGTTCACCAAGACCAGTTCCGCCCTCAACCCTAACCTCATCGACATCCAATCGGCTCCGCTGGCAGAGTCGTTCAGGTTCGAGGGCAACATCACAGTGCGGCTGTTCGCATCTCTGGACTCGACCAACGACGGCTGCAGACTCACCAACGTACTGCCCGGAGTTGCGGGTGCCGAGACTTCATTTTCTGTGACTTTGTCTCTTGGTAGCAATGTAGTCCTAGATAACGTTCAGACCAATTCACTGCCGATGGAGGAGTCATACCTCTCAGCCCACGAATTCACTGTACAGGCGTCCGATGTCAACGCCTCGCTTTCTTCAGGAGACCTCATCTCCTTGCAAGTCGATGTGCAGCACGACTGCTTGCAGCAGGGAGTGCTGTGGTGGGGGACCTATGACGCGACCTCGGGAATAATCTTCGAAGGAGAGGTTATCGATCCGCAGCTGGACTACACTATCGATTCTAACAGGATGGTAAGGGTCGAGTTCACACCGATATCGCCTTGGGGGCCAGGAGATTTCGATGGCCAGGTACTCGAGATCGTCGGGCCCCTAGACTGGGATGAGATGGTCCACGGTTTCGGCAAGGAGGACCAGCGGATGGAACATTTCGAGACCCCCCATGGGATGAGAACTGGCGAGGCCAACAGGACGATTTTCACTTGGTCCTCAGAGAAGCCACTCATCCCAGGGAGGTACATGATCGACGCCTGTTTCACAGTCACTGACCAGAATCCGGGAGAACTGTGCGATGCAATAGGCGTGCTGCGCTTTGAGGTCCCGGAGGATTCCAAACCAATGTTATCCTCAATGTGGGCCGCGGTCGTGGTCCCGCTGGGCATAATCGCATGGATAGGCGCCTCGATGCGAGAGGCCATGCTCCCCTTGCAGACCTATGCGATACTACTGCTGCTTGCAATCACCGCCCTCGGTCCCGCTATGCACTTGCCCGACATCGACAACAATGCCCCTAGAGAGGAGGGTGCCGCACCCTCGTTTGCACTACTGTCTCACGATGGCGAACTGGTCAAACTTTCCGATTTGATATCAGGGCACGATGCTGCCGTGGTCGGGCTGTTCCGCACCGGATCACCTAATGCAATCAGGCAATTCAATGATTTCAGAGGGGCGCAGATCATCAGCGACTCGGACATCGCCTTCATCCAGATTGCCACGGGAGAAGGGATCCAATCTATCGATCTGGATACTTATTCGTTGACTCTCAACGAGACATGGCCACTACTGATGGACGAGGCTGATGCTGCAGTGGGCAAGGCCTTCCCTAGCGGTGCGACGGACGCTGTTATCGTAATCGACTCAGCCGGCTTCGTCACAGATTGGCAGCCCGGTACTATGTCGGCGCTGGAGATAGACGAGACCGTGTCCTCGGCTTCTAGGGGTTCGGGAAACCACCCGTTGTCTCTGTTCTCAATCATAATTGGTACAGCATTGCTGCCTATGGTGGTTCTCGCTATGCCAAGGGACCGGGAACTCAAGGTGCCCGATGAGTTACTGTTCCCCGGTGCTGGTTCATTCATGACCGCAGTGGCCGCTGCCGTCGGCTTTGGGACATGGGCACTACCCGTCGCCCTGATGGCCGCGTTCGGCTTTGGGGCCTTTTGGATATGGATTGAACTACTGCTTGCGTTGGTCATGGTGTATCACGGCCTCTCCGTCCTCCTGCGGGGTAGAATTCCTGAGGTCGAGTACCTAGTTACAGTGACGTACTCGCGGTTGCCTGAGGGATTCCGTGCCTGGCGCGACCGTTCCAGTTTTGCTGAGGATGCCTATCTGGGGTTATGGCTGGCTTGGCTGCTGTGGCTGCGGACTCCGGCACTGATTCCACAGGGAGTGGGCGCCGTAGCCCGTTCGGATCTGTTGGGCATCCCGCTCTCTGTCCTGGCTATGCTGGGCTTCCTCATCGCTGCCGGAGTCATTGTCAATCTGGCGCGCCTCATTGCTTTGGCACCTGGCAAACTCTCACGGGTGTTCGGCTGGCTCAGCGCGGGCATCCGCCCGCGCGCGTGGGGTCTGGCGTCAGCAATCCTAGGGGCTTGGATAGCACTCGCTCTTCTGGTGGGTCCAATCTTGGGCCCTATGTGAGCCTCATATTCGGCCGACCGAGAGCATCATAAGAGCGAGGCCCTAGGACGATGCACTCCTTAGGGGGTATAGTATAACCTGGTAGTACCGCGGGCTCCAGTTGCACGGGAATGACGACAAGTGGTTTTTCTGATGGCTTTGATGACCAACTGGAGCACCGACCTGTCGCAACCCGAGAGCGTGCGCATTCCGGGTGCACGCTAGGCGGAAGACACCCGCTGATCTGGGTTCAAATCCCAGTGCCCCCACCATATTGGCATAGGCGTACAGCATTCCGAGCAACTCTGGCATAGGTTGGGTTGAAGGACTTCGCATATTTCGCGTGACCCGATGGACACCAAGGCACTCAGCGCCGTCCTATGCGCTTTCCTACTGGTCCCCTTAGCCGGGAGCGTAGCCCCTCCTCATCTGTCCGAAATAAACAGCGAGGGGCTGCAACTGATAGGGCAGGATCAGCAGACCACGACACCCGCCCAGGCTGCTGTCAGTTGGGCGAACCCAGGGCCATGGTGGACCTGGACATCCCTAGACTCCGACAGGAACAGCATCCACGACTCGTTGCAGACGGCTTCTGGCCCCGTCAACGTAGGCCTTTCATACGACGGGAGGATTACCGATTCAAACCGCTTTGATCTAGCTCTGGCGGGTCACGATATCCACCTAGAGCTCCAGTCAGTTGATGCTCTTCTGATCGGTGATGTCGATGCCTCCGAGGTGTATGCGCTATCACAACTCGAAGGCGTGGTGATGGTCGAGCGCTACGGCTCGCTCGTTTTCTATGGCGACGTCCAGACTCCTGCGGTCAAGGCACGAAACTCCACGGAGTATCCAGTGGGGGCATGGAACCTCGGAGTTAGTGGCCACGGAGTTAACATTGCACTGACTGACACCGGCGTCGACAACGAGCACCCCGGTCTTTCGGAAAAGTTCGTTGCTGGATACGATGCAGTTTGCTTTGTACATTCGGACCCTCAATGCATTCTTTCGGGAGGCAGGGAGGATGATGGGTCATTCGACCCCGACGACGGCAACCAGCACGGTACAGCATGTATGGGGATGGCCAGTGCAACAGGTTTGGAGCAGGATGGCAGTCAGTCAGAGTTCTATGGGTCAGCCCCAAATGCTTCCCTAATCGACGTCCGAATTGGGACTGATGTTGGGGCAGGCCCATTCGAGAACTACTTGCTTGAGCAAGAGTTCTACGAGTCGGCAATGAATGGCCTACAGTGGATAATAGATCACAAGGACGATGCATGGCCCGGAGTGGATGAGGCGAACCACGGCATCGACATCATCTCTCTGTCTTGGGGGATAACCAGTCACGAGAATGGCGGCTCTGATGGCTCGGACATGCACAGTAGAATACTCGACGATGCGATGCTGGCCGGAGTCACAGTCTCCAACGCGGCTGGAAACGACGGACCGGACAATGACGGCCTATCGGGAATGAGCGCCTCTTCTCTCTCAGTCACAGTTGCCGCTACAGACGACCTCAATACCGTCGATAGGTCCGATGATAGCATTGCCTCCTATTCCTCGCGTGGACCTCGCAAGGACAACGGAGACGGCAACCCTCTCAATGAGCTATTGCCCGAAGTTGCTGCACCAGGTACCAATATAGTGCAGGCCGAAGGCTGCGTCACTAGCGGAGGCTGCAACAACTTCCTCGGGGGAGACGCTTCCGATAACACCTACACCGGCCGCGGCAGTGGGACCTCCTACGCCACCCCGGCGGTTTCTGGAGTCATCGCTTTAGTCATCGAGGCCAATGGTAATCTCACCCCGCTGCAGATTAAGGAAGTGCTCAAGCAGACCGCGGAGCGCAGGGGTGAGCCCAGTGCCCTCGATGTCGACCCCTACTGGAACCGCGATTTCGGATGGGGAATGGTCGACGCACATGCAGCTGTTGCCCTCGCACTCCATCTCGATGAAACCGAGCAGACAGAAGCAGTGGATGCCAGCCTCCAGAATCACCTGCTGAACCTTATCGACTCGAATGGAACGATCAACGTCACCGGACACTCTTGGGGCCAACTGAGCAGTATCGATAGAGTCGAGTTCAGAATCGATGGAGGGGGATGGCAAGAGGCAACATACTCTTCTGAGCCCGAGGAAATTGGCGCTCTGACACCTTTCATGTGGCATGTAATTCTTAATCCTGACAAACTCAGCGAGGGCGCCCATCAGATTGAGGTCAGAGCGATTTCGGAAGACTCCTCCTCACTTCCTGTCCTAGTGACTGTGCACGGCTCTGCCGGCAGCGTCACTGACTTCTCAGTCCCTCCTATCATCATTGCCGGCATCCTCGTCGTATTCGTGATATGGGTAGCCTCGCTGTCTCTAGTCCGACTTCGCTCGGATGGCGAGATTGACAGCTTAATCTCAAGATTGAGGAAGGAGGAGGATTCAGCCGTCGATGAAGTACTCGAAGCTGAATTAATTCCTGAACAGGGTCCTGAATAGCGAATCCGCAGGATTCGAAGCGCCTTGTTCAAATCCTAGAACTCTCGTCCGCAGGCCATGGTGAGGTTCTCCGAGCGTGTTAACAGCATCCGTCCGACAGGGGTTCGGAGGATGTTTGACATGGCAGGGGACGATGCCGTTCAGTTCGGCTTGGGCGAGCCTGACTTCCAGCCTCCTCCGATTGCCATCGAGGCGTTCACCAAGGCGATGAAAGATGGCAAGAACAAGTACACCACCACTGCCGGACTGCCGACTCTGAGGGGGAAGATAGCCGAGATGTGGCATCACCTCGCACCCAGTCTGGATGAATCCAACGTCTGTATTACCATGAGCGGAACCAATGGTCTTCTCGACATCTTCCTAGCTCTGGTCCAGCCCGGGGACAATGTACTCTTGCCAGAGCCGTACTTCCCGCTGTACCCCCAGGATGTAGTAATCTGCGGTGGTGAGCCCAATCTGTACCCTTGCACCTTCGAGAACGGTTTCGTGCCAATCATCGAGGACCTGCAGAGCAGAGTTGATGAGAACACCGTAGCCATCCTGTACAACTTTCCGAGCAACCCAACCGGAGGTAACGTCGACGAGTCACAGAGGGACGAACTGGTCACCTTCGCTATAGAGAACGATCTCTGGATAATCAGTGACGAAGTCTACGACCGCATCGTTTACGACGGCCCTCACGTCTCATTCCTTGGGGCGGGTTATGACAAGGTGATTATGGTACAGTCGTTCTCCAAGACCTTCGCCATGACTGGATGGAGAATTGGATATCTGTTGTCCCCTGACGCCCAAGCAATGTCGCAACTGACCAAGATGCAGTACTATGTAACCGCGTGCAGTAACGATGCAATGCAGCACGCTGTCCTCGAAGCCCTTGTGAATGCCCCAGATTACCCGGAGGAAATGTGCTCAGAGTTCAAGGCTAGACGCGACTTGGTATGCGAACGACTCAATGCGATGCCCGGCGTCTCTTGTCATGTCCCCACCGGAGCGTTCTACGTATTCCCTAAAGTCGATATCCCAGGGATGAACAGTGAGGAGATTGCCATGGCTTTGCTTGAGGGCGGAGTGCTGTGCTCACCGGGCACAGCCTTCGGTGAGCTAGGCGAGGGTCACCTCCGCTTCGCCTACACCATCAGCCGAGAAGACATCGACAAGGGCATGGATAGGGTCGAAGCAGTGTTGGCTGAGCTGAGGGGAGATTGACCCCTCATGGGTCCCGGCGCATCCTTTGCCCTCTTCCTCACATCACTATTCGTCGGGAGCGAGGGTTCTAGGATAGAGCCTAGATCATACCCACCTGTTATCCTGATTTGCTCTCTCGTTTCCTTATTTCTGCTCGGGCCCACATCAATCGGATTCGGGCTGTGCATGGGCTCGGGGTGGGTGTTGTTGAACCAAGTTGCAGACCGAGTCTTCCCCTTGCATTAATCAGTCATCGAACAGTCTGAATGGTAGGTCAATCATCCTGCTCTCCCCCTCTTCTCTCTCTACCCCTTCCACCTCAGATTCCTCCGGCACTGGGGCATCATATATCGGGGAGACTTCGGTTTCTCCGCCCTCATCGGGAGCCTCCAGTAGGTCCATCTGTAGATTCTCGAGCCCACTCCCTTGCCCCCTCATCCAATTTGGCATGTCGTGAGTTCCTCCCAGTACAGACAGGGTAGTGAAGGTCGCCATCGGTAGCACCGATATCGCCACTAGGAAGTCAATGACTGCAGTCTCAGGAACTACCGCATCGGGAACTACTGCATGCAGAAGAACAGTTTCCAACTGGACCTCGTTCCACTGTGTTACATCGACGTCCAGCCAGTTCAGGGAGGCGGCTAGAAACGTCCTGGCGATAATCCAGAAGAGCAGAACTGGGAGTACCCATGAGAACCGCGAAATTCTCCACAACACGCTCCTGAACATTGCTGCGTAAGACACGAGTCCGCTGGATACAATCGGCTGAATCCTCACTGCCATCCACAACGCTATCAGGTATCCTGCTATGCCCAATTCGAATGCCTGATCTGGCTTGATTATCCCTTCGGGCACGCCTTCCATAATGAGCAGGGGAACGGCGATCAGCAGAACCTGCATCGGGACGGCCAGCAGCTGCAGCCCTCCGTGAACCGCTATCAGGTCCTGCCCCTCTTCGTTTGTCTTCGCGTGGACGAGCCTCGCCATCCTGCCGTAAGGGCTCGCCTGCAGGGCTAGCCTCGCCCGGTCTATGAGCTCGGGATCTCCGGCCCTTCTGCTGAGGCCTAGGATTGGCATCCAGCCTCCTTTGTCAGCGACTGAAGTTGGCCTGTAACCTCCGAAGAACAGAGCTAGGAGGAGTGACAAGAGCCCGTACAACAGTCCTGCGACGACAATCCAGTAGATCAGTTCAGTGCGAACGGCGATTGAGAAGTTGTCCTGATCTACCTCAAGCAGGTAGGTTAGGGAGAACCCTACGATAGGAACCAGAGTGACTTGCAACACGACTACTATGTAGAGGACGAACCTCTGGTACAGATCCTCCGCTGTCACATCCTACACGCCTCACCGAGTCACCATAAGCCCTTCATCGGGACCGAGCCGCCTCCGGGCGGTTAGAGAGGCGTCTGAGAGCCACCAATCCTCTGCGTAGCGCCCTACGGGCGGCGAACGTTGCTAGCGAACCTTCATACACGTATGTAGGACCGAAGATTCGTCACATGCGTAGCCTGTCCCCCCTCTTTCTAGTGTCTTTACTCCTCATCATGAGCATGGCCCCTTTGGCTGCAAACTCGGTGATGCTTCCACCTGCCGAGGAACGTGCGGCCACCCCGAAGGCACTGATTGACTTCGAAGTCACCTCTATCGAGCTCGGCGACTCTTTGACTTCGGCCATGCAGTGGGACCAGCCGGACAACTCTACACTGGAATACGTTCTCCGGAACGAGTACGTCTTGGTGAGTATCACATTCACTCAGGCTGGCACATCAAGTCAGCCTGCCTACGCCGAGGGTTGGATGCAGGTTTGGCACCCCATTGGATTTCTGATGGAGGAACATTATGTCAACATGACACTGTCCGGCCTGCAGTCTACCACCGAGTCGTTTTACTGGACTCCTAGCGCTGCTCACAGTGCTATTGATGAAGATGGCAATCTCTACGGCGGAATCATACTGCGTGGCACCATCGACGGCGGACTCGCTGATGACAACGAGGACAACAACGAGTTCGATAGGGAAGTACCAGTGGCGGTCTGGAAGGACCCTATGGACAATGGATTCTGCGGGGATGTGGACGGCGATCAGGTCGTCGACTGCACCAACCAACTCAGCGCCAACGAGCCGACATGGGTCGGAGCCGGGTATGATTCGGACGGAACTCTCTCATCGGACCCCGACTACTACGGGCACTGGAGGATGGAGAACGCCTCCAGCGCCGAGGGCGAGATGCACTGGAGAGTATCGAGGCCTGGTTCAGACTACGCCAGCAACAGACATGACAGGCTCTGGTGGGGTTGGTTCACTCCGTTCGACAACTGCGATGATCCTGGACACGGACTCAAGTATGGGACCCTAGACTCAGCAGTCTCGGCACTGTATGGCAACAATTTCTGCAAGATCAGGGTAAGGTCGTTCGACTTCATATCGATGCACTTGGTGACCGCGGCATGGGGAGAGATGGCTCCCGGCGACACCATCAGGATGGAGGCTGATGCTGGAGGATCTCTGGAGTACTACAACTACTCCGAACAAAATCTCTCGAAGAACCACGGCGATTGGTCCCGATTGGTCTGGAACATGACCGACGTACACCCCAATGCCGACTATTCTCTCGCCTTCCGCTTCGATTCAGACAGCTCCCTCGCGAATCAGGGCATCCATCTGGACTCTTTCCTGTTGTTCGGATTCGAGAAGGTCGCAGAGTACACCCTCGACGTCGATTGCGACGACCCGTTGCCCAACGCCTACATGGTGGTACCCGACGATTCTAGGCCACCTTCTCTATTCTGTAAAATCAAGAACAAGGGGTACGTTGACATCACTCTCCGCCTGTACACCGAAGTCTCTAACCAGACTTGGATGAATGGCTACCCTCTGAGGATTGACTCCAACAACAGGTTCGATCACGACAACTATGTTGTCTCTGAGGTCATCAGCGCCCTCGATACCATGAACACGTGGTTCAATCTCAGTATTCCAGAGGGCGCCAGTGTCGAGGAGTTAGACTGGTTTGTCTGGATTAACGATGGGACCACTAATCTCTCCAAGGTG
>Ga0208131_1000458_pt1 | contig 11981 bp, 10 predicted proteins | sample ETNtaG_14_FD_185781 | JGI IMG/M metagenome (GOLD analysis project Ga0208131, IMG submission 185781) | Marine microbial and viral communities from oxygen minimum zone, Eastern Pacific Ocean - ETNP201406SV73 (SPAdes) (version 2) | ecosystem: Environmental > Aquatic > Marine > Oceanic ...
CGAGGCGTCGACCCGCCACTCGTCAAGTGGAACCGAACCTTCTTCTGAGGACTGCGAAGCCCACCCGACCATGGGAGCAACAATGACCCGACCCACGATCCTCGACGGCGGCATGGGGCAGGAGTTGATCCGCCGCGGCGCCCCACGGTCGCCGGAGCTCTGGTCGGCCTGGGCGATGCTGGAGGACCCCGACCTGGTCGCAGCCGTCCACGCCGACTACGTGGAGGCCGGCTGCGACATCCTCACGACCAACAGTTACTCGACGTTCGCCGACCGGCTCCACCCACATGGGCTCGGGGACCGGGCCGACGAGTTCACCCGCCTCTCCGGCCACCTGGCTCGCGGTGCAGCCGACGCCTCCGAGCGCCTCGTACAGGTCGCCGCCTCGCTCCCACCGATGCGGGGCAGCTACTGCCCGAACCCTGACGGCACCTACGAGGAACTGCGCGCCGAATACGCCGTGATGGTCGACCAGTTGGCGGACAGCGCCGACCTCTTCCTCTGCGAGACCATGGGAGCCTGCTTCGAGGCCCGTGCCGCCGCCGACGCCGCCCGGGAGTCGGGCCTACCGGTCTGGGTGGCGTTCACCCTCCAGGGAGCGACCGGCCCACACCTCCTCGACGGCACCCCATTTGACGAAGCCGTCGACTCCATCGACGCCGACGCCTTCCTCCTCAACTGCTGTCCGCCCGAGCAGACCAGCGAGGCACTCCCCTACCTCCGTGCGGCCACCGACCTGCCAATTGGCGCCTACGCCAACGCCTTCCACGGGATGCCCGTCGGCTGGAAGGGCCGGGACGGCCATGCCCTGCCCGAAGGACGCACCGACATGGGCGCCCAGCGCTACGCCGAGGCCGCCCGCGGGTGGGTCGCCATGGGCGCCGACATCGTGGGGGGCTGCTGCGAGATCGGCCCCGCGCACATCGCCCGCCTGGCCCAGGAGTTCGCCGCCTGAGCCGGCCTCAGGCCGGCCGCCCCCCGACCCAGGCCTGCTCGACCCGGAGTTCGGGCAGGTCGTCGATCTCGACGGCCATCGGGTCCCGGTCCACGATGACCAGGTCCGCCAACTTGCCCGGCTCTAGCGAGCCCACCAGGTGCTCCCGGTGCAACGCCCTGGCGCCCTCGATCGTGTAGCCCCGCAGCGCCGTAATCCGATCGATGGCGCACTCCGGCCCGACGACCCGGCCCGCCGAGGTCCGACGCGTAACCGCCGCCCACATAGATGTGAACACGTCGGGCATCGTGACCGGCGTGTCCGAGGACAGGACCACCGGCACTCCCGCATCGGCAAAGAGACCGGACGGGTACATGCGCTCGGCGATCTCGCCGTAGTCACGCAAGGCACCCTCGACGTAGAGGTGCACCTGGGTCGGTTGCGGCACGGGGACGATCCCGGCGGCAGCGATGGCTGCGATCTGCTCGTCGCTCGGGAACCCGCAGTGCTCGATCCGGTGTCTGACGTCGGGACGGGGGCTCCTGCGCTGTGCCTCGCCCACGGCGTCGATGACCATCTGGATCGGGATGGGCCCCTGAGCGTGCGTGGCGGTCTGGAGGCCCAACTCGTGGGCGGCGACGAGGAGTCCCTCGTATTCCTCAGGGTCGTGGAACAGGTAGCCGTCCCGGTGGTTCACGGCACAACCACAGGGCACGTAGGCAGTACCACCGGTCAGTGCGCCGTCGGCGTACAACTTCACACCTCCGAGGCGCAGTCGCTCGTCGCCCAGATGCGAGGACAGGCCCAGTGCAGCCAGGTGGGCAAGGTGGCTGGACAGCACCATCAGGGTCGCCCTCAGCCGAAGGCGACCGTTGTCACGCGCCCGCAACCAGTTGTCCATCTCCCGTTCGGAAACCTGGCAGTCGCCCACCGAGGTGATGCCGGCACCCACGATGAGCCGCTGGCCAAGGTCGAGCATCCGGTCGAGGACCTCCGACGACTCCGACAGGTGGAAGTTCGGGCCGTGGTTGCGGACCTTCACACCGTCGGGTCCGGTGAGCAGGTCACAGGCAGCCTCGAAGACCAGTCCGACCGGGTTCCCCGCCCCGTCCCGGTCGATGCGCCCTCCGTTGGGCGTCTCCGTCGTCGCATCGATGCCTGCCGTCCGCAGCGAGGCGTGGTTGACCACGTAGCCGTGGCCGCTCGAGTGCATGATCTCGACCGGCCGATTCGACGACACCCGGTCCAGGTCGTCGGCGGTCGGATGCTGGTCGTCGTTCCCCAGGCGGTGGTGGTCGTAACCGAAGCCACGGATCGGTCCCCCGTCGAGCGTCCCCTCGTGCTCGCGGAGCAGTTTCACGACCTCGTCGATGCTGGCCGCCCCGGTGAGGTCGGCCCACGAGGCGCACTGCCCGAGCATGAGCGGATGGGTGTGGGCATCCACGAAGCCGGGCAGCAGCGTCGCCCCCGCAAGGTCGACCACCGACGGCGCCCAGGGCGCCGCCGCCTCGCACTCTTCACGTGATCCGACAGCGGCGATGCGGTCGTCGACGACCAGCACCGCCTCGCAGTCTCCGCCGGTCCCGCTGCCGGCAACCGTGTGGATCGGCCCGCCGGTCAGCAACGTCGCCTCGTGCACGGGGCGAACCTACCCTTCAGGTTCCCTTCCAGCCCCCGGCGATGTGCTCCAGCCACCACTGTGGCGCATTGTCGATCAGGTTGCCGAGGTGCGAGTAGTCGTGCCAGCGTCTGATGCGTCCGTCGGTGACCTCCATGACGGAGGTGAAGGGATGCTCGATCCGCTCACCGGTGCGGAACCCCCAGATCTCCACGTGCTCGGTCACCACCAGGTCTCCTTCGGCGACCACGTGCTTCGGGACGTGCAGGTACTCCGACAGTGGTTCGATGCCGAGTCGGAGGCGGAGGATGATCTCTTCGGGCCCCGTGGCGCCGGTGGAGTCGACTCCCACGTCGGTGTAGTGGCAGTCCTCGGTGAAGAACTCCGCCATGCGCTCCCAGTCGCGCTCGAAGTGCGCGTCCCAGTAGTCGGCGACAACCCGTCTGTTCCGATCCATGTCTCCCATGAGGATGGGATGATTCCACGGATTGAGCCGCTGACCGTAGCCACGGTCTCGCCAGGCCGGGCTTCCTCATCCGTCAAGCCGAAACGCCCCCGCTACGCGGAACGACCCCCCGAAGGGGGTCGAACCCGGAGTCGAACGCTCACTGCCCTGAGGCTGCGAGGCCGGTTGGCCCGAAGGCTTCCCCAACTATCGTCCTTCCCCGAGTGAACCGGCGGCGAACCACCCGCTCACTGATTGCGTTTCTAATCGAATTCCTCTCCGGCCGCAAGGGGCAATTCTGACGTCCACGGACTGGTTCGCTCCGGACGTCCAGAGGAAACCACCAGTTCGACGCTGGGGATGGCCGGCGGATCACGGCATCGAGGCTCACGTGGCCTCCCCCCCGCGCCGCCAGGCGGTGCCGTCATGGCGACGCACGACCCGCCCGGGGGATCCGACAACGACCGAGTAGTCGGGGATTTCGCCCCGCACGACGGAATTCGCCCCCACGACCACGTGGCGCCCGATCCGCGCCCCGGGCAGGATCACCGCCCCCGAACCGATCCAACTGTCCGCCCCGATCACGACCGGGTCCTCCGACGGCAACTGCGTGCCGATCGGCATGTCGAGGTCCTCGTAGCCGTGGTTCTGGTCGGTGATGTAGACGTTCATTCCGGTGAACACGTCGTCGCCGATGTCGATCGACAGGTGGCCGACGATGGCCGACCCCCGGCCGATCAGGCAGCGGTCGCCGATGCGCACCACCGGATCCGTCACCATCTGCTGGCCCGGGACCATCCCCGCCGACAGAGTCACGTGCGATCCGACCAGGGTGTCCTCGCCGAGGTGGATCCAGCGTTCCCCGAACACGTAGCCGGTCGGCCAACTGATGCAGGTCCCCGAGCCGAAGCTGCCGAAGCGACGGGCAGGTCGGTCGTCGGGGCCGATCGCCGCGAGCCGGTGCTCCAACTTCCTGCCCTCACGGACCATCCCGCCCAAGAGGCGGCGAAGCATCGACCAGGGTCCAGCCATGCCGTGACGCTACCGGCCGCCATTCCGCCGGCTGACGAAGCGACGGTAGCCCGGTGCCGCACCGGCATGGAGTCCGATCCGTCGGGGCGCCCGTTCCATCTCGCCGGCCCGTGCCGTGACGACGGTCAGCCAGGTCACCGCTGCCAGTGCGATACCGCCACCGATGAGCGTCGTGGTGCTGGGTCGCTCCCCCGGCCAGATCCAGAGCCACACGGGAGCGAGAACGACCTCGGTGATGAGAAGGAGGTTCACTTCTGCCACCGGGACGAACCGGTGTGCGTAGTTCCACATAGGGACGCCGAGGCCCAGAAGCAACCCGCCACCGACGAATCCCATCAGGACGTCCCTGGCCGGCAGGGCAAGGCCGGGCCCGAACAACGAGATCAGTCCGGCCACGGTGGCAGCAAAGAAGCCCGCCACAACGGTCGGCGCACCCGGATCCTCAGCCGGCGAACTACGCACCAGAACCGTGTAGGCCCCCAGGCACACCGGAAGGATCATCGCCAGGCCGATACCGAGCGGGTCACCGCCACCGACATTGCCTCCCACCATCACCAGGACCCCGGCTGCTGCAACGGACATCGCCAGGAAGGTCCGGCGGCTGACCTTCTCGCCGAGAAACAGGCGCGCCATCAGAGCCGCATAGAAAGGGCTGGTGCACTGCAACAGGAGGATGAATGCGGCCGTAACCCGACTGAGGGCCACGACGAAAATTCCGAACAAGGTGCCGAGCAGCAGGCCTGCGACCAACTGACGGCCGCCGGCCGCCCGGATAGCCCGTACCGGATTCCGACCGCCGAGGACGATCACCAGGGCGGCAACAACGCCGGTCCAGAAGGCCCGGTGGAACAGGTACTGCCATTCATCTGCCTCGACCACGGCGCGAAACGTCAGCGGACCGAAGCTGAACATCGTCCCGGCACCCAGAACGACGAGAAAGCCCTGGGTCCGACTCAACTGGGGGGGCACCGTCGAACCAGCTTTCGCCTGGGGTCATCGTCGAGACGCGGCACCCTATGTGCCAAGGATGGCCGACGCACAATGCCGGTGCCGGCAAAGATCAGGGACTCGCGACCCTGATTTCCGAGACGACCTCGGCGAGCAGGTCGTCTCCGTGTTGATAGGGCATCGACAGGCCGACCCGTGCGGCAACGTCCCTGTAGCGGACTGCCATCTCGCGGCCGATCTCGGCCGGCGTGCCGACCACGGCGATCGTGTGCAGCACCTCGTCATCGATGCAGGCGGGGATCTCGTCCCAGCGCCCCTCCTTGGTCAGCCGGTTCAGTTCGGCCTGGATCTCGCCCCAACCGTGCATCTCGAGGGTGGCCCGGTAGGCGGGGGTCGAACCGTAGAACGCCAGGTTCATCCGGACGCCCCGGAGGGCCCGTTCCCGTTCCTCCTCGTCGCGGTAGGCGCAGGTGAGCACCGTGGGGATCACCACCACGTCGTCCCGGGATCGGCCCACGGCCTCGATTCCGTCCTCGAGGCGGGGAATCGTCACTTCCTCGAGGAACCGGCGGGTGTGGAACGGATGGACGAGGATGCCGTCGGCCACCTCGCCGGCGAGACGTGTCATCTGCGGACCGAGGGCACCCAACCAGATCGGTGGTGGATCCCAGGCATGCGGCTGGGGGACGAACATCGGTGTCATCAGCGTGAACGTGTAGTGCTCGCCCCTGTAGTCGAGTTGCTCTCCCGACTTCCAGCAGTGGTGGATGGCACGGATCGACTCGATGACCTCGCGCATCTGCCCGACCGGACGGTCCCAGCGGGCCGAGAAGCGCTTCTCGATGTGGGGGCGGATCTGACTGCCCAACCCGAGCGCCGTACGACCCTCGGACAACCGCTGCAGGTCGTGGCCGAGGTAGGCGAGGTGCATCGGACTACGCGGGAGCGCCAACGCCACGTTCGAATAGCAGAAAAGGTTCGTGTGTTCGGCCACCAGCGCCAGGGGCAGGAAGACGTCGCTGCTGGCCTCGAAGGTGAAGACACCGTCGACGCCGGCCGCCTCGAGGGCTCGTGCCCGGTCCGGGACATCGGCCAGATGGCCATGGACGCCGAAGTCGACCTTCACCGGTTCCCGGACGCTCCGGAGATGACCATCACTGCTCGGAACGCAGGTGCATGGAGGTCGGTGTTCCGTCGCGGGGTGGGCCGAAGCCCTCGAGCCACCCGGCGCCAACGAGCCCGTTCAGTGGACTGTGAGGAGTTGGCCGGCATACCAGTCGGCGAAGGCCGCGACGTTGGACTCGAGGTAGGAGAAGCGGCCCTGCCGGGCGAAGGGTGACCTCTGCCCGGCGTGCTGCTGGACCAGCATCGGGATGTCCTCGCCGAGCGCCGTGTCGAAGCGCTCGTAGTAGTCGGCGACGCTGTCCTCGAAACCCTCGGCGTCGATGGTCGCCTGCGGGAAGCAGACCACCTGGGCACAGCGGCAGCGATCGGGGCCATCCGGGTACACCTCGTACATCCAGAGCGCCTCGCGACCGAGGGCCACCATGAGGTTGGGGAACAGCCACGAGTAGCGCACGCCGGTGGTGGGCCTGCCCGTGAGCCCAGGGATCGCCGGCAGCGCCTGGTCCTGGGTGGCGTCGAGCAGGCCGCCGGTACCGACCGTGGTCCCAAAGTGGCTGGCGTAGGCGCCGTCCACCTGCTCGGGGTCGTCCGGCTCGTCATAGGTGCCGTCGATGCTGTCCGGGTGCACGTAGGGCAGGTGGTAGTACTCGTTGAAGACCTCGGCGAAGGCCTTCCAGTTGCAGTCGACGGTGAACTCCCGCCGGCGGGTCGTGACCACGTCGGATAACGGCCAGTCAGCGTGCAGGTCACCGAAGTCGCCGAGCCAGTCGTCGATCGCAGGCGGCTCTTCCTCGAGGCTCACCAGTGCGAAACCGTGCCTCTCCGACAGGGCGAACTCGGTGAGGCCGTGCTCGGCGGTGTCGAAGCCCGGCGTGCGCTGCATGCTCGGCGCTCCGATCAGGCGGCCGTCCAGCCCATAGGTCCAGAAGTGGAAGCGGCAGCGAATCCGTGCACAGGTGCCCTCCCCCTCCAGGATCCGGGAGGACCGGTGACTACAGGAGTTGCCGTAGGCCCGCAGCCGACCGTCGTCGTCGCGCACGACGATGATCGGGACCCCGCCGAGTTCGAACGTCCGGTAGTCGCCGTTCGCCGACCAGGTGTCGGAGCGGCCGACGCCGATCCACCCCCGACGAAAGATCGCCGCCTCCTCGAGGGCGTGGACCTCCGGGTCGGCGTAGCAGGCAGGCGGAAGCGTGGCTGCCTCCCCGGCGGGCGCACGGCAGGCAGCCAGGTCGTCAGCGAGGCCCTGAGGGAGATGCGATGACCGGGTGCTCAGGTCGCTCATGGCGCGGAGTGTAGGGCGCTTGCCCTCCGGGGAACGATTCCCGACGTCCATCGGATGTGGGCGTTTCGACCCGTCCTTGCCGACCGTGTGTGGCCGGTCGGATGTGCCCTTCGACACAGCCGGTGTCCCGGGCCCCGGTTGCCGATACCCTTGGGGGCACTCCGGTGGGAATTTCCCTCCAGTGGGTTCGCAGACGGGCATTGGTTCTTCCGGTCATCGTGAACCACCCCGAACGAATACCGACCTCTGCAGACGCGCCGAGGCGACACGAACCCATGCAAACGGCCGACACGCGGCCGAGGAGAGCAATGACCACCACCTTCGCCCAGTTGGGCGTCCCCGACACCATCTGCAGGGCGCTCGCCCGCAATGGCATCACCCAGCCCTTCGCCATCCAGGCCGCCACCATCACCGACGCCCTCGCCGGCCGAGATGTGTGTGGACGGGCTCCCACCGGCTCCGGCAAGACGCTCGCCTTCGGCATCCCGATCGCCATCAACGTCGAGCGGGCCAAACCGAAGATGCCCAGGGCGCTGATCCTGGCCCCGACCCGCGAGTTGGCCGAGCAGATCCATGAGGAGATCCGCAGCTTCGCCGGCCAGGTCCGCATCGGCGTCGTCTACGGAGGCGTCGGCTACGGGCCCCAGATCGCTGCGCTCCGCAAAGGCGTCGACATCCTCGTGGCCTGCCCGGGCCGCCTCGAGGACCTCATCGAGCAGGGTCTCGTCGACCTCCGCGCCGTCGACCACATCGTCCTCGACGAGGCTGACCGCATGGCCGACATGGGCTTCATGCCCGCAGTCCGTCGGCTGCTCGAGCAGACGTCCTCCGATCGCCAGACCTTGCTGTTCTCGGCGACCCTCGACGGTGACGTCGCCAAACTCACCCGCGACCACCAGCGCGACCCCGTCCACCACGAGGTCGGCGAGGACACCCCCGACATCACCGCCGCCCGACACCTCTTCTGGAAGGTCCCACGGGCAGAGCGCACCGGCGTGCTCGCCGAGGCGGTCGGCACGGCCTGGCCCGCCATCGTGTTCTGCCGAACCCGCCACGGATCGGACCGCCTGGCCCGTCAACTCGACAAGGCCGGAATCCGCACCGCCGCCATCCACGGCGGCCGTAGCCAGTCCCAGCGCACGCGAGCGCTGTCCGACTTCATCAACGGCAAGGTCCACGCCCTCGTCGCCACCGACGTGGCCGCACGGGGCATCCACGTCGACGACGTGGCGGCGGTCTTCCACTTCGATCCGCCCGAGGACCACAAGGCCTATATCCACCGCTCCGGCCGTACGGCCCGGGCCGGACGAAGCGGCGTCGTCATCTCGCTGCTCACCCCCGAACAGGTCAAGGACGCCCAGCGGATGCAGCGCCAGATCGGACTCGATGAGCCGGTCGGCGAACCCGACGCCGAGGTGCTCCTCGAGTCGGTGCCGAGCCCGGCCACTGCGGCCAGGGCCGTTGCCTACGTTGCGCCGGGGCACAGACAGAGCGAGGAGCGCGGGCAACGCAACCGCAACCGCAACGGCGATCGGGATCGTCGTGGTCAGGGAAGCCACGGCGGCCAGGGCAACCGCAACGGCCGATCCCGTTCCCAGTCGTCGCAGGACCGTGATCGCAACGATTCGGAGCAGTCGGACCGGCGCGACGGTGGCGGCAACTCCTCGAACCGTTCCCGCAACGGCAAGCCCCGTACGCGCTCCAGCGGCGGGGGCAACTCCTCAAACCGGTCGCGCAACGGCAACGGCAACTCCTCGAACCGGTCGTCCAACGGCAACGGCGGCAACTCCTCGAACCGGTCGTCCAACGGCAACGGCAACTCCGAGAACCGCTCGCGCAACGGCAACGGCGGCGGCAAGCCCCGTACGCGCTCCAACGGATCCACCGGCGGCCCCAACCGCAAGGCCCGTCGGGCCCACCTCCAGAGCGGAACCGCCTGACCCCGATCGGGTGAAGCCCGGCTAGGTTCCCCTCCGCCGTACGACCGAGGAGGGGGCACCGGGTGAAGATCGTCGAGATCCACGTCTTCCAACACGACCTGCCGGTCCAGGACCCCCCGTACCGGATGGCACTCCAGGACGTCTGGCACCTCGACACCACCATCGTCATGCTGGTCTGCGATGACGGCACAGTCGCCTTCGGCGAGACATGCCCACTGGGGAGCACCTACCAGCCACAGCACGCCCTCGGCGCCAGGGCGGCGCTCGTCGAACTGGCACCCTGCCTACTCGGCCTCGATCCGACCCAGATCGGCAGGGTCAACGCCGCGATGCACGCCCACCTCATGGGACACCTCTACGCCAAGGCTGCCGTCGACGTCGCCTGTTGGGACGCCACGGGCAAGGCATTCGGGATGCGGGTCTGTGACCTGCTCGGTGGCGCCGTGCGGGAGCGGGTGCCCTCGTACCACGGGATCCTCCTGACCTCGCCCGAAGACGCCGCCGAGGACGCCGAGCGTCGCCAGGCCGAGGGCTTTCCGCGCCTCCAGGTCAAGGTGGGCGGAAGGTCCGTCGAGGAGGACATCGAGGCCCTACGGGCCGTGGCCGCCACGCTCCGGCCGGGGGTGCGCCTGGCCGCCGACGCCAACAAGGGCTGGCGAACCCGGGAGGCCATCCAGGCATCCCAGGCGCTTCGCGACCTCCCCATGGTCCTCGAACAGCCCTGCGGGTCGTATGCCGAGAACGCCTCGCTCGTCGGCAGGATCGCCCATCCGCTCTACCTGGACGAGTCGGCCACCGACCTTGCCACGGTCGTGACCGCCATCGGCACCGGCGTCGCCGACGGATTCGGCATGAAGGTCAGCCGTGTCGGGGGCATCAGCGCCATGCGTGCCGTCCGCGACGTCTGTGCGGCGCACCGACGGCCGCACACCGTCGACGACACCTGGGGTGGTGACCTCGTCGCCGCAGCCAGCCTCCACGTCGGCGCCACCGTCGAGCCCGACAACTTCGAGGGAACCTGGATCGCCCAGCCGTACGTGGCCGGCCACTACGACGATGAACACGGCATCCGGATCGACGGCGGTTGGATCAACCTGCCACCCGGCCCGGGCCTCGGCATCACCCCCGACGTCTCCCTCTGGGGCGACCCGGTGGCCAGCTTCACCGCCTGACCGGAGGAGCAAAGGCGAACAGACTGCTTCGCCGACCAGCGGGGCACGGACTTCAGGAACAGCCGCTCCCCCGCGAAGGCACCCGCCCCCAACTCGGAGCGGGTGCGATCCGGAGCCCGGCATCCACCGGACCCCCGACCGGAGGACCCCCTTCGGCGACGCCCGAGTATCGGTCAGGCACGTACGCCCGGTCATCCGGTCACCACCATGTTCGCGCCGGCCCGCCTCCAAATGCAAGGGGTTCGGATTCAAAGGGACGATCCCCCTCGACAGGGAGTAGTTTTTGGACATGAACGCATTGGCGGAACTCCTTGGAGAGAAGGGCCATCTCGTCCTCGACGGGGCGATGGGCACGCAACTCTTCGAAGCCGGCCTGGTCGCCGGCGATGCCCCCGAAAGTTGGAACCTCGACCGCCCCGACGACATCACGGCCATCCACAGGGCATACGTGGCCGCCGGGTCCGACATCATCCTCACCAACTCGTTCGGCGGGACCTCCTTCCGCCTGAAGCTCCATGGGCTCGACGACCGGGTCCGCGAGGTGAACGCCGCCGCCGCCCGCAACGCCCGAGCCGCCGCCGACGAGGCTGACCGTCAGGTGCTCGTCGCCGGCTCGATGGGGCCGACCGGCGAACTGGTGGAACCGCTCGGTCACCTCACCCCCGCCGAGGTCGAGGATGGCTTCGCCGCGCAGGCCGAGGGACTCGCAGAGGGCGGCGTCGACATCCTCTGGCTCGAGACCCTCAGCGCCCTCAACGTCCTCGAGGCCGGCGTGCGGGGTGTACGCAAGGTGACCGACCTGCCCATCGTCGCCACCATGAGCTACGACACCGCCGGTCGAACCATGATGGGTGTCACCGGCACCGCCCAGGGCGAAATGATCGCCGCACTGGGCCTCGATGCCGCAGGAGCCAACTGCGGCGCCACCATTCCCGACACCGAGGCGGCGGTTGCCCTCATCCTGCGGGCCTGCGGCGACATCCCCGTCGTCTCGAAGGCCAATGCCGGCATTCCCGTCTGGCACGGCGCCGAACTCCACTACGACGGCACACCCGACGTCCTGGCCGCACACGCCGTCCGGGTCCGTGACGCCGGCGCCTCGCTCATCGGCGCCTGCTGTGGCAGCGGCCCCGAGCACATCGAGATGATCGCCAGGGTGCTGTCCGGAGAACTCCCGGTGCCCGACGTCGAGGCGCCCGTCCACGTAAGTACCTCCAAGCCGGCTCCCCAACGGGAACGTCGCCGTCGACGGTCGCACACCTGATCGAACGCCCGACCCTGCGACGACGAGCCCTCCTGCTCCTCGCCATCCTCCTGACGGCCTGCGGAACGGCCTCCAGACCGGGCACGCCGCTCTCGGGCACATCGTCGACCCTTCCGCCAACCACCACCACGACCACCACCCTTCCGCCAACCACCACCACCACGACCCTCCCGGCCACCACGACCACCACGACCACCACGACCACGACCACCACGACC
>Ga0208131_1000467_pt1 | contig 11831 bp, 12 predicted proteins | sample ETNtaG_14_FD_185781 | JGI IMG/M metagenome (GOLD analysis project Ga0208131, IMG submission 185781) | Marine microbial and viral communities from oxygen minimum zone, Eastern Pacific Ocean - ETNP201406SV73 (SPAdes) (version 2) | ecosystem: Environmental > Aquatic > Marine > Oceanic ...
TTAGAATTGTTGGGTAAAGTAAAGGGGATTGGAATAGTTTACTTAGACGAAAAAGATGTGATTCGCCATAAGTTGGTGATGAAAATCATAAAAGCTTACAAACAAGAAGAACAAATAAAGGAGAAATAAAGTGGGAAACACGATTTTAAAAACTGATTTTGATTTTCCGGGCCAAACGAAAGTTTACCACGGGAAAGTACGTGAAGTGTACACAATTAACAATGACTTATTGGTGATGATCGTTTCTGATCGCATCTCTGCATTCGATGTAGTGATGCCTAAAGGGATACCTTTTAAAGGTCAGGTATTGAACCAAATTGCAGCTAAATTTTTGGATGCAACGGAAGATATTGTTCCCAATTGGAAGATTGCGATGCCTGATGCTATGGTGACTGTTGGTAAATATTGTGAGCCTTTTAAAGTGGAAATGGTTATTCGTGGTTATCTTTCCGGACATGCCTGGAGAGAGTATCGTGATGGTAAAAGAATTCTTTGTGGTGTTGCGATGCCTGATGGAATGAAAGAGAATGATAAGTTCCCTACGCCTCTTATTACACCTACAACAAAAGCGGATGTAGGACACGATGAGGATATCTCTAGAGAAGAAATTTTAAAGCAGGGGCTTGTTTCTGAAGAAGATTACTTGCTTTTGGAAAAGTACACGCGAGAAATTTTCCAGAGAGGTACTGAAATAGCTGCTGATATGGGCTTGATCTTAGTAGATACCAAATATGAATTTGGTACAGATAAGGATGGGAACATCACGTTGATTGATGAGATTCATACTCCGGATTCTTCCCGTTACTTTTACATGGATGGCTATGCAGATCGTCAAGATGCAGATGAATCACAAAAACAATTATCGAAAGAGTTTGTTCGTCAGTGGTTGATTTCTAATGGTTTTCAAGGTAAAGATGGTCAGCAAATCCCTGATATGGATGGGGCGTTTATCGACTCCGTATCTGAAAGGTACATAGAGCTTTATGAAAATATTACCGGAGACAAGTTTGTGAAAGCTGATGTTACGGATGTATTGAATCGAGTAGAGAAGAATATTCTAGCTTATTTGAGCGCGTAAAACTATTTACAAGAATCTAAAAAAAAAGGTCGTCTGAAAGTTATTTTTCAGACGACCTTTTTTAGTGTCTAATTTTTAGCTGTTTCAGCAGACCAATCGTAGTCTTTGTAGTCGTTAATAACATTGTAAAGCGTGCCTCTTTCAATTGGATGACGCCCGATATCTTCTATGAGCTTACAAAGTTCTTTGGTACTTAGATTTGGGTTTTTCTCTTCAGCTCCGGCCATGGAATAGATTTTTGTAGAATCGTCAATGGTTCCATCGATATCGTTAACACCAAAGTTGAGTGACATTTGTGCTGTATTTCTACCGATCATTGGCCAGTAAGCTTTAATATGATTGAAGTTGTCAAGGAAAATCCTTGAAACAGCGTACATTTTTAGATCTTCTATGGTAGAAACTTCAGGTACATCAGACATTTGATTGTTCCCGTTGCGAAATTTTAAAGGAATGAATGTGTTGAAGCCTCCTGTTTTATCCTGAAGTTCTCTTAAGCGATTCATGTGGTCTATGCGATGTGCGTAGCTTTCGCAATGACCGTAAAGCAGTGTTGCATTTGATGGCATACCTACTTTGTGTGCTGTTTCATGAATTTCCAGCCATTCGTCAGAAGTACATTTGTCATCACAAATACGAGATCTTAATTCTTCATCAAAAATTTCGGCACCCCCCCCCGGAAGCGAATCCTGACCGTGTTCTTTAAGGATGGTTAAACCTTCTTCGTATGAAACTTTGGCTTTACGACACATGTATTCTAGTTCTACAGCAGTAAAGGCTTTTACGTGTAGATCGGTTCTGTGATCCTTAATTCTTTTGATGAGCTTAGCAAAATAGTGTAGACCCATTTTCGGATGAACTCCACCTACGATGTGAACTTCGGTAACGGGTTGTTCATCGTATTCCTTAACCTTATCGAAAATGTCATCGGCACTTAATTCCCAGCCTTCTTGTCGGTGTTTTAGTAATCTGGAGTATGAACAGAATTTACAGTCGAAAACGCAAATGTTTGTTGGCTCTACATGAAAATTTCTGTTGAAATAGGTGTAGTCGCCGTGTTTTTTAGTTCGGATATGATTGGCCAGACTGCCTAAAAAACCTAATTCTCCTTTTTCAAATAAAAGGATGCCTTCTTCAACGGTAATTCGTTCTTCAGAAAGTACTTTTTGAACTATGGCTCTTAATTCTGAGTCTAAATCTGAATTGAAATAGATCTGAGTTTTTTCTTCTGCAATCATTGGGTTAAAATTGAGCTCAAATATAATTTAAATTTGATTATTCTGATAGCTATCGTGGTTCAACGATTAACGATTTAGTTACACCCCTTTGGGTTCTGAAAGCTGATACCTGATTGCTGAAATACTTTCTTCTCCGATTTGACAATTATTAATCTGTCATTATGAATTAGTTATTTATTTTTTGACTACTGATTATGGTATGACATTTGTTTACTTTTTAAGTAGATAAATTTTCTAAATTTGATTTATGAGCATTATTAAGCGCCTCATATTATTTTTATTAGTTGTTGTGGTTATCCCATCTTGTTGCATAAGTGATTGTGATGAGCCGGATGAATACAATACAACGCCTTATGCTTTGGAGATACCTTCAACTTTACCTCCGATGGATATTCCAGCAGATAATCCTTTAACGATGGAAGGTGTAGAATTAGGGCGAATGTTATTTTACGATCCAATTTTAAGTGGAGACGGAACTCAGTCCTGTGCATCTTGTCATCAGCAGGCAATTGGGTTTACGGATTCAAGTCGTTTTAGTACGGGTATTGATGGTGTTCAGAGAGATCGAAATTCTATGGTTGCGTTTAATTTGGCCTGGAGTCCTACTTTATTTTGGGATGGTAGAGCAGGAAGTTTGGAAGAGCAGGCATTGGAACCTGTTGTAGATCCTATTGAGATGCATACTACCTGGTTAAATGTTGCTGAAAGGTTAAATGTGCATTCCGAATATCCTGAATTGTTTAAAAAAGCGCTTGATATCGATGAAATAGATTCTACTCATGTGGTTAAGGCCATAGCGCAGTTTGAAAGGGTTTTAATTTCAGGAAATTCAAAATGGGATAAATGGTCTCGGGGCGAGGGGATGTTTACTGAACAAGAGCTTAGAGGTTGGGATCTGTTTAATGTAGATCGAACTAATTTTTCTGCCGGAGCGGATTGCTTTCATTGTCATGGGGCGCCTCATTTTACAGACTTTACGTTTCATAATAATGGCTTGGATGGCGATGATGATTTTTCGGATTTGGGTGTGTATGAGGTAACAGAAAGCGATTTGGATCGGGCAAAGTTCAAAACCCCTACTTTAAGAAATATTGAAGTTACTGCACCTTACATGCATGATGGTCGTTTTGCAAGTTTGGAAGAGGTGGTAGAGCATTACAATTCTGGAGGACACATGTCTTCTACGGTAGATCCCTTAATGAAGAATATTGGTGATGGTTTGTTATTGTCTCCGGAAGATAAACAAGCACTAATCGCATTTCTACGTACACTTACAGATGAGGAGTTTTTAAATGATTCTCAGTTTTCAAATCCGTTTGAATAAAAAATAGGCATATGAAAAAGTACATTTTAGTACTGGGTGTTATCCCCTTATTATTTTCGTGTAGTGGTTCTAAGAAAGCTGCAGATCAGCCTGTGCCGGAACCAGATGTAGAAGTTGTAATGCCTTGTTCAGGAGCTGATTTTTTTACCAATAAAAAGTATTTCAGAGCGCATAATATTGGCGTGAGTTTAGATCAGGTAGTTTCAAAGAAGAAGGCTTTAAGTAATGCCAGAGCAGACTTAGCTTTTTCTGTAAATTCTTTGGTAGAATTGGTGGTTGATAGTTATGTGGAATCTTCTGAATTCAATAATGTTGAAGTGCTTAAAGAACACTTTGAAGGTTTTAGTGATAAGGTGATCAGGGAAGAGCTTGCGGGGGTTAAAACCATTTGTGAGAAGCTGACAAAAACTTCAGAAGATAAATTTAAAACGTACATCGCTATTGAACTATCAGCACAAAAACTAGTTGATAAATTTCATGAACGTATGATGAAAGACGATTTGCTAAAAATTGATTACGATTATGAAAAGTTTAAAAAGGCTTTTGAAGAAGAAATGCAAAAGTTGAATTCGTAAAAAAGAGGCGAAAGCCTCTTTTTTTGTTTAAACAATGAATTTATCTTCTTTATCTAATTAGGAACTATTAGTTTTGCTTACAACAACCAACAACCAACAACCAACAACCAACAACCAACAACCAACAACCAACAACCAACAACCATGAACCTATTCCGACTTATTGCCTTTTTAGAAGGAGTTTCTTATTTACTTTTACTTTTTATTGCAGTTCCTGTTAAATATGCACTCGGAGACCCCGGATATGTGAAGTTGTTAGGGATGCCGCACGGAATTTTATTTGTGGCTTATCTTGGGTTTGCTTTTTACTTCAAGCAAGAACAAAATTGGAGTTTGAAGACACTGGTTGTAGTATTACTAGGTTCGGTACTGCCTTTTGGAACTTTTTATGTGGATAAGAAGTACCTGAAAGCAGAGAGCTGATTGCTGTCAGCTATTTAATTCAAATCTAAATCTAAAAGCTTTTTCAGGTACATCAACTTGGGATGTTTCTCTGTCATATGCTTGAATTTGTCTTGAGGTGTGTAGAGCATTTTACTTTCTTCAACTGCCATTACCGGGAAGTCGATGTTAATGCCGTAGTTGTTTAATGATTTTCTCAGGAAGGTAAGTAGCTCAGGTTTTTCTGTCTGTAAATCTTCTGCTAATGCCTGACTCTCAACAGGGAAATGTAAAAGGTAATTGTTGTCAATTTTTGGAAATTGCTCTGAGAAGAGTCGGAAAAGGGATATTTTCCCTTTTTTCTCAATGATTTTTGCGTATTCTAACCATAATGGGTTGAGTTTTTCCTGGTTAAAATCAGAACGCGATTCTCCGGTAGCTACTTTAATTTCTTGATCTTCTTCTTCACCTTCTTTTTTATTTAAGAATTGGTTGATAGACAATCCGGTCAAACCACCTTTTTTAATTTTACCTACGATAGAAGGATTCGCCTTTTTGAGAATGGCTTTTTGTGTTTTTTCAGCTTCAGTTACTTTTGGTGTTTGTGTGTGCGATTGGTTAATCTTCGCTTTTACTGAAGGAACTTCGACAGTATTCTGAGCTTTTGTTTTTGGCTTAGCAGAAGGTGTATGTGCTAAGATGAATGACTTACGGCGTTTTTTTTTTAGTCCTCCTTGAGAAGAAAGAGAACAAATTTGCATTAAGCCAAGCTCTACAAGTAGTCTTTGGTTTCTACTGGCTTTGTATTGCACGTCGCATTCGTTGCATATTTCTAGGGCTCCTAAAATGAAGTCTTGATTGCAATTTTGAGATTGCTCTACATATTTCGTCTTAATGGTATCACCTACTTCTAAAAGTTCTACGGTTTGTGGGTTTTTACAAACCAACACATTGCGTAGGTGTTCTGCTAATCCGTTAATGAAATTGTGCCCATCAAAGCCTTTTTGAAGGACCTCATTAAAGGTAAGCAGGGAAGAGGGGATGTCTTGTTTTAAAGCCTGATCTACTGCTTTAAAATAGTAATCGTAATCGAGAATGTTTAAGTTCTCAATGGTGTCTTTGTAGGTGATCTTAGCTTGATTAAAACTGACCATTCTATCGAATATGGAAAGTCCGTCTCGCAAAGCACCATCAGCTTTCTGACCTATGATGTGTAGTGCATCCGGTTCAAATTCGATATTTTCTTGTTCACAAATTTTAGCCAGGTGAGAAGCTACATCTTCTACTTGAATTCTTTTGAAGTCGAAAATCTGACAACGCGAAAGAATGGTCGGGATGATTTTGTGCTTTTCGGTTGTTGCTAAAATGAAAATAGCATGTGCCGGTGGTTCTTCTAATGTTTTTAAGAAGGCATTAAATGCAGCCTGAGAGAGCATGTGTACCTCATCGATAATGTAAATCTTACGATCGCCAACTTGTGGAGGAATACGTACTTGCTCTACCAGGTTACGGATGTCTTCAACCGAGTTGTTTGAAGCAGCGTCGAGCTCGTGAATGTTAAAGGAATGTTGCTCGTTAAATGAAGTGCAAGATTCACATTCATTACAGGCTTCCGTTTCAGTCTTAAGGTTTAAACAGTTGATCGTTTTGGCGAGAATACGCGCACAAGTGGTTTTACCCACACCACGCGGACCACAAAATAAAAAGGCTTGTGCCAAATGGTCGTTTACAATGGCATTTTTTAATGTATTGGTAATGGACTGCTGACCAACGACTGTGTCGAAGGTTTGTGGTCTGTACTTACGTGCCGATACAATGAAATTTCCCATAGATGTTTCTCACTATTTCAAGAGTTTCAAATATAAAAGATGTTTTGAAATTTCACCTTTTTTGATGCTTTAAGATATTAACAATTTGGTTGTTGGTTGGAAGTTGTTGGTTGTTGGTTGGTCGTTGTTGGTTATGGGTGACACCTACTAATCTACCAATTTACTAATCTACTAACCTACCAAGGTGCTCTACCAATTTCCTGACGGCTCTTCCTCTGTGGCTGATGGCTCCTTTTTCTTCCATGCTCATTTGAGCAAAGCTTCGCGTTTCGTTTTCCGGAATAAAAATAGGGTCGTAACCAAAACCTTCTTTGCCTTGTTTGGCTTCGCTTATGTGTCCTTCAACTTTCCCTTCAAAAAGGTGTTCTTCACCGTTTAGGATCAATGCAATCGCCGTTCTGAATTGTGCTTTTCGATTGTTATTTCCTTTAAGCTCTGAGAGAATTTTAGCCATGTTGGCTTCTGCACTTCGTTCCGGACCTGCATAACGCGCAGAGTAAACTCCTGGTGCGCCTTCTAAAGTATCAACTTCTAAACCTGTATCATCGGCAAAGCAATCGTAACCATAGTGTTCTTTTAAATAATGCGCCTTTTGAAAAGCATTGGCTTCCAGTGTGTCACCCGTTTCAGGAATGTCTTCCGTACAACCGATTTCTTTCAGACTTAATATCTCAATTCCTGTTGGCATCAGAGCTTGAATTTCTTTCAGTTTATTGGGGTTGTTAGTGGCAAATACGATTTTCATTTGGTTGTTGGTTGTTTCTGAGTTTTGAGCTTTTATCCTCCCCCGAGTCTTCGGGGGAGGTGTCACGAAGTGACGGAGGGGGTATGACCTCCCCGCCCTTCGGGCACCCCTCCTTATTAAGGAGGGGATTTACTTACTTTGATAAACACTCATTTTTTTAAAGCCTTTGGTTTGGTATTTCAACCATTCTCCCTTAGGGTCTGAGTAGATGAGCAGTGCATCCAATTCCGGTTTGCTGTTTATGAACTCAATACTTTTTTCTACCCCCATGATCATACATGCGGTAGCTAAAGCATCAGCTTGCATACAGGATTCACTTACAATGGTTACGCTCAATAAATTTGTTTGTATGGGTTTTCCGGTTTTAGGATTTATGGTGTGTGCATATTTCATCCCCGTTTCCTCATCCACTTTAAATTTACGGTAATTCCCGGAGCTCGCTACTGCTTTGTCTGTTACTTCGATGATGGCTTGAAAACGGTCTTGTTGAATGTTTTCCGAAGGCTTGTCAATTCCGATGCGCCATAATTCACCGTCGGCATTTAAGCCATGGCATTTTAATTCTCCTCCGATCTCAATCATGTAATTGGTTAGGCCAAGTTTTTGTAAATGTTCTCCAATCAGATCAACCGTAAATCCTTGAGCGATGGCATTAAAATCTATTTGGGTATTCGGGTTTGATTTGACCACCAAACTATCTTGAATGGTTAGTTTTTCGTAGCCTACGGTTTTCATTAAGTCTGTAAGCACACTCTCATCTTTCTCCGCTATTTCTTCAAATCCGAAGCCCCAGAAGTTAACAACTGGAGCAATTGTTGGGTCGAAAGTGCCATCCGTTTCTTTAGCTATGTTCACAGCCATTTCAAACACACGCATAAATAAAGAGTCTGTTTGCATAGACTCGTTTTTATTGATCTTACTAATAACTGATTCTTCCACATAAGTAGAAAGTGATTGATCAACGGCATGTAATATGCTATCAATATCACTTTGATAATTTACTGCATCGGTACTCATGTAACGAATGTTGTAGGTAGTTCCCTGTGTGTATCCGTAGTTGCTTACCAATACTTTATTTGTGGTTGTCGTTCCACAAGAAATCAGTAGGAGTGAAAGAAGATAGAATAGTTTTTTCATTGTTAATCTCAAAAGTAGTTAAAAATGAGTTTTGAGTGATGAGTTTTAAGTTGAATAACAATGATTATTCAATTAGAAACTACATTTTAATTCATAAATTAAAACTCAAAACTTAGAACTTAAAACAAAAAAGACTCGCAAAGCGAGTCTTTTTTGTTTTGTATCGATTATCCACCGAAGTCATCAAATGCAACGTTTTCTGGAGGTACACCCCAGTCATCGCACATTTTAATAACGGCTTGATTCATCATTGGAGGACCACAGAAGTAGAACTCGATATCTTCAGGAGCTTCGTGAGGAGTTAAGTGGTGCTCGATTACCGCATTGTGTACGAAGCCTAAGAAACCATCTCCTTCATCGTCTAAACTCTTTTTCTCTTTCCAATTATCTTCCGGTGCAGGGTCAGAAAGAACAATGTGGAACTTGAAGTTCGGGAACTCCTTTTCTATCTGACGGAAGTCTTCTTCATAGAATAATTCACGCTTAGAACGCCCACCGTAGTAATAGGTTACTTTACGACCCGTTTTTAAGGTGTGGAATAGGTGGAATAAATGTGAACGCATTGGCGCCATACCTGCACCACCACCGATGTAAACCATCTCAGCGTCGGTATCTTTGATGAAGAATTCACCGTAAGGACCTGAAATGGTTACTTTATCACCTACTTTACGAGAGAATACGTAAGAAGAACAAATACCCGGATTTACATCCATCCAAGCATTCTTTTCTCTATCCCATGGTGGTGTAGCAATACGAATGGTTAGCATGACGATGTTTCCTTCAGCAGGGTGATTGGCCATAGAGTAGGCACGGAAACACTCTTCTTCGTTCTTCATTTTTAATGGCCATAAACCGAATTTATCCCATTCACCTTTGAACTTGTCCGGTCCGGCAGGATCGTTTGGTTCCGGGCGAATGTCCATGTCTTTAAAGTCAACTTCGATTTCTGGAACATCAATCTGTATGTATCCACCTGCTTCAAAGTCTAGCGTTTCCCCTTTAGGTAATCTTACGATAAAGGCTTTAATAAAAGTGGCTACGTTGTAGTTAGAGATTACTTCACATTCCCATTTTTTAATTCCGAAGATTTCTTCAGGAATTTCAATGTTCATGTCGTTTTTAATCTTTACCTGACAACCCAAACGCCAGTCATCAGCAATTTCTTTACGTGAGAAGTAAGGTTTTTCGGTAGGAAGAATTTCGCCTCCCCCTTCAGTAACCTGACATTTACACATGGCACAAGTACCCCCACCACCACAAGCGGATGGTAAGAAGATTTTATTTTCACCTAAAGTAGAAAGGATTGTGCTACCTGCATCAACTTCGACTTCTTTTTCACCATTTATGACAAGCTTAACTTTCCCACCCGGAGATAATTTCGCTTTGGCAAACAAAAGTATTCCTACCAGTGATAATACTACGGCAAGAAATACCAATATTGTTGTTATAAGTGTAATACCCATTTTACTGTCTTTTCAGAATTATAATTGAATACCCATAAAGCTCATAAAGGCGATACCCATCAAACCGGTAATGATGAAGGTAATCCCTAAACCTCTAAGCGGCGCAGGAACATTTGAATACCGGATCTTTTCGCGAATGGCAGCAATAGCTACAATGGCTAATAACCAACCTACTCCCGAACCTAAACCAAAAGCTGTTGCTTCGGCGATGGTAGAGTATTGTCTTTCCTGCATAAATAAAGCGCCACCCAAGATGGAACAGTTTACCGCGATTAATGGAAGGAAAATACCTAAAGCACCATAAAGGGCAGGAGATATTTTTTCAACGATCATCTCAACCAACTGTACCATAGATGCAATAACGGCGATAAACATGATGAAGCTTAAGAAAGATAAATCTACATCAGCTAAATCATCTGAAAGCCAAGCTAAAGCACCTGCTTTTAATACATAGTTTTCTAACAGGTAGTTAATTGGCACAGTAATACCTAATACGAATATTACGGCTGCACCTAAACCAACGGCAGTTTTTACTGTTTTCGAAACCGCCAGGTAAGAACACATCCCCAAGAAATATGCAAAAATCATATTGTCTATGAAGACGGACTTAACGAATATGTTTACTAAGTCTTCCATTGTCTTAATTTTCTTCGATTAGGTCTTTATTTCTACTTCGTTGTGCCCATATGATTAAGGCAACAGTGATTAAGGCCATAGGAGGTAAAATCATCATGTTGTTGTTCATGTATCCTGCTTCGTAGAATGATTCAGGAATGATTTGTAATCCGAATATTTTTCCTGAACCTAACACTTCACGGAAAAATGCTACGGCTACCAAAATCCATGCATAACCAATTGCATTACCAATAGCATCTAAAAAGGAGGGCCATATTTTATTTCCTAAAGCAAATGCTTCTAAACGACCCATAATAATACAATTGGTAATTATTAAGCCAACGAATACTGATAGTTTTTCAGATACATCAGGTAAAAAGGCTTTTAATAATTCATTTACTAAAATTACCAGAGCGGCAACTACGACCAACTGAACGATGATACGAATTCTTGAAGGAATTAGGTTACGCATTGCCGATACAATGATGTTACCAAATATCATTACTGCCAGTACCGATAAGGACATAACGAATGCCTGTTCGATTTGTACGGTAATCGCCAGTGCAGAGCAGATACCCAATACTTGTATGGAAATTGGATTCGCCCCGTCTAGCGGGTCTGTCATAAGCTTGCGATTCTTCTTTGAGAATAATGCTTCTTTCTTTTCTGCCATGACTCGTTAGTTTAATGTTTTAAAGTAGTTTACGTATACTCCTAGTGTGCGAGTGGTCATTTCCTCTACACCTTTCGAAGTAATGGTTCCACCTGTAATACCGTCAACTTTAGAGTTCAAGCCGGAGCCCGAACCGTCTTTTACTACGATGATGGGTTGGAATACTCCGGAAGTGTCTGAAACGGCTTCTCCTGTGTATTGATCAGAGTAAGAAGGGTACTTAATTTCAGCTCCTAAACCGGGCGTTTCTGTTTTGTGGTCAAAGGTTGCACCATAAATAGTTCTGTAGTCAGACTCTAAGGCAACAAAGCCCCAGATAGGTCCCCATAGCCCTGTACCAATTACAGGTATTACGTAATATTTATTACTGTCCTTTTCACAAATGTAAAGCGGGTAGTTGCGATCTGTTGCAGCTAATTTTTTATCGCGGAATTCTTTTTTGATATCTACATCAAAAGCTTCAGCGCTTAGGTCTTTACCTGCAATAATTTTAGAATCTACGACGTACTTATCATACATTTCTTGTGCATTATCGCGAGTAGCCTCAACATTAATAGCACTTAAAATACTAATCATCTTTTTGTCGGTAGCATTTTTATCCTGACGCGTTTTAAGCCCTTGAGAAGCTACCGCCAACAAAGCACCTACGACTACCACCATAACAATGGCGAAGCTGAAAGTGTATCCGTTACTATTTTTATCGATTGCCATATCTCTGAATTAAGCCGTTTTTACTCGTTTCATTCTTCTGTTGATGTTGGCAGAAACTACATAGT
>Ga0208131_1000471_pt1 | contig 11813 bp, 11 predicted proteins | sample ETNtaG_14_FD_185781 | JGI IMG/M metagenome (GOLD analysis project Ga0208131, IMG submission 185781) | Marine microbial and viral communities from oxygen minimum zone, Eastern Pacific Ocean - ETNP201406SV73 (SPAdes) (version 2) | ecosystem: Environmental > Aquatic > Marine > Oceanic ...
ATCGCATAGCCTGGTATTGCGCAAGACTGGAAATCTTGTGGGATTTTCCCTCGGGAGTTCAAATCTCCCTCTCGGCGCCACTCCCTCTCTATCGGTGCTCAGGCGGACCGTCGCAGCGCGTCCCTTATGCGGTGCCTTGATTCGGCGCTAGCGTGGATGAGGGTGGAACTGCGCCTGCGACCGGTGCCGCTTCGGGCAGAGGGACGCTTCGCCTGACCGATGTACAACTGCCATGGAGGTTCGCTGAGAAGGACGAGAGGCTGGCGCTACTGGACATCTTCCTCGAGGATTTCACGTTCCATCTTGCCATGATCAGGAGGCAGTGGGGGGTCGGTGAGCTGGCTTGCCTCGGGTTGGCCTTCGCTGGTATGGTGCTGGGAGCCTGGGACCTCGGAATCGAGGAGTTGGCCGGCGGGGGCGACTACAACCGGGTGGGGCTCAGTGGCTTCCAGAACCTGTCTGACCTATCGTTGATGCTGGCGCTGCTATCGATAATCGCCTGGGTGGGTGTCTTCGTGACGCTGTGGACAAGGTACCCGATAATGAGGGAGAACCTGGTCTATCTGTGGCTAGCGATGATGGTGGTGCAGTTGGGCTCGATAAGCTCCCACTCTGAGTCGCCCGACTTCCCTGCAGGCTCCACAGGCATGGACTGGGTCATGCTGGGGATCTCCAACCTCGTTCTGTTCTTCCTGTCCATCGTGGTCGTCCACCGTGCCGTCATAGAGACTCGTGACATCCACGTGGAAGAGCGCCACTCACACCCTGATCCCCGGGTCGTCCAGAAGGCATGGAGGGACCACAGCCTGAGGGCATGGAGCCTCAGCCTCGGGATGTGGATGATCATGGTGAATCTGATGTCGTGGTCGGGCTCACACGCGATATCTCAGCGGCCACCGATAGTCGGCTACAGCAACCTGCTGGTGGGGATGTTCGTCATAACCGGATTCCTCGCAGCGGCCTTCCTGATGCACGTGCTGTGGTATCCACAGTTCATGCTGGGAGGGGCCGAGGACAGGATCCAGTCGGTCAGGGCGAGAGAGGTCGCAGGAGAGGCCCCGGAGCCGACAGCCAAAGCCGAGCAGGGCAAGTGCCCGATCTGCGGTGGCTCCACCCCCACGGTCAGGCACGAGAGCGGTAGGATAGAGGTCTCTTGCTCTGCCGAGTGCTCGGGTTTGGGCAAGCCGGGCACGCCGTGTCCGGAATGCGATGCAGTGCTGCCGATTCGCATCGAGTGCCCGAGTTGCAGTTCGAACACGACCATAGTCAGCCACTTCAGCAGGCCTGAGGCCTGGTAGACTGCGCATGCAGACCTGACGAGCATTCAAGGGCGGCACGCGTCCGAGTACGGACGAGACTGATGGTCGAACGCAGTTGGTGGGGGGACGATGATGTCTCCGACGTCGCAGACGCGTTCGAAGCGGAGCATGCTGAGGGAGTGCCGGTCCCGGATTACGGCAGCGAGGAGGAGCGCGGTGCCAATGACGCTCTGGGCATCGTCATTGGTGTCTCTGCTGCAATCATCGTGCTGCTTAGCGTAGCCGTCGTGATGCTCTGGGTCTGGGCCGAGATGGAGGATGTCAATATCGGGGGCCCTTCTTCGGCGCTGCTCACCTGGGAGGATGAGTACAGGGATCTCACCGGACTCGATGCCGTACAGGGGGATGGCACCGGAGTCATCCTGTGCATAGTCGACTCCGGCATCGACATGGGGCACCCGGATCTGGAGGATCTCGAACTGGCAGGGTGGCTGGATGCGATAGATGGGGTGACCCAGCCCTATGACAACGAAGGACACGGTACTGCGATGGCGGGAATCGTGGTGGCGCAGGACGGATTGCATGGCAACGCCCCCGGAGTCAGCCTCCTTGTGGCCAAGGCGATAGGTGAGGAGGGCACTGGGGACGATGAGCAGATAGCAGAGGCTGTCGACTGGTGCGTGGACAATCAGGCAGACATCGTCTCCCTGAGCCTAGGAGGTGATCAGGGCTTCGGCTCTGGATTCCTGTCCAGCGACGCCCTCGAGGAATCAGTGGAGAGTGCCATCGACGAGGGGGTGTTCGTCGTAGCCGCCGCTGGAAACGACGGCGAAGACGACGACGGAGACGTGGAGTCGCCAGGATCGGTCGAGGACGTGATCTGCGTCGGCGGCATAACCAGGTCGGGAGGCATCTGGGCAGGCAGCTCCGAGGGCGACAACAACGGCAGGATCTGGCCGAACCCCATTCTGCCTCGCGACGACCCCGACAAGAAGCCCGAGGTCGTAGCCCCCGCTCACGAGGTCCCGGTCCTCATGGCAGGCGGGATGGACAACGGTGCGTGGTGGGGCTGGTCCAGCGGCACCTCGGCAGCTACCGCATGGGTGTCTGGGGCGCTCGCCGTCGTGCTTGAGATCCACCCCGAGATGCAGAGGGAGGGTGATTCGGGTGGGCCGTCGGCAGTGGCGCAGATGAAGAGCGTGATTATGCAGAACTCTCAGATGCAGGAGGGGCAGAGCGAGCACGACGACCACTACGGATACGGGCATCTCAGGGTTGACCTCGTGATGCAGGCACTGGGCAACGATAGCACAGTGGTCGTATCGGAGGGGCACGCGATGAACTCAGGTGACTTCGAGCATGTCAGCTTCGAGCTTCAAGTCCGGCGCAGCACGGCCAGTGTCCCGCCTGTCAGCTCGGCGAAGCCCAGAGAGTGAGACTCGCTGGCCCGCTTGACGAACTCGATCCAGTCGTTGAAGGACTCTACCTTCCTCTGTGCCGGGGTCATCGTCGATTCCGATTCGGCTTCTCCTACGTCGCCGGTGGGCACCTCTGGCTCCTGCACCAGCATCACCCCGCCGGGTGAGAGCAGTTCTAAGGCCGCTGCCGCCGTCGCAGCCCTCTCCGTCTCGGCCGTATCGATGATCACGAGGTCCAGCGGGAGAGGTAGGGGGGAAGGTCTGGCCGAGTCCGGCAGTGACGCACTGGCTGCCGACCAAGTCGCCGCCTCCGCGGCCAGCTCGCCCCAAGTCATCTGGATGACCTGGGTCCAGCTCTCGGCGCCGTGGCGGCGGATGAGGCGGTCGATGATGACGCCGAACTTGCCCCCGGGTTCGACGATTCGGAACGATTCGGGGTGAGGGAGTGGCTGTACGGGGGGATTGGCGGGATCCCCGCACCACAGGTCGAGGAGCCATGCCGACAGGTGACCTATGCCGCCTCCGACCAGTACGGCGTTCCTAGCCGGGACCCTAGCGCTGATGTCCCTGATTCTCGCCCTCATCGAGCGTGGCAGGGGCCGCAGGCTCATGTGCAGCATCTGCTCGCCTATCCCAGCGGCGATGGCTGGCTCTGAGTCGCCCCGCTCCGGATCCTCGGACAGGAGCCTGTCGAACATCTCCCGCTCCGACATCTGAGGCAGACCGAAGCCACTGCCACCGAAGGTCATGGGCATTGCTCAGGGGTGCGTCTATTCAATCATCGCATACGAGGATGGCTTCAAGAGAGGAGGGCAATCCGGAGTCTCGTGCAATCTAAGGATGAGAGAGGTGACGTGGGTGCGGCGAGTTGCCCAAACTGCTCGCAAAGCACCGAGCACGAGGTCCTACGCAGGACCCCACGGGGAAGCGGTGACGACGTTCTAGCGAAGTGTGTCGAGTGCGGCGAGGTCCACACCATCGTACTGCGCCCCCCGAAGGCTGTGTGTGTGAGTGCGACTCTCTCTGATGGCAAGGAGAGCGAGGTGCGCTCCATCGAGGTGGATGAGGACGAGGTCATCTCGGTCGGCGACGTCTTCGAGCGGGATGAGGCTCTCTGGGAGGTGACTCGTATCGACGGCGACGCCTCGCAGCCCTATGAAAGGCTGGGGGTATCTGAAATCAGGGCGATGTGGGCCGTGCGCCGCGACAGGGCTGTAGTGAAGCTGACGCTCACCGATGGCGAGAGCAGCATCGCTTCGAGAATAGAGTGCAATCCTGACAGGGTATTCACCTGCGGTAGCATACTCGAGGTCGAGGGCAGGAGGTGGCGAATTCGGGCTCTGCATACGGGAAAGGGCAGGACGCTGAGCGGGAGCAGGTCGGCAGCGGATCTCAGGAGGATGTACCTCCATCCTCCCAGAACGCGATACTAGCGTCGGTTGGACCACGGCATCAGCAGGGCCTTGGCAACGTGCGATGCCACCTCTGGATTCTCCCGGAGCCTGCGCATGCTGTACTCGTACCACTTTGTCCCGTACGGGACGTACACCCTGGTCCTGTGCCCTTGTCTTGCGAGATTGCGCCTAATGTTGCCTCGGACCCCGAGCAGGAACTGGAACTCGTATCCCGCACCCTTTCCAGCCGAACGCACGACTGGCTCGCTGAATCTGGGGTCCTCCCGGCCAGGGCCCATGCCGCGTGACTCGAGGGATGCCAGCGCATGCTCAATCACCGGCGTGTCATGCGACGCGATGGCCGTGTAAGCGCCCGAGTCTAGCATCAGGTCGATGGCTCGGTTGGTGGCATCAACTATCTCGCGATATCTGGTGTGGGATATCTCAGCGGACTCGAGGTAAATCCCCTTGCAGATGCGGAAATCAGTGGTGCTGCCAGTGACGTTCGCGACCCCCGTGATGTCCGAGGGCGTCCTGAACAGCCGCCCCTGCAGCACGACGCCGATGTTGGTCAGCCCATTCAAGTGCATGGCCAAGGCGGTGTCTATGGTGGCCTGAGTCACCCTGTGGCCCTCCATGTCCAGTCGCACGAAGATATCATCCTCAGCGGCTCTTTTGAGCAGCTTCTCGATGTTCGCCAGAGCCGCTGACTCGTCAATCAGCAAGCCGAATGCTGTCGGTTTGATTGAGATGTTCGCATCCAAGCTGTTCTCGACTATTGCATCAAGCAGCCTGATGTACTCGTCCATGAAGAACTGAGCCTCTTCGAGCGACTCCACGTCCTCGCCGAGGACATCCACGGTGAAGCAGGCATCTTCGGAGCTCATACGGCTCATCAGATCGATGGCGCTGGCGATGTCGGTTCCGGCGACGTACCTCTTGGCGACCCACCTGATGATGAACCGCGGAGTCAGCGGCATCATGCCTACGATAACCCGTCCGAACAGACCCATCTAGGGGGGTGCAGAGTGCGGAGAGCCTTCACAATTACTGAGGCCTAGCTGAGTTCGCGGCCTCGCCGAACGGGGACGTCCAGTTCCTCCAGAAGAGCCGCGATGGCGTTGCGCTGCCAGGCCTTGAACGACTTCTTGTCCAAGTGGGCGAACAGGTTGGCGCCGGGGAACGCTGAGCGAGTGGCCCGAACGGAGGTCTCGATGGAATGCCTCCAAGCCCCGCCCGGCGGGCCGTCATCTGACGGCTCCTCGAAGGGGAGGGCGTAATTGGCCAGAAGATGACCTGCCCAGAGCTCTGAATTCGAAAGGACTGCTTTGTGCCGAGGCGCGTAGTGACCGCCGCCGAGTCCAATCATCACATCGCCCCCCGGGCTCCACTCAACAGGTGGGTTCCCGGATAGTCCCAGATTGCCTGATATCACCTCGGCCCACAGGTCGGCTGCCCGAGCACTGCTCCACTCTCTCTCAGTCGAGCCGATCTCGATATACAGAGCCGGTCGCTCGAGGAGGGGGCCGTGATGAGTGGTCTCCAGAGTCAGGTCGAACTCCTCGTCGAGTCCGCGCGAGCGCGCGAGCGAGAGCATCGACCTGAACAGCGAAGCGAAGCGCGGCGAGGGCGGCACGACCGTTCCTTTCCTGCCGCCGGCCTGACCCCTCTCCCCGTGCGGGGTCTCGCCCGGTATGCCGATGGCGTGGAGGGTCAGTGCGGGGATCTCGGTCGCCGAGACATGGCGGGACAGGACGAGGACCTCGTCGACAGTGCATCCAGTGGCCTCCTCATGGATACGGTCCATACCGTCGGCCATGATGTGCAGCTCCTCGATCAGCAGGAGGTGCACCCGACGGGATGCGTGCACCCGGAGGAGGCCGTGACCAATCACCGCCGGCTCGCCCCAGCCGCCGAGCCTCAGCATGGCATCATGCAGATTGAGTGAGGCGGTATCGGAGCTCGACGCGAGCAGCAGGGTGACCACGGGCAGGCGACGGGGGTCGCGCCTTAATCCTCTCAGCCACACCTTCAAGCATGAACGAGTGCGGCGCTTGTCATGGACGAAGCGCCTCTGGGCTTTCAGCCGATGAGGGCGGACCGCGGTGATTCTGCCACCGTTGTCATAGGCAGTTCGGGCGAGTTAGTCAGGATAGACGAGTTCGGCACCCCTCTGCATCAGCCCGTCAGACCATTTCCCGCCTTAGTGACAGGAGGTGCCGTGCTCGACAGTGTTTGGGTCGGGACATGGGTCGAGCACGAGTTACAGCAGGCGAGGATGGCCGCTCTGCCCCTTGTTGGAGAATGGGCTGAGGGTGGCGGCAGGGAGATGCTCAGGTACAGGACCGAGACAGCCGACTTGATGCCCTCCTCTTCGATCTGGTCCAGATTCCTAGACGCCGAGCCCATGGCTGTATCGAGGGTAGGAGACGGAGTGGTCTTCGCCACCCTGCGCAGGGGAATCTACAGGATAGACGAGGGGGCAGCGGAAATCTGGCGCGCACCGTACCCGGAGTGGCCGGATCTGTCCGGACTGGCTTCGCGTGACTCGTTGGTGTCAAGCAATGAAATCGATGGTCGGATTGTCATCTGGTCCGAAGCCGGCGGAGTAACGGCTGTGGACAGCGAGGATGGAGGGCACGTCCTCAGCACTGTGGTACCCCTGCCCGACTCGCTCAGCGGCGTCAGACACAGCGAAGAGGGTGGCTGGCTCCTGCTGCTCAACAACGGCGGAGTGGTCCTGCTGGACGACTTGCAGTCCGAGCCCGAGGTGGTGCGGACCCCGGGTCCAGTGTCAGATGCCGTCCACGATGGCAAATGCTGGAGGTGGACGGGATGGAGGCACGACGGAGCCTTACGAGACGGTGAGGTGCAGTGCGCCGCCAGAGACCAGTTCGGAGTGGCTCTGATAGGTGACAGGGTCCTGACGAACGACGGGACCTGGGACAATTACGGGCTGAATCACTCTGACTGAGTTGAGTGTCCGCACTTACCGCAGACCTTGCGATCATCGTGGATGCCTAGGAATACCCCCGGGCCGCAGTTCGGGCAGAACTCGCCCTTCCTGACGAGCTCTCCGCCCTCAACAGAGTACTTCGAGTGCTTGCCGTTGGGATTCGGTCCGTCGCCCATCACTCGCCACCATCCTCTGATTCGCCCTCATCTGACTTCTCGTCGGTTTCCTCCACGGGCTCCGGCACGTCTGCAACTGCCGGTGGCTGCGACTTGGTCTTCTTTTTCAGACGCTTGTCCTTCCTCACTCTGACGTACTTGGACTCGAGCGCGGCCGACTCGGACGAGCCGTATACCAGTGCGAGCCCGGTGGTCTGAGGCCGTCCGTAGCGCGTGCTGACCTCCTTGACGAAGACCAATTCCTGCTTGGCGCCGGGCTCCGCCCTAGCTGCAGCGGCCACCATCTCCTTGAGAGACGGGGTCGGTGAATTGTCGTGGTTCCACAGGAATCTAATCTCGACGCGGTCGAGCAGGGGGTTCTCCTTCCTCTCGATGACTTCCATTCGAATCCCCCCTAACGGATGTTGACCTTGAGAGCGTAGTTGCCCGCCTCGGTCACATTGAGCCTCTTTGCGACCTCCGAGCGTTCAGGGTGCATGATGACGACAAAGCCCTGCCAATCAGTGGTCACAGGAGCTCCGGGGCAGTGCGTGCACTGGGGAGGGTCGCTCTTCTTCTCGGGATCGGGTAGAATCCTGTTGCACTCGCCGCAGGCGAAGGGCTGCTTGACCATCTCAGTCTTCCTCCCCAAGCCAGTCGAAGGCCCCAAGGCCGTCCATCTTGCAGTTCAGGCCAATCTTCGACGAACGCGGGTCGTTCTGGTTAATCGACTTGGAGACTATCCTCGAGCGGACAAAGGTCTGTTCCTCGAGGAACTTGCCGCTCTGCGAGCCCTCGATCCTCTTGTTCTGCGCACTCAGGTGGACTTGGACCGGCTCGTCGAGGATCTGGGACTTGTGGAGGAGTGCCTCGACCGGTCCTATCCTGACGAAGGCGCCGTACTCTGAGACTTCCGACACAGCACCGTCGACGACCTCATTGTTCTCCATGGTGAATATGAGGGCCTTGAATCGGACGTTCTGGTAGATTGCCCCATCGCCGTGGATAATCTTTCCACGACCGACTGCCTCGTGGTCGAAGGTAAGCAGGGTGTAGTCCTCATTCTCGTCGAATCTCCCCTCGAAAGCGTCGTGGGCCAGCTCGTCGATATGTTCCTCCAACTTGCGCCCTGCTCGGATGTACTCGGCGGGAATGCGGATGGTGTCATCCCGGGTTATGAGGCTGTACATGTCCTTCTTCCTCCGTCGGGACTCGTTCCGAAGCTTGCCGGAGGAAGGGGAGTTTTTCTCCCGTCCCTCATCGGCATTGCCTCTGGAGGAGAGTTCCGTGCGCCCCGGCGACCCGCCCGCCCTGTATAAGCGCAACGGATGGGAGTAGGGCGTCGGTCCGCCCTATAGGCCAATCAGACCGTAGGTCTGCATGAGTATATAGGGCGAACGTTCAAGTGGATTCGGAAGGCCATCTCCAGTTCTGATGACGGTGTGCCCCTCTGACATTCGCCCCTCTCGCCTCCGTCAAGTGGCTCTCGGAGTCGCTCTGATGCTGCTGATGTCGCTGTCTCCGGTTCTGGTCCACTTCGACTCACCAGCCAGAATGGAGATCGGGGGCGGGAACGAGGGGGCTTGGACCGACGGCGGCCAGCCGTGGCCTCAGTCGGGCAGGACCCCCGACAGAGTCGCTGACATTCCGATGCACGGCCCGGACGGAGGCGCCGGCAACGGCACGCCCTCTGATGCAGCCGTGCTGATGTCGGTAGTCGAGCCAACGGTCAACTGGGTGTACGGCTCGTACTCCCTCGGCACCGATGCGCTAGCGACCCCAGTTGCGGATCTGTCTGCGTCGGTGACCAAGGACGAGGGTTCCTCCGAGCGTTGTGGGGGCAGCTCCCTCTACACTATCCTAGTACAGACTGATGAGAATTCCGACCACACTTACCTCCGAATCGTCGAGGGTGAGGACGCCGATCTGGCATGGGAAGTGGACATGGGCCTGACGGAGTACGTCAAGGCCGCCCCCGTGGTGGTGGATGTCGATGATGATGGAATTCAGGAGGTACTGGTTGCCTACGACGCTTCTGGAACGCTGTATCTCGATGCCTGGTCCCCCCGGCTGTCCTGCTCGGTGACCGGCTGGTCCCCTTCAGGGGACTCCAGCCAGCTGCTCTGGTCCTGGAACGACGAGTCCCTGATGATTAGCGGCGAAGCGACGAGCTTTACAAACGGGCTTGGAGGGCACAAGCCAACCACCCAGCCGCTGCTGGCTGACCTCGACCTCGATGGCGATGCGGAGATGGTAATCGCTGCCATTGACGAAGTCTCCGAAGAACCGGTCGTGGTCGCCCTAGGGCTGTCGGACACCGGGGCCAGTCTACTCTGGGAAGCCGCTCTGGACAAGGGGAGCCATCCCTCCGACCCGGCTTTCGCCCAGACCGACGAAACCACCGGATACGTGCTTCTGACGACCACTCAGGAGAGCAGTGGGGCGATGTGGGTGTGGAAACTGGACTCGGACACGGGGGATTCGAACTGGGACGGGCTGACTCTGGGCAATTCCGATGGAGACACCAGTTCCCCCCACATCAGACTCCCTGGCCCCATCATCGCCGAGCTCAATGGGGACTCTGCCGACCTCGAAATGATACTGACCATTCCAACTGATTGGGATGGTTCCAATGGGCAGGACGGTGCCGAGTTCGTCGGCATGGAGATAGGCACCGGCGACGAACTCTGGTCTTTCGAGGCCTCCAACGGGTTCGCCGACGCACCTCCAGTGGCCATAGACACGAACGGCGACGGTCAGCACGACAGGGTGTGCTGGGTGACTTGGACGCAGGAGACCACCGACAGGCACGGGCATGCCGGCTGTCACGACGTGAGTGGTTCCAGCCCGGATCAGGCCTGGCAGAAGAATCTCGAGCAGAGCAGCGGCGTTCCGAACGACGAGATTGCCGTCGCGCCGCCGACATGGATGGACATCGACGGCAGCGGCGATCAGGAGCTTCTCGTCGCTTATGGCCGTGCGCTGTGGGCCTTCGACGGAGACGATGGTTCAACTTTCGTTTGGGGCGGCTTCATCGACTTGCCCCATAGGACTTGGTCCGCCCCCGCACTGGCTGACGTAGACGGCGATGCAACACTGGATCTGGTTCTCGGTGACACGGTCGTGTCGCACGCACTGGCTGATATCAGACCGCTGCTGGACCAGAGGAGCATTGAATTCAGTCCCAGCGAGCCCGATCCAGGAGAGGTCGTCACAGTGACTGCGCTGTTTGAGAACTCGGGGACTGCGGACACCGATCATGAGACTGAAGCTAAGCTGTATGTAAACGGTCAGCTGATAGCCAGTTACGAGGCAGGCACAATGGAGCCGGTGGATCCCACTGGTTCGGGCTCCTTTGAATCGTTCAGTGTCGAGTGGAGTGGTCCGCTTGGTGAACATGTCTTCGAACTGGTCCTCGACCCCTACTCCAACGTCTCTCAATCTAGGCGAGACAACGATGCCCAAATCACCACGTTAGCCATCGTGGCACCATACAACGCGACTTTTGAGATTCCTACCGAACCGATCAGAGTAACTCCCGGGGAAAGCACGCTGGCGACTCCTAACGTGCGTTCGACGGGCAGGCTTGCGGGGGCGTGGAGCCTCGCTGTCGACGATGCCAGCCTGCCCGAGGGATGGAGTTGGTCCGACGAGACCGTGGGCGGCCTAACGGGTGTCGAAATCGGGATCAATACAGTTTGGAGCCCTCATTTGCGGGTTCATGCTCCTGTTGACGCTCTAGGTTCTGATGCCGGCTACCTCGGACTGACGCTGACGCTGGACGAAGACCCGGAGAACGTCAGCGTGTCCGCCTCACTGCCGCTGGAGGCAAATCGGACCCGGGGCCTGTCGCTCCGAGGTCCGGATGGGACAGCATCGAGCACCGGTTACGGCCTTTTGGACACCGACGCCCAGGCCTGGATGCTTTTACACAACCTCGGTAACGCTGCAGAGAACCAGATTACCATCTCATGGGACAGTACTGCCTGGGGCTCCAATCTCAGGCTCTACGACATGGACGGAGCAGAGCAGCCTGCGATCTCTCTCGCTGCCGATGAGATGATGATGCTGACAGCGAGGCTGGGGGTCCCATCGGATGCGGTTCTCGGCGAATACGTCTCCACTCCTCTGACTATGTGCGTCGGGAGCGGGGGGGAGGAGGCTTGTCAGACCCTGTCCCTGACCTTCGAGGCGTCAGGGGTCGTCAGCAATGGCCACCAGCGCAGTGTTCCGGCTAGCGGCCTGCAGTGGGGGATTCGAGCTGACATGCCGTCTGCGACAAGCCAGTTGAGCTGGTCCCTGTCAGATGCCGGGATGACTGTTCAGGGATGGTCGTGGAGCGCCTCGGGCGACCTATCCATTGTCGGGGACTCCATCATAATGTCCGGTGTTCCCGGCTCGCTGGCCACCGGCGCTCTGACTCTTGACCTCCCCGACGATGCTCCGCCGGCCTTCCATTCCTTCTCTGATGCCAGCGACCAGTCGGCTGACCATGTCATCAGGCTATCGCTGGAGGTCCTGCAGATTCACAGGGCGTCACTGCTCGTGACCTCGCCGACGGAGCAGCCCCATCTGGTCGAGGTCGGAGGGGAGACCCTGGTAATGGTGAGGCTGGAAAATCCCGGGAACGG
>Ga0208131_1000476_pt1 | contig 11740 bp, 14 predicted proteins | sample ETNtaG_14_FD_185781 | JGI IMG/M metagenome (GOLD analysis project Ga0208131, IMG submission 185781) | Marine microbial and viral communities from oxygen minimum zone, Eastern Pacific Ocean - ETNP201406SV73 (SPAdes) (version 2) | ecosystem: Environmental > Aquatic > Marine > Oceanic ...
TTTGTTCCATTAATCATTATATTTCCACGAGAATCAAACCTCATTACTTTCTTAGCAACATCAGCATCCCAACCGTGCTCACGAAGTATTTTTGTCATTTCTTTTTTATCTTTCATCTCACCTAATTCTCCAGTTCTACACATCTCAGCAATTTCTGGTTCTAATGGTTCAACTCTCATAAAGATCTTGTTGTGTCTGTTTGGAGATTTTGCCATTATTGGTTCAGTAGGTTGTGATACTGTTTCTCGATAGTTTATCAAGGGTTCGGATGTTATGAGTTCGAGACCAGCTTCCTTAATTTGATTTGTTGCAATATCAAGATGTAGTACGCCCATTCCAGACATGATGGTTTCTCCACTTTCTTCATTAATTTTAATAACTAGATTTGGGTCTTCGATTGTTAATCGTCTAAGAATTTCAATCAACCTTGGAAGATCCTTAGGGTGTTTTGGTTCTATAGCCATCTGGACAACTGGTTCTGAAACATATTTGATGGTTTCAAATACTTCTATTCCCTTAACTGTTGACAAAGTTTGTCCAGCTCTAGCCTCACCTAAACCAAGAAGTGCGGGTATGTTTCCAGCAGAAAGTTCACCCACCATCTCCCTTTGATTTCCCATAAAGAAATTAACAGATTGAATTCTTCCTTCGCGATGGGTATCAATTAGATGAACAGACTGACCGTCTTTTAGTGTGCCAGAAAATAATCTTCCAATTGCCACAGGACCAGCGGCAGGATCGATTTGCATGTTAACAATCATCATTACAGCGGGCCCGTTTTCATCACAATTCAGAATTGCTTTTCCAATATCAGAATCAAGGTCACCTTTCCAAATCTTTGGCACTCTGTATTTTTGTGCAACATGTGGTGGTGGATGATGTTTGACAACCATTCCCAAGATTGCCTCTGCAAGTGGTACTTTTTCTGCCAATGCTTCTACATTTCCATCATCTGAATATGCAGTAAAAACATCCTTGAATGAAACACCTTTTTTATTCATAATATCAATATTAATTCCCCATTTGTCCTTTGCAGAGCCAAATGATACACTGCCATCTTGAATTGAAACTTTCCATTTCTCCCTATATTCAGGCTCAGCATATGTATCAATTAATGAATTAAAGTTAGATACTACACTTGCAAGTTTTTCTTGCATTTCTTCTGGTTCAAGTCTGAGTTCTTTTATCAAACGATCAATCTTATTAATATACAAAACAGGTTTGACTCTTTCCTCTAATGCCATTCTTGTCACAGTCTCAGTTTGTGTCATTATTCCTTCTACTGCATCACAGACTACAACTGCACCGTCTATTGCACGAAGACTACGAATTACCCTACCAGAAAAATCAATATGGCCAGGCGTATCAATCATATTAATGACATATTCTTCATCATCTTGTTTGTAATGCAAGGTAATATTAGCCTGAACAATAGTAATTCCTCTCTCCTGTTCTTGCTTCATGTAATCTAATGCAAGTGCTGTACCAGCTGAAGATGGTGAAATTATTCCAGAGTCTGCTAAAAGACTATCACTCATAGTTGTTTTGCCATGATCTACGTGAGCAATCACACCAAAATTACGGATATGACTCTTATCCTTAATTATTTTGAGTACTTGTTCCGTTGATTTGTATTTTACCATATGGCGATAATCCTCGATAAACTGGTATTAAATCTTATGAGAAAAAATTCCTTAGATCATTTTTCGTTAATCCAAGTATAACAAAAAATCTTATGCGTTTTTTCTTTATCACGCTCTATCATCTCTCCACACTTTTCGCACTTAAACCATTTATCCATATTAGAGTACTAACTGAATATTATTTATATTCAATTTTGTGTAATAAATAATGGAAATTTCTGTCGGTCATACTCCAGATGCGGATGACGCCTTCATGTTTTATGGTATGTTTTCCGGAAAAGTAACTTCACCATCTTTTACAGTTACACACGTGATCAAAGATATTGAAAATCTTAACCGTAAGGCAAAATCACCTGAACTGGATGTAACAGCTGTTTCAGTTCATGCCTGTGCACATATACCAGATTATACTATTTTACGAAGCGGTGGAAGTTTTGGAATTGGTTATGGTCCGATTGTAACTGCAACAAAAGAAATGACAATTGAAGAATTACAGAAAGCAAAAATTGCAATTCCGGGAAAGATGACATCAGCATTTTTACTTTTACAATTAATGATTGGAAAGTTTGATTATCTTGAAATGAATTTCAGTGATATACCAATAGCGGTAAAAGATGGAAAAGTAGATGCTGGATTAGTCATACACGAAACACAATTATCATATTCGCAGGAAGGTATTATCAAAATTTTGGATGTTGGTGAATGGTGGGATAAAACTACAGATGGGCTTCCAGTTCCTTTGGGAATCAATGTTATGAAAGACAGTTTTGGTTTGGAAACCATAAGAAAATTTGATAAATTCTTGCAAGAATCTATTCAATTTGGTCTAAAACATGCTGATGATGCATTAGAATATGCAATGGAATATGGAAGAGGAAAGCCAAGAGATTTGATTGAGAAATTTGTGAAAATGTATGTAAATGATGTGACTGTTAACATGGGTGAAAGCGGGGAAAAATCTATCAGAAAATTTTTTGAAATGGCTATACAAAAAAATCTAGTTCAAAAGTTTAATCTAAAATTTGCATAACTTTTCATGCAATAAAAATAGACGATTTATTCGCGCGCTTTATATCGAAAATCTCTGTTTAAACATTATTGAAATCAAAATATGATGATCAAAATATCTCGATCTATGATTTTGCTGGGCTGCTATCTATAGTTGATGAAGATTTAACCAAGTGATTATTTACAAGATCATTTCAATCGAGATACTTATTAATAATCTCAAATTATTGTGTGCATGAAATTATTTCTTGATTTTGAACTCTGTGATGAATGTAATTCATTCATAGCAGATCTAACACGTGAAGATTCTTTGCTGTTGGATGACATTGCAAGAAATGAAATCTCTACTAAGTTTATGCGACATCTTACATATAATCACCCAGAAGTAATACAGGCCATAATTAAAGAAGTAAAAATTCAAAAACGAAAACCTGAATTTGATTTATACAAATAATTTTTACTAAATTATATTATAGGTATACTGAACAAGAATCAGTTTGCTAATTGATAAAAAAATGATGGTTGGTGGTGTGATGATGATTATTGTAGGTATTACCATTTCATGGTATCTTACAGAAACCACCCCAATTGGTAAAGCTGGTATGACTGAGGAGGAAAAAATAAATTTGCTGCTTGCTGAACGCGAAAATTCTGATTATCGCACATTGTCAGGAATATTAATCGGAATTGGATTTTTATTAATATTAATTAGTTTTGGCGCAAGACGAAAACGTAAGGGTGGTGCTAAAAAGATTGAAAAAAAACCATTAGAATGAAATCAAAATGTTCTAAGTATGTTAAAAAATGTGTCGCGTTGTGCTGGTTCCCTTTTGATTTCTTTGACAAGATTTACAAGATCCAAAAGTGATGAGTTGGTCGGTTTTCCCGCGGCACGGTACACCTCTTCAGAAAATGCCGTGCCTACAAGATCATTTCCACCATGTGATAATGCAACCTGTGCAAGCTTTTTTCCATCTGCAACCCAATAAACTGAAATGTTGTTTAAAAAACCAGACAACATTAATCGTGATAATGCAATTACTTTCAAATCATAAATTGATGAACACTCCTGAGTTAGCATACTCTTTTGTTCAAGTTCAGTATTTTCCAAACTAAATTTAAGCGGAATTAACGTTAAGAATCCGCCTGTTTTTTTCTGCAAATTTCTAATCTTTAATAAATGATCAACAATATGCTCTGGCTTCTCAATGTGTCCATATAGCATTGTAGCATTACTCTTAATGCCAAGATTATGAGCCTGTTCCATAGTATCCAACCATTCTTGGCCACTACATTTTCCACGTGCAATTTTTTCTCTAATTTCTGTGTGGAACAACTCTGCACCTCCACCAGGTAATGAATCAAGTCCAGAATTCTTTAATCTAGATAATACTTCCTTTACAGAATTTTTTGTTAATTTAGCAAAGAAGAAAATTTCTGCTGCAGTAAACGCCTTAATTTTTAATTCAGGGTGATTTTTTTTGATGATCTTCATCATGGATTCATAATAATCCAGTGAAAGTTTTGGATGAAATCCGCCAACAATGTGCATTTCAGTAGCACCCATCATCTTTGCAGCTGATACCCTGCCCTCAATTTGTTCTGGTGTTAATGTATACGCATCATTATCATTTTCCTTTCTATAAAATGCACATATTTGACAACTGGCAGCACAAACATTAGTGTAATTCAGATATGATGATGCAGTAAAAGTGACTTTATTGCCAACAAGTTTTTGCCGTGTTGCATCAGCAACAGCCCCAATCATATAGAGATTATCATCTTTCATTAATTCTATTCCGTCTTGCATATCTAGCTCCTCTCCAGCAATTGCTCGCTCTAATACCTTTGATTCACCAATTAGTTTTTCCAGCATGTTTTACATGAATTGTATGTAAATAAATACGTAAAAAATAACTAATTACTACTTATAGTAAGCATTAAAAATCATAACAATTCCGCATAATCATGGTAAGAGTAACTGTAAACAGAGGAACTAGTACAGCAAGAGTTGGTTCTTCCAGAGGAAAAAAGCGAAAAGCAAAACCAAGTATGAGATCTGGTAGAGGAACTATTAGCAGATCATCTGCAGGATCATATGGAAAAAAGCGAAGAGCAAAACCAAGTACGAGATCTGGTAGAGGAACTGTTAGCCGAGGCGGAAAAAAATCCAAATCTCGTGCAACAGGTATGAGGGCTGCCAGAGCATCTGGTAGAGTAAAACGCTCCGGAAGAGGATACATTACAGCAACTGGTAAGGCTCCTAAAGCAGCTAAAAGAAAACCAAGTATGAGATCTGGTAGAGGAACTATTAGCAGATCATCTGCAGGATCATACAAAAAAGCGGCTAGAAGAAAACCAAGTACTAGATCAGGTAGAGGAAACGTCAGACGATAGTGTTAATGTTTTTATAAAATTAACACTTTCTGACTTTATACTTTTTTTAAAAAAAATGAATAGGTTCTAACGTTTTCTCTTCTTCTTACCGCCGCCGCGTTTCTTAACGCCACCGCGTTTCTTACCTTTAGAACCTTTTCTTTTTCTTGCTGCTCCTGCTCGCTTAGATTTCTTAGCTGCAGCGTTTCTCTTTCTAGTACGTGCTGCTTTCTTTGCAGATGCACTACGTTGGGCTTTTGTTCTTTGTGCCATGAAATTTACGTTATATACTATCTATTGTACTGGTAGTGTTGAAAAAATTACACTAGTAATTCATGTAATATTCATAAAAATTTGGTGTGATCACTTCAAGCAAAACATCTTTTTGAGATTATCTTCATTTACTTTTTACAAAAAAATAACATTGATTAATTTTTTAAGTAAATAGATAAGTAGTGGATAACCAAAAATATGCCAGTTTGGTTCTCCCGCTAATTGATGAAAATAAACCAAAATGTTACCTATGTCATGAAATGTTTGAAAATATGGTAGATTTAAAAAAGCATCAAGAATCGAGACACAAAGAATTTTTTGATAAATATGAAAAATATCATACTGAAAATTAGTATTGCTTCATCATAAATTACCATTAATATGACTTCATAATACGTTTTGCAGTATCAAGGCTAATTTGTGCTAATTCATATTCATTGTCAATAGATAAAGCTTTTTTGAAATATTTTATGGCCGATGGAATGTTACCCATCTCCCCAACAGAAAGACCCTTGTATGCAATAGCCATTGTATTTTTCTTGTCAAGACTTTGAACAATATTATAACAAGAAATCGCCTCTGAATATTTTTGTAGTGTATGTAACACTGAACCCTTGTTAATTAGAGCGTCCAGATTTTTTGGTTGAATGGTTAAGGCTCTATCATACATCTCCAATGCTTGTTTATGAAGTCCTAAATTTTGTAAAGTAACACCATAATCAATAATAGCTGCAACATTATCAGATTCAATTCGTAAAATATTTTCATAATATTTTAGTGCTTGAGTATATTTTTCATCCTCACATAATTTAGATGCTATCTCTAGCATTTTTGACAGTTCACGCTTCAATGATAATTAATGATATATTGAAATAATAAATTCTAACTTGGATTCATAGTTGACAAAAGCTTCAGAAAGTATAAACAAAGCCAAAATTTGATAGATTTGATAGTAATTTATGCCCCTTGAATCTCTTATTGAATTCATAACCGCGTTAATAACAGATTACCTATATGCAGGTGTATTTCTCGCTGCGATAATTGAGACAGTAATCCCTCCAATACCAACAATGGCTGTATTTCCAACTGCTGGATTTATTGCATCACAAAATGGTCTTGAGCTGCCGGAATTAATTTTACTAGGAATTGTAGGAGGGCTTGGCGCATCTATTGGCTCAACTGTAATTTATTTAATCGCCTTAAAATTAGGTAGAACTGCATTGTTAAGATACCTAAAATATGTTAAAGTTTCTGAAAAAAAATTAACAAAGGTGGAATGTTGGTTTCAAAAATATGGTGATAAGGCAGTTTTGTTTGGAAGAATGATACCAGTTTTCAGAGAAATGGTTTCTATACCAGCAGGATTACTTAAAATGAAACTCGCAAAATTCCTTGCATACACAATTTTAGGTTCTTGTGGATGGAGCATCACATTGATTTTCATTGGGTACTATTTTGGAATAGCATCTATTGAATTTTGGTAATTTTATCACGATGCGTTCTTATCACGAGGATCAATTTCCAATGATTTGTTAAAGCATTCTATTGCTTCATCGTAGCGACCAAGACTTCTTAATGTAATGCCCTTTAAGTTCCACAGGTCTGGATCTTTTTGATTAAGCAATATAGCTTGTTCAAATGAGTTTAATGCCTCATTGTAATGTCCATCATCAAGTTGTTTTTTTCCTAACATAACTAACCTATCAACTGATTCCAAATTGTAATTCCTCAGTAGATTATAGGATTTTAATCACTTATTTAACAAATTTTGTACAAGGACAATCTATGATGATACACGTATCTTGATTTTTAATGTGGTCATAAGACAAGTGACCACATCTACTATCTTTACAAACATAACGCTGAAGTTCTCTTGTAATTACTTTTTGCGCAATTTTATTAGCATCCTCTTTTGTGATACCTTTTTTATCGATATAATAATGAACGATATGATTGTAGAGTAGTTCCGAGTTGAAGGGTTTTTCTAACTTCATTATGGTAAAATATTCAAAAATCTACTTAAATTTTAACAAAAATTTCTTTTTTTCTATATAACTGTCACTATTTTTCAGAAAAATGTTGATCATACATTTTTCTTCGTTTAGGGCTTGAGAGAACTTCATACGCCATGTTTATTTGTGCCATTTTCTCCTCAGCATCGTTGCTTTGCTTTTTATCCGGATGCCATTTTTTTGCAAGTAGCCTAAACTGCCTTTTTATCTCATCCTGACTTGCATTTTTTTGTACCTGTAAAATTGCATAATAATCAGGAAGATTTTCGTTTAATAACGACTTTGTAAATTCTTCATCACTTAGTGTGTTTTTCCCTTTGCGTTCAAAACTAATTTCATCACTCATCCATTCAGAATGATATTTTTCATAGTCTCTATTTTTTTTTGAAGCCCAATCACCAGTATCATACTCGGTTTTTTTTCTAAAGATTGAATGTCGTGCAAGAAAAATCAACACGCCGATGATTATTATCATTGCAGATGCAAATATAATTATTTGATCAGATTCTGACAAACTTTCTATTCCACTATTTACTTTACTTGGGTTCACATTATGTCCTGAATCATAAAAGAATTGTTCCATAACCACAGTGTCGTCATAAATTACAGAAATATCATAATGCCCGCTACGCTTTAGATCATAATTTCCTATTGTAATATTATGTGTAAAATCTCCAGGTACTATCGTAACATCTTCATTTAATACGATTATTTCATTTGGACCTGTAATAATGATTTGAAATGTTGTTTCACTAGAAACATTACCGTAAATTACAATCCTATCTGCATCTGTGAATATTGGAAGATCAACAGAAATATTTACAGAATCAGCAAAAACATCAAATGGTAAAAACAAGACAAAAATAATAAAAAAATAATGGCAGATTTTGTATTTCATTGATATTTGAGTTAGTTAGTTAGGGTTTTATTTCATTATTTGCTAATTTGATCACTTGAAAGTTGCCAAAACTGGTTAATTTTGCGTTAATCCCAATCACAACTATGTTAAAACTCGTTAACAAAATCCTGCTAATACCACATATACTCAGTTTTGATATGACAGAAGGTTATTGTGTCAAGTGTAGAACAAAAAGAGAAATGACAGGTGCAACCGCAGTTACTCTCAAAAATGGCAAGCCCGCAACAAAAGGTTCTTGCCCTACGTGTAGCACAACGATGTTCCGAATAGGTAAGGGCTAGGAACATTCACCACTTTTTTCATTGTTTAGTATAGTTTCCTTATCTTAAATGAATTTTATCATGAATTTGTGCAAGAATCAATTTTGCTTTTTCTTTATTTTCATATGAATCATGACTTTCGTCCATTATGGCATCAATCTCATAACTTTTATCAACTAAAATATTAGCTACGTGCTCATCAAGTGTACTTTTGCCAATTAGATAGTAAGCAAAAACGGTATTCTTTTGTCCAATTCTATGCAATCTGTCTTCAGCCTGGCGATGTATTGCAGGACTCCAGTCCAATTCAGCAAATATAACATATTTTGCTCGTGTTAGATTTATTCCAAGATTGCCAGCACGTAAACCGGCAATAAGTAACTTAGTGTCTCCATTTTGAAAACAGTCTATGTTTTCCTGTCGCACTTTATCCCTTTGACCACCAACAATTGCTGCAGGATTAAATTCTTGTAAACTTTCATGCAATAATTTATGAATATATTTATGATGGCAGAAAACTACAACACTCTCTTCAATTTCCATTATATTTTTTACAAAATCAATGACATGCGGAAGTTTTGCCACACCCGCAGCTTGTCTCTCACTTTGAATTGCTCTTTGATATGAAGCGAATTTACTAAATTCAGTTTCTGCGCTTCTTTGTTCGTCTTCAAGTTTGTTCCAAATTTTATTTAGTTCTTTTTTATAGTAAGTTTCATCAGCATCTATTGTTTCCTTATATCTGACTTTATCCTTTAACTCTTTTAATACATCTGATTTTTTTCTGCGAAGCATTACATCTCTTTGTAGTACGTGACGCAAACTATCACGCTTACTAGGAACCACAATCGCCTTTCCCCTTTCATCCTGATAACAGAAATATTCACAAAATTCTTTGAAATTACCTAATAATCCTGGTTTTAAGATATCAACTATTGGCCATATTTCAGAACCATGATTATAAATTGGTGTACCAGAAAGGCCAACCCTATATTTGACTGATTTCATTCCTGCAAGTTTTTTAACTGCACTATACTTTTGGGTTGTTTTAGAACGAAGATGCTGCACCTCATCACATACAAGTGTTCGAGTGTTTAATTTTGACAGATCGATTTGGCGCTTATAAAGTAACTCGTAATTGATAAGATAGAAATCATAACCAGAGAGTTCTTTTTGTTTGCCTGAACGTATTGTTGTTATAGTTGGCACACCATCCTCAGTAATACGTCCATTCTTACTCTTTTTTTTCATGAATCTTTCTATTTCACGTTGCCAATTAGTTAGTGTTACAAGCGGAGCTACTACAAGAACTGGCAGTGATTGTTTTTCTGTTGCAATATATGCTAGTGTTTGAACAGTTTTGCCAAGACCCATATCATCAGCAAGTAATGCATTACCTGAAGATTTTAAAAGAAAATCTAGACCCATTTTCTGAAAGTTTAACAGTTTCCCACGAAACTGTTTTTTGGGTATAGCTTTCGAAAGTTTTTCGATTTTTGGGTTAGATGGTTTTTTGATAACTTTAGCACGGGCTTTTCGTTGCCAAACAGCTTTTGATAATATTTCCAATGGGTATCTTTCCAAAATCAGTCTGATTTGTTCAACATTCTTTTCGTTATCGGGAATAATAACCTCGTTAGGACCATTACCATACCATAACTTCGGTATGAGCTTTGAAACCATCATTACAGCTCTAACTCCAGAAATTTTCCATGCCCATGAGCCCGAAAACTTGTCAATTGCATATTCAAGAGTTCCAAATGTTTTCATTGTTCCTTCGTAATTCTCCAAAATCGTTTTGGTTCTTTATGAATCTTGATTTTCTATATGAGATCGAGTTTGTTTCAAAATAGTGATATATGGGTAAAATGATTAGGTATGGCTACATTGGTTATTTAGTACTAATCATGTTTATGCTGAGTATCATGACAATCGCAACTGCAAAGATGGGTCTTATGATCATTTAAACAATCAATACACTCGAAATGCTTATGATTTTCACAATTAGCACATATCATTAATGCAATTTAGAACATAACCATTGAAAAGTTTTTGCTAGAAGTTATAAAGTAAATTTCCTTAACTTATTCATTGAGCTTGAAACGATACATAGCTACTAGAGGTATTACTATGTTTGGCGTTTTGATGATAACGCTACTGTTAACAATAGCATTGGTGGGATCTAACATGGACATTATTTTAAAGCAAGGAATAGCATACCAAGTAAGAGCGGAAATTACGGAAAGTCCTACTATTGCTGAAAGCTTTGCAACTGTTGAAGAATTTGATCAATTTGTGCGGGAGCAGATTGATCAACGAATGAAGACGCTTGGACTTGATACTCCATGGTATTCCCCACAAAGAATTGGATTTACTATGTACAAAATATTAATTCTAGATTTTGGAAATGCTACATTTCTTACAAGTGATTCTGGATCTTCAAATGTTGGTGACATACTATTAGAAAAGATTCCAAGAACTGTTTTACTTTTTACTACAGCAACTATAATCATTTCTATAATTGGGATATTTTTGGGTGCCTTAGCAGGAAGTAAGGTAGGTTCCGTCGTTGATCGAATTACTTCGGCGTTCGCAGTCATCAGCAGTAGTTTTCCTGTTTGGTGGATAGGAATGCTTATGATCTTTATGTTTGCATTTACATATCAGATTTTTCCCGCAAGGGCAACACCATCAATACTTCCAACAGAACCTGATTACATTCTTGCATTGCTTTATCATATGACGCTCCCACTGATTACAATTGTACTAATTGGATTTGGTACGTGGGCATACCTTGTACGCAATTTTATGGTAGGAACATTACAAGAAGATTTTATCTCAGCAAAAAAAGCCATTGGCATTAGTAAGAAAAAGATTATCTACAAACATGCTTTAAAAAATGCTGCACCTCCAATCATCACAATTCTAGCACTAAGCCTTTCAGGTTCACTAGGCGGTGCAATAATTACAGAGGCAGTTTTTGATTGGCCTGGAATGGGACGGCTTTATTTTGAGGCAATCAGTGTGATGGACTTACCGATCATAATTGGTGCTACATATGTGCTTACGGTGTTATTTTTGATCAGTATTTTTGTTGCCGATTTACTTTATGGCTATTTTGATCCAAGGGTGAAAACAGAATGAGCAATGTAAGTTCATCTGAAATAAGGCGAGAATTTGCTAAAAGTAAAGTTGGCCTTATCGGTATTGGGATTTTGGCAAGTCTTATCATATTATCGGTGATAGCCG
>Ga0208131_1000483_pt1 | contig 11664 bp, 16 predicted proteins | sample ETNtaG_14_FD_185781 | JGI IMG/M metagenome (GOLD analysis project Ga0208131, IMG submission 185781) | Marine microbial and viral communities from oxygen minimum zone, Eastern Pacific Ocean - ETNP201406SV73 (SPAdes) (version 2) | ecosystem: Environmental > Aquatic > Marine > Oceanic ...
GCACTGATAAGATGAATCCAAGTAACGATAGCTTGTTCTATAGCCATACAGATTAGATTTATTCTTCAAATATTAGTATATGAATTCAGACAAGGGTTTTTTAGTCATCGAACAATTCAGAAAGACAATTTGAAGCCACCTGGAAAAATAATTCTTTATGTTGCTATAGGCTGCTTATTTGCAATAATGGGAGGTATGGTTTATTATGCTAGCCTTGATGAGCCAGAATTAAAGAAAGGTGATGTCGTTCTCCTGAGTGTAGAAGTATTAGATGTAAATACAATTGAAAATCACATTAATTTGGAAACTATATTTCTTGTAAAGAATTATGGCAACAAGACTATGACTATTCCGATGATTTCGTATGAGCTCTTTGCTAATGGAAAGTCTATTGGAACTTCCTCCTATTCTACTGAGGATATTCCGATGACGGGGAGGGCGCTCTTCCTTCCTGGTCTTGAAATGCCACTAGATTCTACAATTAAAATTAAACTAACTGAGAAAATAAATGATGTTTATAATGCAATTGCAAATGGAGAGTACGTTGAATATAGTGTGAAGGGAATGTATACGATAGAAACTGCTTGGCATTTAATTGAAATGGAGTTTGAAAGTTCGCTGTAGTTTTAAATTTAAAACAAAAAATGGGCCGAGAGAGATTTGAACTCTCGACCACCGCCGTGTCGAGGCGGTATCCTAACCAACTAGACCATCGGCCCGTGTTCTTCAACAACTAAATGAGGATTATTAACCTTAATAGAAAAAACATGAGTAAAATTTGAACGCTTAAATTCTTATATGCATTTTTTCTGCTGGGCTTGTGGCGCAGAGTCAAAAGACGCGTAATATGGATAGCGTGGTAGCCTCCTAAGTTACAGGTCGAGGGATCGAAGCCCTCCAAGCCCGCTTCTATAATATGACTGATTTGAGATGAGTTTCTTAGAAAGTTCAGTACCTATTAAAATGACATCTAATTATCACATACGATGAAGGAATTAGTGGTTGATTGTGCATGTAAATGCCATCTAGGTGGTGCTGTTAGTTGTCCAGGCTGTAAAGAAAATCATTCTGATGCAGGCAAGTGCGAACATTGTTAATGGTTGTTTTGCTTTGACGCTATTCCGTCAGAGGTATAAACTAATTTTTTATTAGATTTTTTACTAGATTTATGACCAGAACCATGCATGTAATCCGCACTTTTCTGGGCTACAAAGCAGATTATTGTCAAAAACCACATAATTGGTACTGCTAACATGAATACCAGATCAAATACCGCAGAATAATCAACGAACATGGGCCAAAGTAAAGTCAAAACAGCAGCAAAAATACCACAAACAAGGGTGGCTAGGTGATTGAAAAAATAACCCATATTTTTTGCAAGCAACTGTTGAATATATAGTATAATGATTTTTAGATTATTCTATTTAATAAAAATAAAAAATAAAATTTTCAGTTTTTATACCGAAGGAACTGTAGTTTGCTGAGTTTCTGACTGTAAAACCCTAATTTTTGCAAGCAATTCATTTCTTAGATCCCTGGCAACACGTCTTACTGTTGGTCTTGGAACACCTAATTCGTCAACAACTTTTGTATAAATATCGTGCTTGTCAGTGACACCGTTATCAAGAAAAGAATTGATTGCTTCTTTAATTATTGTAGTCTGATTAGTACGATTCACAAAACTAGTTTTTAGTTGATCTATATAAGACTGTTTTTGTCAGCTGCAAATTAAAAACTTAAAAAATACTGAACAAGTTTTTTTAAAATAATTAACATTACTAAAGATTCTTAAGATGAAGTGGAAAAATATTAGGAAATGGTTGAAGGTTTAATCACAACAAATTTTGGAAATATAAAAATAAAGTTATTTCCTGATGTTACACCTGAGACGGTTAGAAATTTTACCACACTAGCTAAATCAAAATTTTATGATGGGACGCTATTCCATCGAGTAATACCTGGATTTATGATTCAAGGTGGTGATCCAAATACCAAAAAACCTGAAAAGAATACATGGGGAATGGGAGGTCCTGGTTATAACATAAAGGCTGAATTTAATTCAAGATCCCATCTACGCGGAATTGTATCAATGGCACGATCATCTGATCCAGACAGTGCAGGATCTCAGTTTTTTATTGTAACATCAGACAGCACATTTCTTGATAAAGAATATACAGTGTTTGGTGAAGTTATCGAGGGAATGGATGCAGCTGATAAAATTGTTAATCTTCCAAGAGATAGTAATGATTGTCCTTTACAAGAAGCTAAAATGCTTCAATTAACTATATCTGAATAATACAGATGTATAAAACCACTACCACATGTGGGATAAGATTGTTGAGGAACTAGAAGACGATCATGATGTAGGCAAGAAAGGAAAATAACCTATGATATTCTGATGTAATTAATGCGGTGTGGGTGCCATTGTATAAAATGTGGTAGTATTGATTTAGTTTCAAAAAAGATACGAAAAACTAGCAGCGTAGCATTATTTTTTTCACTAGATTTTGATGGCTATTATGGTATGCACCACACTTGTCGAAAGTGTAGTACACATTTTGATCATTTGGAAGGAGAGGTGTTTGATTCCTGTAAGACGTGTAATTACAAATCTAGTTAGCTAACAATGCTTCTTTAGCAAAGTAAAAACTTCTATCATCTCTTTTATTTTTTAAAAGCTCTCTACTAAATGCCATTTTGGCAAGAATTTTAGATACATCTAATGGATTAGTTTCCCATCCATGTTCTCTTAGTTCGCTTACAGTTTCAGATACAGTTCTGGGTTGATCAAAGAAAGAATTTTTTGACAATATCACAAGTTTTTCTCGTAATTCATTCATTGGAACAAAAACTGGATCATTAAATTCTGGTTCATAAATTTCTACATCCTCTAGCGAGCTTAATGCGTCATTATTTTCTATGTTGTTTTGATCAAATTGATCTTCATTGATTGTTTTCCTACTACACTGATGCAGATGTAAAGCAATATCTTCAACAACTTGTCCAATGGTTTGGTTGTCTACATAGAAGTCCCTAGAATCAACTTCAATCTCATCCTTACCGATTCTAAGTTTGATTTTAGCCAATAATTCAATAATTAAAAATTTTCATTTATTCGACTAGCTTGAAGTATCTTAAAGAAATCATCAAAATTTTTACACATTATTTTCATTTAACTTGTGAAAGGGATTTATACGAAGTAGAAAATTTGAAGGACAATGCTGACTGTTTTTGGTTCGACTGCACTTGATACCATTAGAACCCCAAGCAAGATTTTGAAAGATACGCTTGGAGGGGCGGCTACTTATGCCAGTATCTCGGCTAGCTTTTTTGTCAAGCCTGGACTAATTGCTGTAATAGGAACAGACTTTCCAAAAAAATATTACAAAATTCTTGCTAAACATCTTGATCTAAAGGGCCTTTCTATAAACGAGGGTAAAACTTTCCGATATTCTGGTAGATATGATAGCACCTTAAGTTCAAGAATGACACTGCGTACTGATCTGAATGTACTAAGGAACTTCAAGCCTGTTGTGCCGGAAGATTATAAAAAATCTCAATTTGTATATCTTGCCAATAACGATCCTGACCAAAACTCCAAATTGATAAAAGAATTTGACAATGTAAAATTTTCAATGTGTGATACAATTGATTTCTGGATTTCGACCAAGCGATCATCAGTAATTAGGATGTTCAAGCAGGTGGATGCAGTAGTAATTAATGATGAAGAGGCAAGACTGCTAACTAAAGAATTTAACTTGATTAAATGTGCAAAAAAGATTATGAGTTGGGGAACAAAGTATGTAATAATAAAAAAGGGTGAGCATGGTTCACTTTTGTTCTTTGAAGATCTCATTTTTTCCTCAGCTGCGGTTTCTCTAGAAAGTGTTGTGGATCCTACGGGTGCTGGTGACTCGTTTGCTGGGGCTATGATGGGATATCTAACCAGCAAGAAAAAAACAGATCTTGCATCTATTAAAAAATCTGTGGCTTTTGGAAATGTATTGGGCTCATTTGCGGTTGAGGGTTATGGAATTGAAGGATTGTTACGAATTAAAAAATCAGACATTAAAAAAAGAATGTCACGGTATGAAAAAATGATTTGTTTCTGAAAAGTTATACGTGTTAATCATCTATATCTAATCATGAAAGATAAACTGGAAGAGATTTTTTCTCTTCAGAAAAGTTTTGAGGAAATGATGAACCTAGATAGATATCCCAAGGATGTTGAAGGAAAAGTTTCTGCCTTATGCACAGCGATGATTCATGAAGCAGTAGAGCTTCAGCGCACAACTAACTGGAAATGGTGGAAAAAACCTGTGCCATTTAATCAAGCAGACGCGCAAGAAGAATTGATAGATATCTGGCATTTTCTAATTCAGGTTTCAATTGAACTTGACCTAACCCCAGATGACATTTTAAAGGAATATCAAAGAAAGAACGAAATTAATAGACAGCGACAAAAGGATGGTTATTAATTCAGTTTCTATTACTAAGTATTCTTTGCATCTTTTCCAAATCTGACCTTCTTACTTTGGGATGTATTGGTAGGCTAAGTACGTGAGAAGATGCCCACTCGGTATTAGTTAGACTTTTTTTGGTTTTGTAATATGGCGTTTTGTGAATTGGCGGAAAATAATAAACGGTAGCTCCTATTCCCGAAGAGTTTAGTTGCTTCATTATTTTATTCCTGTTTTTATGAGCAATGGTATACAAATACCAGTTAAACGTTTCATTTTTGCGTTGCTTTGGTAGGATGACATCACAATTTTGTAAAAGCTCGGTAAGAATTTTTGCGTTCCTTTTTCGCTGCATTAAGAATAAAGATAATTTTTTCATTTGAATTTTTGCTATAGCGGCATTAATTTCAGAAAGGCGAAGATTCAGTCCTAACCTAGTTATCAGATTATTTTTTGATTGACCATGGTTACGAATCTGCTTTAGCTTTTCGCATAGGTTTTTGTCATCCGTCACAATAGCGCCCCCCTCACCGGATGTTGTAACCTTAGCTCCATAGAAACTGAAGCAACCAAGATTAGAGAAAGTTCCAGAGTGTTTTCCTTTGAATTTTGAGCCAAGTGACTGTGAGGCATCTTCAATAATTTTGAGATTATTCTTTTTTGCTAATTCGATAATCTCTTCCATATATGCAACATGCCCGTACAGGTGAACCGGAATAATAGCCTTGGTTCGCTTTGTAATTTTTTTTCTTAAATCATCAGGATCCATAGTATAATTTTCCCTTAGAATATCAACAAATACAGGCTTTGCACCAACGGCTTTAACTGAATTTGCAGTTGCAACAAAAGTAAATGAAGGAACAAGTACTTCATCTCCTGATTTGATATCAAGTGCATACAGTGAAGCTTGTAACGCTGATGTTCCAGAATTTACAGCTATTGCAAATTTAGATTTGACAAATTTTGATAGAAGATGCTCAAACTGCTGGACTCGCTTTCCACCCTCAAATGAAGAGGAAGTAAGTGATTTTTCTAATAAAACGGACGTAACTTCTCGAATTTCTTCTTTGTCAATATTAGGAACATTAATGGGAACAGTCAATTAGTGATTTCATAATTGTTTCTTTAATAAATTTCATTGATAAATTATATCAGTTTTTATAGACGATTTTAACTTCGCAATAAATGAAAAGACGGCACCTGCAAGTACACGACAGACAGTATAGAGTATTTCTCTATGTTTTCTACGTATCTATGGTAATTATGGGTTCCATAACATTCTTCGGTATTTACTCTATGACCCAAGAATGGAACGAAAATGGTACATATGTAATGGGAGAAATTCTGGTACAAACACAAGTTCCGTTTGAGAACTTTGCAAATCTATCAACTTGGCTTTTCTTCTCTACAATCATAGGCTGGTATTGTTGTTCCAGAATTGGTTGGAAGAGAACAACCAATTTACGTTCTTATAGAATGGCACTTGTTCAGCTAATGTTACTAGGGTTTACCATAATCTGCTTGTATGAAGTATTATGGAACTTTACGATACTGAACGCGGAAATCACTTCACATTTAGTCTTAAGCGGTACTACACCAGACATTGATGCGCTTGCAATAGAGTATCCAGATGCCTTGCGACCGTGGAATTTGATTTTCGCAACAAAGATTTGGCTTGCTGGTACTATAATTAGTGGCCACGCATTCTATCTTAGTACAAAACCAAGAAAGACCTTAGAGGAAATGGAATCATAACCTAGGATTACAAGCAATCTGTAAACTTTATAGGCTTTTAAAAAAAATCCAATTAAAATGGATATTACTGAAAAAGTTAATCTCGTTTCAAGACCGCCAACCGAGGAAGTAGTCACCCAGGAAGAATTGTTAGAGTTATTCAAAACAAATTCAAAACCCAAGCACTACATTGGTATTGAAATTTCTGGTTTCTTGCATTTAGGTAGTCTGATAAGCACTGGCTTCAAGATTAACGATTTTGTTAAAGCAGGTGTTGAATGCACTGTCTTTTTAGCCGATTGGCACACTTTGTTAAATGAGAAGCTGGGAGGCAGCTTTGAAACTATTAGAAAAGTTTCAAAATATTACGAGGATGCTTTTAGATTGGTTTGCCCTGACGCAAACATAGTTTTAGGAACTGATCTTTATAATTCTAAAAAAGAGTACTGGTCAGAACTTGTACAAATTGCAAAGCACATGTCGTTGGCTAGAACCATGAGAACACTTACCATAATGGGAAGATCGGAAAATGATGAAAAGATTGATCTTGCAAAACTTATCTATCCTGCAATGCAGGCTGCTGATATCCATTCGCTTGATTTGGATATAGTACATGCAGGAATGGATCAGAGAAAAATTCACATGTTGGTTAAGGACGTTTTTCCAAAAATGAAATGGAAGGTTCCGGTAGCTGTACATCACAAATTACTGCCTGGTCTAACTAAACCAACAGAAGTAAAACTCGATGGTGAAATAGCGAAGATGAGCAAGTCAGATCCTAATGCAGGAATTTTCATTCACAACTCGGATGATGAAATTAGAACTAAAATTAACAAGGGATTTTGTGAGGAAGGAAGCGCAGAAAATAACCCCATACTGGACATTACAAAGCACGTAGTATTTCATGAGTTTGATACCATAACTGTTGAGCGACCTGAAAAATTTGGTGGTAATGTTAGCTATAATGATTTTGAAAGTTTGGAGTCTGATTTTTCACAAAAGAAACTTCACCCTACAGACTTGAAGCAAGCTATTGGAGAATCCTTGGTCAAAATAGTGTCTCCAATTAGAGACAAACTAGATTTGAATGATGATCTATCTAATTTAATAAAAAATAGTTGTTAAATTAATTCTGTATTTTTTGTTCTGCTTGAAGGTTGTATTTTGATTTGTAACCCCTTGGATTTATCATCATATCATTAAAGTTGTAAGTTGATGAGTTTCCAACAATAACGGTGCTGATCATGCCTAGTCTGTCAGCATACTCTTCCATGTGTTCTAGATCAGTAACAACTATGGATTGAGATTCTCTATACGCACCCTTGATAATTGCAACCGGGGTATTTGGAGAACGATATTTCAACAAAAGTTTTCTTGTGTCCTGTAACTGGTGTATTCTTTTTTTACTAGACGGATTATAAATTACTATAACATAATCGCCTTGAGCTGCGGCCTCTACCCTTTTAATGATAATTTCCCAAGGTACTAGAAGATCACTCATACTTACTACTGCAAAGTCAGTCATTAATGGTGAGCCAATTAATGATGCACAAGAATTTAGAGCAGAAACTCCTGGTACTATCTCCACCTGCAATCCTGTTTTAGGATTCCAGCCAGACTCGGCTAGTGTTTCATAAATCAGTCCTGCCATTCCATAAATTCCTGGATCCCCGCTAGAAACTAGCGAAACTGTTTTTCCTTCTTTAGCCAAATCAATACACTGGTGTGCTCGTTCAACTTCCTGTGTCATAGCATATCTATAGACGTCCTTTCCATCTATTAGATTCTCAACCAAATTCACGTATGTTGTATAGCCAACAATAGTATCACTTTCTTCAATTACTTGTTTTGCGCGAAATGTCATATGGTCTTGATGCCCTGGACCTACGCCAACTATGTATAATTTTCCTGCCAATATATTGGATAATTTTGTAATTAATTTATCTCTTTCAAAACTTAGTTGATCTTAGCCAGCTGAAACTCCTCATGAAGTGAGTTAACAACAGTTTCGCAATCAGAATCTTTAACAACAAATGCCAAGTTAAGCTCGGAGGATCCTTGTGCTATCATCATTACATTGACGTTTCTTTTTTGTGCAGCAGAAAATACTTTCGCAGCTACACCTACTGTGCCTTTCATGCCTGAGCCAATGACTGCTATTATTGAGGCGTTTGGCGTTGCTTCAATTTTTTTAACCATTTTTCCCAGCAGATTCATTTCAAGTGCACTGACGGCTTTTGCAAGATCTGGTTTTTTGACAATTATTGAGATACTTGCCTCTGATGGGTTGGAAGAAACCATAAGTACGTTAATGTTTTTCTCTGCTAGAATTGTGAATATTTTTGCAGCCGAGCCTGGCGCAGCAAACAATATACCCCCACTTAGATCCATCAAACCAATGTTTCGAAGTGCGGAGACGCATTTGACAGTTTTTTTGGTTGCAGTAGAAGGAGATGGAGTTACAAGTGTTCCGTTATTCTTTACATCAAAAGTACTTCGAATTCGCATAGGGATTTTTTTGGATAATAATGGTTCGAAAGTTTTAGGGTGTATTTGTTTTGCACCAAACTGTGCCATCTCTATTGCTTCAGCATATGAAACTTCTTTGAGCAGCCTAGCGTTTTTTACAAGTTTAGGATCTGCTGTCATCAACCCATCAACGTCGCTCATTAACCAAACTTCGTCTGCATTTATACAAGAAGCAATTATTGTTGCAGTGTAATCTGAACCACCTCTTCCAAATGTAGTTATATTACCATGCTGATCAGCGCCTGCAAAACCACCTACAACCGGAATTACTTTTTTTGATAATAATGAACCGAGTGTCTTAGAAATGCGAATTCTAGTAGTATCCATTAATGGTCTTGATTCACCAAAATTAGAATCAGTAACTATCCCAACTTCTTTGCCATTCAGTGCTGTAGATTTTTTCTTGAGATCCTGTAGTGCATAAGATACTAGATCATCAGAAAGTCGTTCGCCAAAAGAAATCAAATAATCCAAAGAGCGGGCTGAAACTTCTTTCAATAATGTAAGCCCACGGACTAGTTCCTGTAGTTCGGAAACATCAGTATTTAGTTTTTCTAACAGTTGTTTTTTTATCACAGAGTTTTTTATGGTTTGATTAGCAAGTTTCCTGTGTTTTATGATTACTCCATTTAAGTTAGCAACAATATTGTTTTTCCTTCTTTGTTCAATCAATCTAGAAATTGTAATAAGATCGTCAGTTACGCCATCGACTGCAGAGCAGACTACGACAATCTGATTACCTTTGGAAAACGAAGTGATAGTTTTTGCAACATTCCTAATATCCTTAGGTGATGCTAGTGATGTGCCTCCAAATTTTAATACTATTTTCAAATCATTATAACCTGTTTTAATTAATCAATAAATTCTTTAACTTTCAACGCGTGGAGCCAAATAGAAGTGAATTCTTCCAATATTTGCAACTTTAAATTCAACACGTAGTGGTTTTGCACTCGAAAATTCACATACTATTGAACCAGCCATACTGCCCACAGCCTTTACAATGGGATTAAGATATTCCAGGCTGTATGTACTAGCACTTTCCTGAGTTACAGAGATTTCCTCTAACTCTTCCATACCTTTATCAAACTTTTCAATGGCTTCTCCAGAATCTCCCCTCCCGGAAAATTCTACACTGCTAGGTGTTGCTTTTATGGATAAATAATCTGAGACCACTTCAATATCACCAAGGATTTTATCAAATGTAGTGGAAGTCAAGCCAATTTTCGAATCATATGGTATCTTCGGAATTGGTGTATCAGAATCAGAGCTCTCAATTAACCTCATCTTGTATTTTTTGTTTTTCCCTATTGATATAAGCAACATATTGTCTTCTGAAATGTTAATTTCAACACTCTCATCTTTTCCAGCTCTTTTGATTAGTTTAGAAAACTCATCAACACGGACTCCAAATTTTACATCACTATCACAATTGTATTTTTCAAACGCAGAGTTAGGCCAGGAGATATCTATTAACGCAACATGAGAAGGATCCATTCCTCTAAATGAGATACCCTCCACTGTTGCTTCAAAAGTTGCTTCCTCAACCAGAGTTGATATGGCAGAGATTACAGCCTTCCACTCATTGGATGTACTTGTTTTTGCTGAAAATTCCAATTTGATCAGATGTATTTTTTACTAAAGTTAAACCTTATGAGTATTCACGCCAAGTAAAACTGCATTTGGTACATCTGTAAAATTGAGTTGTTGGTTCATCCGCACTTCGCGTTTGTAGCATCCACCAAACCGCTTCACCATTGCCACATTTCTTGCAATCAAGTTTTATGGTAGATACTAATGAGGTCTTATCTTTTTCTCCCACAACTGTAAAATCAGAGTTTGACTCATCAAGTTTTTCCTGATCAGCTTTTACAATATTTTCTTTAACATAATCACATTTAGGGCAAACCAGAGCCGATCCATTATTGTTTTTTTTTAGCCGTATTTCACATTTAGGACAAAAATCCATTTTAGCCTCACTTTAATTTGGATGTGAATGCTTTTTTTATTTCATCAATTGATTCAATTGCAGTGTTAGCTGCTTTGGAAATATCTTTTAATGGATTTGTAGAGTTTACGCGCATCCAAATTTCATTTGTAAGTGGATGCCTGGTAATAACTCCAGCAAATTTAGTGTTCTGAAGTTTTAGTAACTCATGTTGGATTATATACAAAACTCCTATGTCCCCATCTTTTATTGATAATTTTGCTTCATTTGGGGTCGAATCCATTGGATAAATTTCCATAGAATCAAAAAGGAACTTATTGTAGATATAAATGATTGTCAGATAAAAGATGAATGATATGATTGCTGACTTGGAATTGATTAAAGACAAGGATGACTATACAGTTGATGATGACATTACTGTAAACGTAAAATTTTCCTTAACTGGAAAAGTACGTGATGTGTTTAACGAAGAAAATTGGAATATCGCATATGATAAGTTCGATAACCAATTCAAGTTAAAATATGGCATAAAACTTGTCAGCGGTGGTCTAAGAAAGCATGATGTTGGAAAGCCAATTGACACTTATCGAAAAGCATCAATTTTTTGGACTAGAAACCCTAAACTCGTAAATCCAATGAAGGAAAGAAGAATCTGGGTTCAAGTTGCAAAAAATTTCGAGCCGTTTATAAGATTGACAGTAGAGGACGTCCAAAAGGAATTGTTTGATTTTGACGAGTCTGTAATTTTCAAAGCTTCCGAATTGGGATCAGGTAAACACAAGGTTGGTGTGGAGGTTTTTGTTTCGTGGAACAAACATGAATATATTGAACGTGATGAGGAGAAAATGAATGCCGATGGAATTGAAATTAATGTTAATTAGCGTGTCAAACGGAGGTATGAAAAAATAACATGGCGAAATATGACGGCTTGTTAGGGCAGCCACTTTTGGAGGTAGAAGAACCAGATAAAGAGGGTGGCGTTACTCTAATTTTCAA
>Ga0208131_1000486_pt1 | contig 11641 bp, 12 predicted proteins | sample ETNtaG_14_FD_185781 | JGI IMG/M metagenome (GOLD analysis project Ga0208131, IMG submission 185781) | Marine microbial and viral communities from oxygen minimum zone, Eastern Pacific Ocean - ETNP201406SV73 (SPAdes) (version 2) | ecosystem: Environmental > Aquatic > Marine > Oceanic ...
CCATAACTTTACCAGCACGGTCTAACTTTACAGAATCAAACTTTTGATGCTGCCATATACCGTCGCTTGCATAAAAGCCAGACAAAACTACATAAAGACCCAAAGCATCATTGGAATAATTATATTGAAGATGCTGCGAAATAACGCCCAAGAGAGTTCGAAGTTCATGAACATTCCAGCGATTTTTACCAAAAATATTTATACTGCTATGTTCATTTTCTACAATATAAAGTTCACGATTAAGTAGCTTCATTAGAGTAGTCTTTCCTGAGCCATTCGGACCTAAAATCACTGTATTTTGATTCCCTCTAATAGATAAAGAGAAGTCGTTAAAAATTCTATTTCTTTGCTGAAATACAGTTATGTTTTTAAGTTCAATGATATTTTTCAAAACCTCAACTACCTAATTATCACTAGTAAGATAAGTAATCATACCAGGCTCAAAAAAACTATTAATTAACTAGCTTAGTTTCTTTAGGCTTAACTTTGGTAGTAGTTGAGATAAGAACATTCCAGTTAGCATCAAACCACAACCAACAAGCCCTCTGGTTGACAAATATTCATCTAGTAGTAACCACCCTCCTAATACTGCAAATGCACCTTCAAGACCTAAAATTATAGCTGCATGAGAGGATTTAGCATGTTGTTGCGCAACAACCTGAAGTGTATAACCAACGCCTATTGACATTACACCAGCATAAAGTAATGGAATAGTTGTATCAACAATCATATCCCAAGTAATAACCTCTATGGCAACTGCAATAAATAGACTTAAAACTCCAGATACACAATATTGGACAAGTGAAAGCTTTAAAGGGTCCATTCGTTTTGCCAAATAGCCTATTACTAAGACATGTGCTGCAAAAAATACAGCACAAACTAATTGAAATAAATCGCCCTCAGCAATACTAAAGTCTTCTTTGATGCTAAGCAGATATAAACCAATCAGAGCAATTATGGCACCAAGCCATGTACCAGAGCCAGTCTTCTGACCTAAAAATAATCCAATTAATGGAACAAAGAAGATATATAAACCGGTAATAAATCCAGCTTTACCAGCTGTCGTGTATTGCAAACCTACCTGTTGAAAACTCGAAGCTGCAAACAAAAATAGTCCAGCAATAGTCCCTGCAAAGATTAATTTTTTTGTTGAAACTTCTACTTTATTGGATGATTTTTTCTTTTTTGAAAGGTACCAAATTAATGGTGATAAAACCGCTACACCAATGAAGAATCTGGCCGTATTAAATAGGAATGGCCCCATCGTCTCCATCCCTTGACGCTGAGCAACAAAAGCAAAGCCCCAAATAGCAGCTGCAATGAGCATTAGAATATCTGCTTTAATTGCTTGATTTTTTATAATCATTTAGCTATATGTTTATTATTTACTTTTTGATAGCTTGTGGCACTATACCATGCGTGACTAAACAAAGTTATTATAACGATAGCGCCACCAATCAAAGCATTACTAGAGGGCTCTTCTTTAATGACAATCCAAGCAATCAAAGTCCCCAATACTGTGCCAAGCGGAAAAAACATTGCTACTTCAGGAGCAGGAATATATTGAGGTGCAATTGTTATCAAACTAAATGAAACAGAAAGAACAATTCCACTAGCAAAAATATACAGCATTGACTGAGATGATAGGACTAATGAATCTGCAAAAATAAAGCCAATAAAAGCTATCGTAATACCGTTCACAGCCATTGCAGGAACCATATTTACATTTTTATATTTTCTTAAAAGAGTGAAAGAAAAACCCCCAATAATTACCGAGGTTAAAGCAAAAAGGTTGCCCATTAAATTCATTCCACTTGAGTCTCCAGCCATCACAATATAAATTCCAATAAATACAATAATCATCGAAAGCCATGTATAAAATTCAGGTTTTTCTTTTAGCATAATCAATGAAATAATCGCAACCATAATAGGAGAGGTGCTAATAATTACCAGAGTTTTGGCTATAGTTGTGTAATGGATTGCTAAAATAAATGAAGTACCACCCAAAGCCGTTAATATGCCAATAAGCACTCCTCCTTTACCAATATTAATTAACTCATTAACCGCTTTAGAACGATAAGTTAAGAGCAAAATAACAATAATACCACTAGCAAAAAATATCCCACGCCAAAACAGAACCGTCCAACTATCAGAATCAGCAAGTCTTACCAGTACGGCATCCGGAGTTAAAATTACGATTCCAAAAAATGCAATTAATAATCCTTTCAGGTGATTGTTCACACTAAATGCCTATTAGAAATTAACTTATTTAACATCGAAGTTTGATTTTTGTTTCTGCTCTTTACTTGCTAAATTAGCACTATACCAAGCATAACAAAATAATGTTACTACAACAATTGTACCTCCAATTATGGCATTACTTGATGGCGCTTCATGGATTACTTTCCAAGCAATTAAGGTTCCCAAAACTGTCTCTAAAGGCATAATCATTCCTACTTCAGCTGCCGGCATATATCTTGGCGCTAAAGTAATTAAACTAAATGATATCGAAAGAATAACTCCCATTGAAATTACATAAATAATCGCTTCAGGCTTTAACGCTATGGTAGGGGCGAAAATTAGTGCAATTAATGCCGCAATGATTCCACCAATTGACATCGTTGGAACCATATTGACGGTCTTATATTTACGGACAAGTGTAAAAACAAACCCCATCAAGATAGCAGTTATCAAAGCAAAAAGGTCACCCACTAGATTTTGCCCACCAAAATTAGCACTCATAACAATATAAATTCCGATAAATACAACTATCATAGCCAACCAAGTAACTAGGCTAGCTTTTTCACGTAAAGTCAGCCAGGAAATAATCGCAATCCAAATTGGACTTGTACTAATAATAACAAGGGTATTAGCAATTGAGGTAAGCATAATTGCAAACACGAATGTACCTGTCATAACTCCGTGTAACAAACCTATCCATAACCCACCTCTTCCGATTTTCTTAATCTCATTAATAGTCTTTGAGCGATATGTGAAAAGCAATAATATCGTAACGCCAATCGACATTAATAAACCTCTCCAAAAAAGTACCGTCCAACTGTCAGCATCAGCCAGTCTTATGAGTAAAGAGTCTGGACTCAAAATAATGACCCCAATAAATGACATCAAAAGTCCCTTTACATGATTTGTCATGGGTTATTCTCTCTTAAGTATTTTTTGCTATCAAACTAAAGCATATTGGTGGGTGATTTTCTTGTTTAACCAAAAACAACCATACTCCAGATATATCATGAGCATATTCATCAAAAAGAATGATATTAAAAACTTGTGCTATAAAATTTCCCAATATCTCGCGGACATGGGATGATAAAAACAAATCTAGTTAAAGATCAGTGTGTCTTTTTGCTTAAAAATTTGTAAATTTGAATAATTACGTAAAGCGAAGTAAGCTCCAAAAATAGTGCCAGACCAGATTAAATCACCTGCAACTGTATTTTGGAAGAATGGAATTGCCATCGTATAACAAAGAACTAGCCCCTCAAGTGTCTTTTCATACATAGGTGAAAATGCCCATACTGCAAAATTAGTCGCTAAGAAAAATACACTAGAACTTGCAAGAGCGGCTCCAAAAATTCTTAATACACCAAGCTTCTTCTGTAGAAAGTTTTTAAATACAATCGGAAACAACAAAGCGAGATAAACAACAAACATTGATTTTGAACCAAACCAGCTTACAGAAAGAGAACCAAAAGCAAAATAGTCACACAGAAGCATAGTTGAAATAACAGCAACAACTGCCATGTATCTTTTTATAAATATAAAACCCGCAAAAAGCGCAATTGCTGCCATTGGAGTAAAATTAGGTGGGTGAGGCAGTAATCTACCAGCAACACCAAGTGCAATTAAGACTGCTAAAATAACTAAATAACTGAAACTTAAATTAAATTTTTGCTCTTGATTAACCATAATAAATCTCCTGTAATTTTGAATTCTATAATATCTTAAAAGGCTTCCAAATTCAAGCGAATAAACGTGTCTTCTGAAAGCATAACATCTTTAGCGCCAACCATTGACATTGAACCGTTGACATACAACGCCCAATAAGTATTTCCAACAGCTTTAACACCTCCTAAAGATATAATCTGTGGACCCCAATCAGTATCTTTTACACCAACTGTTACTAATTGAGTAATAGCTTCGAAAGAATTTATGCCTTTTTCAACCTGTTTTATTGCTGTTAAGTTAATCTCATCAGCAGAGGTAATCACAAGGGAGAGCTGGACAGTATCAACTACATCATCAGCAAGTGTAATTAAAGGATTAAATGAAAAAAAACCAATTAAGAAAAAGCTTAGTATCTTTAAATTTAACTTCATATTGTCGTCCTACAAATAATATCTGAATGAGCGAATTTTATATTAAAAAAAATAAAACGCAATCACTCGGGTTAATATTATTTCAGTCAGTTTTAGATTAAAAGCTCTGAACTTAATAAGAATATTTTTATTATGATTTAATTTCCTAAAAAGGAAATTTTTTTCCGCCAAGCCCTGGCATCTTAGAAAGGTCTGGCATACCTCCTTCTCCCTGCATTTGACCCATCTGCTGCATCATTTTTTTCATCTTACCGCCCTTCATCTTTTTCATTGTTTTCTGCATTTTTTCGAACTGCTTTAACAATTTATTGACATGCTGCACACCTGTTCCAGAACCATCAGCTATCCTCTTCTTTCGAGATCCTTTAATTAGGTTGATATGGCTTCTTTCTTTTGGAGTCATAGAGTTAATAATTGCTACCATTCGGCTACTTTCAGTATCACCAATTACTTGATTTTTAACACTCTGAGGAATCTGCCCCATACCCGGCATCTTATCCATCAAAGCACCCATCCCACCCATTTGCTGCATTTGCATCAACTGATCTCTCATATCATCAAGATCAAATCTGCCTTTTGCCATTTTTTGAACACTTTTTTGGGCTTTTTTATGGTCAACTTTTTTTGATATCTCTTCAACCAAAGACAATACATCACCCATTCCAAGGATTCGAGAAACCAATCTGTCAGGATAAAATGGCTCCAAAGCATCAGTCTTTTCTCCAACACCCATAAATTTTATTGGCTTCCCAGTGATATGTCTTACTGATAAAGCTGCACCACCTCTAGCATCACCATCTGTTTTGGTCAAAATAACACCTGTCAAAGGCAGCATATCTGAGAATGTTTTAGCAGTGTGTGCTGCATCTTGACCAGTCATTGAGTCAACAACAAATAAAGTCTCTATAGGATTAACTTGTTTCTGAAGAATTTGAATTTCAGACATCATCTGTTCATCAATATGCAATCGACCCGCGGTATCGACTAAGAGAACATCATGAAACTTAGATTGAGCTAGTTTTTTTGCATCAGAAACAATTTTTTCTGGCTTATCATCAGTAGTTGAAGGGAAGAAATCAACCCCTATCTGCTCAGCAAGAATCTTTAACTGCTCGATAGCTGCAGGTCTGTATACATCGGCACTAACAACTAGAACTTTCTTCTTTTGTTCTTCCTTTAAGTAGCGAGCTAGCTTAGCAATTGAAGTAGTCTTTCCAGAACCCTGAAGACCAGCGACCATGACCACTGCTGGTGGTTGTGTAGAAAGATTAAGTGCTTCATTTTGACCACCTATAATGTCAGTTAATTCACTCTCAACTAACTTTATAAATGCTTGGGATGGTGTCAGACCTTCGCTTACCTTAAGTCCAATCGATTTTTCTTGGACTTTATCAAGAAAAAACTTAATTACATCAAGAGCAACATCAGCTTCTAATAGTGAACGTCTAACTTCACGAATAGCCTCTTTAATATTATCTTCAGAAAGCTTATTTTTCCCTTGTAAGGCTTTAAAGCTGTTGGATAGTCGATCAGTTAAATTATCAAACATTACGTTCAAACAGAGTGAATTATCGTATTATATAATCTTTTGCATCGACAAAGCTAGAAATGGCCATACTATACACCCTACCCTTTGTTGCTTACCTGATTGCCGGGCTATTACTGACTAGGTATTTTGTCCTTGAAAGGATTACTAATCAGCATCGAACAATCATTAATTTGCTTCTCCTTATAGCATGCTCCTCTCATGGCTATATTTTGTTTAATTTGTGGCAACATAACGGTGTGTTTTTTGGCCTCACAATTAGCTTTTCTTTTGTTGCCTGGGTTGTTGCTACGTTACTTTTTATTACTTCCTTTAGTAAGCCGATTCACTCTTTAGGAATGCTTGTGTATCCTATTAGTGCAATTGCAGTGATTATTGCGTTATTTTTTCCTGGAAGTCAAGACAAGCTCCTCTCAACATCTATTGCAGTGCACGTTTTTCTATCAATAGGTGCCTATGCGCTTCTTGCGATTGCTGTTGGCCAGTCGGTTTTATTAAGCATCCAAGAGCGTCTCTTGCATGATCATAATATTAATACATTTATAGATAAGCTTCCTGCACTACAGACTATGGAAGATTTTCTTTATCAAACGTTAAAAATGGGTTTCTTGTTATTAACATTTTCATTAATCTCAGGTTACTTCTATATTGATGACTTCTTTACTCAAAAACTTACCTATAAAACGATCCTTTCAGTGTTCGCGTGGATTGGATTTGCTGGCATTGTTGGCGGCCATAAGCTTTTTGGATGGCGAGGAAAACTGGTAACTTTGTCAACACAAATTGCTTTTGGAATATTACTTTTATCATACTTTGGTACAAAGTTTTTTTTAGAGGTACTGTCAATATAAAAACACAAACTATGGAGTTATTTCATTATGCAAACTAAGAATAAATTAAATGGAGAATGCCTTTGCGGAAAAGTATCATGGAAAATGCATGGGCCTTATGAGTTTTTTGGAATGTGTCAGTGTTCAAGATGCCGTAAAGTGACTGGAGCAGCCTTTGCAACTAATCTTTTTGTAAAGCCTGAACAATTTTCATGGCTCTCAGGGCAGAATAAAAGAGGTGAATATATTCTTTCACCACCCGACACTTTTGGCAATGCATTTTGTAATAATTGTGGTTCTAGAGTGCCAAGACAAACGGCACGTGGATGGATGTTAGCACCCTTAGGTAGCACCATGGAACTGCCTGATATTGAGCCAACATTGGTATGTCCAGAAGACCATACAGACTGGTTTACTAACTTAGAAGAAATATTAAAGAAAGGGAAATAAATCTTTCAGTCAATATGGAGAACTGCAAGAAATGCCTCCTGAGGTATATCTACCCTTCCAATAGAGCGCATCCTTTTCTTACCTTTCTTTTGTTTCTCTAGTAATTTTCTTTTGCGAGATACATCACCACCATAACACTTTGCAGTTACATTTTTTCTAAGAGCTTTAACATTTGTTCTTGAGATTATTTTAGAACCAATACAAGCCTGAATTGCAACATCAAACATTTGCCTAGGAATTAACTCTTTCATTTTTACAGCAATTTCACGGCCCTTATGTACAGAGTTATCTCGATGAATAATTAACGCTAAAGCATCAACGCTTTCATTGTTTATTAGAATATCTAAACGAATTAGGTCAGCCATTTGATAGCGCTCAAAGTGGTAATCCATAGAGGCAAAACCCCTTGACACGGATTTTAGTTTATCAAAAAAGTCCAGAACCACTTCATTTAATGGCAACTCATAGACAATGGAGACTTGTCTTCCCATATAATTAATACTCTTTTGAATACCTCTCTTTTCAACGCATAGGCTAATTACTGGTCCAACGTACTCGTTAGTTACCAAAATATTTGCAGTAATAATTGGCTCTCTGAATTCAGATATTGCTTGTATTCCAGGAAGTTTTGACGGACTATCAACCTTAAATATTTTGCCCTTGGTGTCTACAATTTCATAAACTACAGTAGGAGCAGTGGTTATTAAATCTAGGTCATATTCACGCTCTAAGCGCTCTTGAACAATTTCCATATGAAGTAAACCAAGAAATCCAATTCTAAATCCAAAACCAAGTGCATCAGAATTTTCAGGTTCATACTGCAATGCAGCATCATTCAAGCGGAGCTTTGAAAGCGCATCTCTAAATTTCTCATAATCCTCACCAGAAGTCGGAAATAGACCTGCAAATACTCTAGGTTGAATTGGTTTAAAGCCATCTAAGGGTAATTCAACTGGGTTCTTACTTCCTGTAATCGTATCCCCAACAGGCGCACCATCAATATTTTTGATACTAGCAATCAAGTATCCAACCTCACCAGCCTTTAGGCTAATAGTTTTAGTTCTTTTAGGAGTAAAAATTCCCACTTCATCTACCGAGTGCTCATCTCCATTTGAAAATATTTTTATTTTTGTTTTAGCCCTTATTTCACCATCTATCACTCTAATTAGTGAAACAACTCCTAAATAATTATCAAACCAAGAGTCAATAATAAGTGCTTTAATTTGTCCATCTAAATTACCTTTAGGGGCAGGTATTTTTTCTACAATTTGTTCAAGAATTTCTTCAACGCCTATTCCAGATTTAGCGCTTGCATGTACAGCATCATGTGCCTCAACACCAATAACATCCTCTATTTCATCCACAACTCTTTCTGGTTCAGCAGCAGGTAAATCAATCTTGTTGAGAACCGCTACCACTTCTAACCCTTGGTCCAAAGCAGTATAGCAATTTGCAACAGTTTGCGCTTCAACTCCTTGAGACGCATCGACTATTAATAAAGCTCCTTCGCAAGCAGAAAGAGAGCGAGATACTTCGTATGAAAAATCTACATGTCCAGGGGTATCAATAAAATTAAGTTGGTAAGTTTCACCATCTTTTGACTTGTATTTCAAAGAAACACTTTGTGATTTAATAGTGATACCACGCTCTTTCTCAATATCCATTGAATCAAGAACTTGAGAAGACATCTCACGATCACTCAGTCCACCACAATACTGAATAAAGCGATCAGCAATTGTTGATTTACCGTGATCTATATGAGCAATGATAGAAAAATTACGGATGTTTTGCATATCAATGATAAAATGAATGCCTTTAAATTTAAACCATGAGATTATATCGTATATGAATAAAGTAAACCCTACTACATGTGTCGCAACAAGTAATCAAAATATTAACATTCCTGATGATCAAGGAAGAAACATTGTTCTCTATTTCTATCCTAAAGATGACACCCCAGGGTGCACCATTGAAGGTAACGATTTTTCTCAACTCAACGAATCTTTTTCTCAGAAGAATACTGTTATCTATGGTGTCTCAAGAGACAGTATTGCCTCCCATGAAAAATTCATCAACAAATTTAATTACTCGATTGACTTAATCTCAGATGAGGATGAGTCTTTATGTAAGCAGTTTGATGTATTAAAGCTGAAAAAAATGTACGGTAAAGAGCATATAGGAATTGTTAGATCTACTTTTGTGATTAGTCCAGATGGAGACATTCTCAAGCAGTGGGATAAAGTCAAGGTAGGTGGTCATGCAAAGGAAGTTCTCGACTTTATAAAAGAACTATGAATTCTAATGTTGACCACGATGAGGTAGAAAAATTTGCAGCACTTGCAGCGCGCTGGTGGGATAAAAACTCTGAATTTAAACCACTCCATGACATAAACCCGCTTCGTTTAAACTACATCAAAGAACAATGTGGCGGATCACTCAAAGGTAAGCGCATTCTTGATATAGGTTGTGGTGGAGGTATTTTGAGTGAATCTTTGGCTAATGAAGGTGCAATTGTAGTAGGTATTGATCTTGCTGAAGCTGGTCTTGAAGTTGCTAAACTTCATTTGCTAGAGTCAGGCTTTGATATTGATTACCAGTTCATCTCAGCTGAGGATTTAACTGATTCTGAGTCCGAATCCTTTGATGTTATAACTTGCCTTGAGATGCTAGAGCACGTTCCTGATCCTTCATTAATTATTGACGCTTGTTCAAAGCTAGTAAAACAAAATGGTAGAGTTTTTTTCTCTACCATTAATAGGAACCCAAAATCGTATTTCTTTGCAATTGTAGGTGCTGAATACGTTCTAAATCTCTTGCCTAAAGGTACCCATAATTATGAAAAATTTATTCGGCCAAGTGAAATTGATGGATGGGCAAGAGCTTGTAATTTATCTGTCAGTTCAATGATTGGAATGACCTACAACCCAATTACTAAGAAATACAAGCTTAGTGATGACGTGAGTGTTAATTTTATCTCTCACTACTATAAAAATTAACACTCTCTGACTAGACTTAGTCTAGTCAGAGAATTTATCTATAAAACGTTTTTTACTGAAACCTCAATTGCATGAAGCATTGAATTAGCAAATGAGCGCATTGTTAAGAGAACAAAAGAGTCATCTTCATCTCTAAATATAATCGTGCCAATATGTTCCATAACCGTTCTTGAAACACTTCCCAAGGTAAAAACATTTGAACTCAAGTCTATTGGACAGATCCTCTCAAGAACATCTCTACTTCTTGGACCGCTAACCCTTATCATAGCCCAAGTATCAGATTGATCGGTATAGTATGCAGGAGCATCAAACCTGCTTGATAGTTTAGCTTCAGCGTCATTACCATCATAAGTAAAATAAGCTAAAACTTGATTTTTCTGTAAACGCCAAAGCGTTATCGATGAATCAGAGGACTGTGTTGATTGGCCCATTTCAGGAAGCGACAAGCCGCAAGATTTATCAATTGACGATTCAATATCAGCAAACCTTTGCCTTGGCAGTGCGACCATAACCAATGATTTATCAGTAACCTCTGAGACAGTTACACCATCAAACTCATGCTCTACGCCACCAAGTGGTGACTCTTCTATTAATTCATAATCAGACACGTAAACGCTCCCCTTCTGGATCAACAAAGTGAGGGCTACAAATCTCAACCTCAACATCATTGTCTCTCACTAAATCAACTGCTCGAACATTCTCGCCTTTACGGCTATGCCCACTTTTAATAAAACCAATACCAATATAGTGACCTAATATTGGTGAATATACACATGACGAAATCCAACCCTGATCAGTTTCAGTACTTGGCTTATCTCTTAACCCAAGTAAATGCGAACCAGCCTGCAGTAAGTCATTAGGGTTTACTGGTTTAAAGCCAACCATTTGCATCCGATCATCGCGCTGTAAATCTTCCCGTAATCCAAGCTTATAGCCAATAAAGTCTTTCTTACCAGAAACCATTCCACCCATTCCTAAGTCATAGGCACTTGTTTGACCATTAAGTTCTGGACCTGCTGCATGTCCTTTTTCAATACGCATTACGCCCAAAGCTTCGGTACCGTAGGGTATAACATTAAACTCTTCTCCAGCCTCCATTAAAACTCTCATAAGTGAATCACCATAACGAGTTGGTACTGCAATTTCATAAGCTAACTCCCCAGAGAATGAGATCCTAAATAATCTTGCAGGCATACCACCGCAAATAGTAATCTCACCTGCAGCCATGTAAGGAAATACCTCATTAGAAATATCACACTCAGGATCAACAACTTTTTGAAGTAATTTTCGAGAGTTAGGTCCAGCAACTGCATATTGCGCAAACTGCTCAGTGACAGAAATCATATGGACATCCAGATCGGGCCATAGACACTGATGACAGAACTGTAAATGACGATACACGCTAACAGCATTAGCAGTCGTAGTAGTCATTACAAAGTGGTTTTCAGAAAGCCTTGCAGTTGTACCGTCATCCATTACCAT
>Ga0208131_1000489_pt1 | contig 11611 bp, 9 predicted proteins | sample ETNtaG_14_FD_185781 | JGI IMG/M metagenome (GOLD analysis project Ga0208131, IMG submission 185781) | Marine microbial and viral communities from oxygen minimum zone, Eastern Pacific Ocean - ETNP201406SV73 (SPAdes) (version 2) | ecosystem: Environmental > Aquatic > Marine > Oceanic ...
TGTGAAGGGAAGAGCCGTCCTGATTCCATAGAATTGCTGATTTAAATGAATTGGTATTATTTCATAAAATAAAAATTAAATTATAAGGAGGTAATCATGATACCTTATTAATCATTAATCATTAATTAATTAATTTATAAATATCAAATCATAACATATTTCTAGGAGAACAAAATGAGAATATTAATTCGTAAATTAGCAATCATTTTTGCATTGATGTTTTTAAGTAATTTGGTACTAGCAGACAAGTGGAGTGAGCAGTTTCCACACATTAAAAATACTGGTGATATACCAGGCGAGTGTTCTTATGAATCTATGTCTAAAAAAGATTATAGTGGAAGAACATTAAGGATTAATACGCACGCAGTGCCAGTGATGGGAGAACCAACTGCATTGCATGCTGAACAATTCAGCAAATTAACTGGGGCAAAAGTTAATGTTGTTCACACACCAGCTGGGGATTTATATGCAAAAGCCATGATTCCGTTTCAAGCAGGTCAGGCTCCATATGATATCGTCTTCGGATTCTCGAATTTTATTCGTGATTGGATGCAATATCTTGAACCAGTTCCTGAAAAATATGTGAACATGCGCCAAATGCAAGATGTTACCCAGAGTCATATAGGTGTTGCATCTTGGGATGGTCAAATGATCCAGTTCCCAATTGATGGTGACAGACATTATTTGAAATATCGAAAAGATGTTATCGATAATCCTAAGTACCAAAAAAAATACAAAGCTGATACAGGCAAAACTCTTAAAGTGCCCACAACATGGAAAGAGTACGGCGAGATTGCTTCTTACTTTAATGGTTGGGACTGGGATAATGATGGTGAGCTAGAATATGGTTCTGCAGAAGTTATGAAAAAAGACGACTTAATGTATGCTGCATTTTTTAGTAGATCTGCTGCATACTCTAAGAATCCAAGAACTCCAGGTGGTTTCTATTTTGATTTAAAAACAATGGAACCTCTTATTAATAATCCAGGATTTGTAGAAGCTCTTGAAGATTGGGTTGCTGCCACAAAATATGTACCTCCAGGAGGAATAAACTTTGGACTAGGAGATGAAATTAATTCCTTTGGTGGTGGACAAACCTTGTTTAGCTTTTCTTGGGATGATGCCTTTGTTAAAGCAATGGAAGATTCGAGCCCTATTAAAAATAAAGTAGGTGCCGCTCCCCTTCCTGGGGCAGAGAAAGTATGGAATAGAGGAGATAATTCATGGGATGTAGGATACAATCAAGCTCCTTATATTGTTTGGGGTTGGGCATCTGCTGTAGCTAAGAAAAGTAAAAACCATGACATGGCTTTTGATTATCTTTGCTTCTTTGCAAATGATGCGAATCACCAAGCGGATATAGCTATTGGTAGATTTGGCGTAAATCCTTTCAAAAAATCTGACTTTGATCCTCAAATTTATATAGAGCGTCAAGGATGGGATCCTTTGATAGCGAAAAGTTATGCGGCTACTCTAATGGGGATGGAAGAATATAGCACTAATCGCTTATTCCCGCTAAGAGTGCCCGGTGTATTCCAATTTACAAGTGCAGTTGCAACCGGCACTTCTAAAGCACTAGCAGGACAACTTAGTCCACAAGAAGCATTGGATGAAGTTGCAGCAGAATGGAAGAAAATTATCAAGAGAATTGGTGCTGACACAATCAGAGAAGCTTACGCAGTTGGTGTTGCTCTTGAAGATAACAAAAATTAACAATTAATATAATGATTTCTACGTGATCGCCTTATTTCAAGGCGATCACATTTTATTTACATGAATTTTAATCATAAATTTGTTTTTTTGCTTCCCGGCCTATTAGTTCTAATAGGTATTTTAATCTTCCCTATAGTATTCACTGTTCGATTAAGCCTCTCAAGTTGGGATAGCTTTTATCCTGGATTAGATTTTATTGGATTGGATAATTACATAAGACTCTTTACAGATGATAAAAGATTTTGGGAGTCATTCTTTAGATTAAGTTTTTTGTCAGTTACTACAGTATTTCTTCAATATATTATTGGTTTTTCTCTGGCTTTGATGGTCTGGAAAGATATTATTTTTAAAAGGTTTTTTAGAGTATTGTTTTTAATTCCAATGATGACTACTCCGGTTATCATGACCGTTATTTGGAGAACTTTTTTTCATGAGTCATTGGGCCCAGTTAATGATTTTTTTAGTTTATTTGGAATCACCCCTCTTTGGTTAAGTAATAATATCTTGGCGAAAGTCACAGTGATTATCGTTGAGGTTTGGCAATGGACGCCTTTTATGTTTTTACTTTTATTAGCAGGGCTTTTATCTTTGCCTAAGGAACCTTTTTTAGCAGCATCCATTGATGGAGCAGGTCCCATAAGAAAATTTATTTATGTTACATTTCCACTCATGGCTCCCATATCGATTGGTGCAATTATTATTCGACTCATTGAAGCCTCAAAAATAATGGATACGGTTTATGTTTTAACTTCGGGTGGTCCTGGTACTGCAACTGAAACCTCGAGTTATTATATTTTTATTAAAGGCCTAAGAGAGTTTCAAATAGGTTACTCCGCGGCTTTGTCTTTTACCTATTTGATTATCATGATTATAAGTTTAACCATTATTTCTAAGCTATTAGTCAAATTGTTGATAAAGAAAATTTAGATATGAGGACTTTTTATTTAACCTTAAAATATTTGATAATCACTTTGTGGTCGTTGTTCGTCATAGCCCCATTTTTATGGGCTCTTTCAACTTCTTTTAAAGATTTTAATTCTGTTACCGGTGGGGCGACTTATATTCCATGGCTACAATTTGAACCTTCTCTAGAAGGATGGAAGGTTTTAGTTCGCTCCCCAGCTAAAGGCGGTGTTGACATCATAGAGCCATATTTTAATAGTATATTTGTAACCTGCACCGCAAGCTTGATTAGCATTATTTTGGGTACACTCGCGGCATATGCGTTGTCGAGATTTAAATTCAAAGCAGGTTTTATTAAAAATAACGACATTACATTCTTTTTTATTTCTCAAAGGATTATGCCGCCTATTGTTTTATCCATACCGTTTTTCTTAATGTTAGGTTTTTTAGGATTACTGGACAATTTGTTCGGTCTGATACTTGTCTACATTGTTTTGTTAATGCCTATTGCTGTTTGGATTATGGTAGATTTTTTTAATAAGGTCCCGCAGGAAATCGATGAGACTGCCTTAATTGATGGCTGTAATCCATATCAGGCATTTTTTAAAGTTGTGGTACCCAATTCAATACCAGGTTTAATTGTTGCGGGGTTGTTTTGTATTATATTTGGTTGGATAGACTTTTTCTTTGCTTTTATCTTAACGTTTACTGAAGTTCAGTTACTCCCAGTAAAAATTGTTGCTCTTAATTCTTCAGTAACACCATGGTGGAGTTTATCCGCATCGGCATTAGTATCTGTAGCACCATTAATTGTGGTTGCTTTTATTGTAGAACGCTATTTATCCAAAGGTAATTTATCAGGAGCTTTAAAATAAATGAAATTAGTTACAGATAATTTAACTTTTAAACCTGAAAAAGAGTATTTTCTAAATAAAGTTTCATTAGAATTTGAAGCTGGTAAACTTTATACGCTCTTGGGAAGAACTTTATCGGGTAAGACTTCATTATTAAAAACCATTGCAGGTTTACAGCCGATTGATACAGGAAATATCATCTTTGAGGGAAAAGATTTTAGCTCCATTCCAGTTTGGAAGAGAAATGTGGCCATGGTGTATCAACAATTTATTAATTATCCGCACTTAAATGTTTTTGACAACATTGCATTCCCTTTGAAGCAAAGAAAAATGAAAACCTCTGATATTGAAAATGAGGTATCAGTTGCTATACACAAAGTAGGTCTTCTTGGTTTTGAAAAACGAAAAATACAAGAATTATCCGGTGGTCAACAACAACGAGTGGCTCTGGCCAGATCTTTGGTAAAAAAAGCAAAAATATTACTTCTTGATGAGCCCTTAGTTAATTTAGATTATAAGTTGCGTGAAGACCTAAGAAACGAATTTAAGAATATTTTTACTAGTGATCTTTCTGCTAATTCTATATTACTTTATGCCAGTACAGACCCATTAGAAGCCATGCAACTGAATGGTGATATCATAGTGCTTGATGAAGGAGAAATACTTCAAAGTGGTACTGCTAAGGATGTATTTGAAAATCCAACAAACATCAAAGTATCAGAAATAACCAATGATCCAGCGATGAATATTTTAAAAGGCAGTATTGATTCAAACAAAATTATTTTAAATGAAAATGTTCAATTTAAAATACCTAAACATTTAAAAAACATTCAGGCTGGCACATATCATTTTGGGATAAGAGCAAGTGATATGATTTTAGATGACAAGGGTTTTGATTTTAATATTGATATTTCAGAAATTTCAGGTTCTGAAACTTTTTTACACTTACACCAAAATGAACTAAACATTGTACTTTTGATAGAAGAAGTAAAAAATTTTAACGAAAATGACAAGGTAAAAATAAATTTCAATCTTGATAAACTTTATGTTTTTGATGGGAAAGGTGATTTGCTTTTTTCACCTTTTAAGATGATTTAAATGGCAAAAATTGAATTTAAAAATGTTGGTCATTCATATGATCTGAGTGCAAAAAATCCAGTTTATGCGTTGGAACCCTTCTCCTTATCTTGGGAAAATGGGGGCCGTTATGCTTTGTTAGGTCCTTCAGGTTGTGGAAAAACAACTATGTTAAACATAATGTCCGGTCTAGTAACACCATCAGAAGGAAATGTTTTTTTTAATGATCAAAATATTACATCAGTTAAAACAGAACAAAGAAATATTGCACAGGTTTTTCAATTTCCTGTAATTTACAATACAATGTCAGTATATGATAATTTAGCTTTTCCTCTTAAATGTAGAAATTTTAATGAAAGTCAAATTAGAACAAAAGTTAATGAAGTGGCCGAAATTTTAAATTTGAGTTCGTTTTTAGATATGGGGGCAAAAGGATTAACTGCTGACCAAAAACAATTAATTTCATTGGGTAGAGGTTTAGTCAGGGAAGATGTAGCAGCGATATTAATGGATGAACCTCTTACTGTTATTGATCCTGATTTAAAGTTTAAATTAAGACGAAAATTAAAAGAGATTAATTCAAAATACAAAACAACTTTAATTTATGTGACACATGATCAAAATGAGGCAATGACGTTTGCAGAGAACATTATTGTGATGGATTCAGGTCAGATAGTTCAGAGTGGTGCTCCACAAGAACTTTTTGAAAGACCAAGTACATCTTTTGTTGCTTATTTTATTGGAACTCCTGCAATGAATATTTACAGATGCTCTATTGATAATAATGAACTGGTTCTTGGTCGCTGTAAGTTAAAAATTGATAAAAATCTTGATCAAATCAAATCTGAACAATTGAAAGTTGGTATCCGTTCAGAATTTATAGAGTTAAGTGATAAACCTCAGGAAAACTCAATTCTTGTTAAAATCAAAACAAATGAAGATTTTGGGAATTATATATTACTCACATGTGAGTTTGATGATTTTGAAATCAAAGTAAAAATTAAAAGAGATCAGTCAATTCCATCGGAAACACCTTATCTGATTCTTCCAAAAAGCAGGCTCTGCTTATACGAAAATGAAAAATTGATTAACTAATCTCTTGAAAAATAATCATCATTACAGTGTGAACACATAAAAGAAAACCTTGGTTCAAAGTCCGATGTTTTGCATGAACCAACCCAGTAAGTTTTTAAACCTACCTAGGCCGATCTTTAGGGGTTACAAATTGGGGTATAAATACCATAAACGACTAAATCCTAAATGATTTCAGCATAAGTGTTGGATGCCGCACTACCATAATTTATATCCGCCTTGGAACCAGTTATATCAGGGCTTGACAAACCTTACCAGCGCCATTATAAAATAATTTATGGGAAATTCGGGTGGGAAAAGATATCTTTACAAAAGACACAATGTCTATTGAACAGTTAGCTTACCCCTATGCTCTTTCCTCATTTAAGGATTCCCCCAAAGTTTTTTATAAAGTGTTGAAATTATTACCAACAATATCTTTGCAATACTTCATGTATACAGCAAAATGTTTGAAATATAATTTTGAAAAAAATAACCACATAATAGATAAATCCACTTACATTTATTTTTTATAAAAGTCCTTGACAAAAGATATTTTTATGATAGACTTCCCCTCAGGTCGGAGCGTTTTGCTTCATTTAACGAGACTTTTTGTCTCATTCTATGCCTTTTGCTTTAAAGGTTATTTTTTCTAACTATCATGAACTAAGGAGAGAGTATATGTTTACAGACAAAATTTCTAGACGGGACTTGATGAAAGTGGCAGGTCGTTACGGACTGAGTTCAACTTTGTTAGGTGTGGCCGCTGCAGGAGGGGCCTTAACTCTTCCGGAATTGGCAGCTGCTGCTAATTCCACATATAAAAAACGCTTTAAAAACAGTCCAAAATTCACATTGAAATTTGGTGCGGCTGGTTTAAACGAGCGAAATCTACTAATTGAAAGAGCTGGATGTCTTCAGTTTGTTAACGATTTAGAAGAGAGAACAGATGGTGCAATTAGAGTTGAATTTATAGGAAGTAATCAACTCTGTGGTCAATTAAATTGTGTAAAAAAGACAATGCAGGGAATCACAGATATTTATGCTTCTTCTACCCAGAATGCTGCTGGAGGAGCTCCGTATTTGAATGTTCTGGATTATGCTTATATGTTTCCAAGCAGTGCGGCAATTTACCATTTCCTTTATCATCCTGACAGTGAGAAAATTCTGCGTGAACCCATGAGACGGAGGCATGGAATTCAATTTCTATTTTCTCATGCTGAATTGAGGGGTATTATGTTGGGACTTAAATGGAAAAACAAACCGACAGTCACCTCTGTTGAGCAATTGGCTGGCACAAAGAACCGTGTAACAGGAACTCAATTAGGTCGTATTGCAATGAATTTAATGAATCTTAATCCCGTACCAATTGCATGGGAAGAGACATTAGATGGACTAAAACAAGGACTTATTGACGGTGCTGAAACTTGGATGTCAGCTGTAGCTTACGCAAATATGTCTCCTGTTGTTTCTCAATGCGTTGACTTAAGATTCTTCTGTGGAACAGAACATACTGCAATGAGCGCAAAGGTTTTTGACAAACTAGGTAGTGTTCTTCAAGACGCTGTTATGGAATCTGCTTACACCACACAAATTCATGTACAGGGAGTACATGAAGCATCCCTTGTTCATACTTGTGGAGCTACTAACCCGCAAATGCCTAATACTATTTTTGCAAAGCATGGTACCAGAGTAGCAAACATTTCTACAAGTGAAAGGAGAAAAGCCGAAGAAATGTGTTCACCAGAATTCCAGCCTCAACATTGGGAGCAATGGAGAGAGCGAATCAATGGATGGGCTGGTGGAATTGACACCTACTCCTCAACTTACAAGATTGCCCGCGAAATTCCTGCTGATACACGGGCAGAAAATGTAGAACCAAGACGTTGGTGGAAGTAAATCTAATCAACTAGAGGGGCGCTTTTTTTGAAGCACCCCTCCTCCTCCCTCCCCAATCCGTCAGCAAAACAACTAAATTTAGAAGGGCATCATGGCATTAATAAAATGGCTTGACAGAAACATTGAAAAGTTGGTCATCTTCATCTGTTACACCTCGATGGCTGGAATAGTCTTTGTGGAAGTGATTCGGCGTTTTGTTTTTAGTCAACAGGCAGCTTGGAGTACGACAATTCCAATTTATCTGTTTTTATGGATCACTTGGGTAGGAGCCAGTTACAACGTAAGAATTCGTACCCATTTGAAGTTTGATGAGCTTCGAATTCGTTTACCATATGTTATTCAATTTTGTCTTCAGGTTTTTGATGCTGTACTTTGGTTTATTTTTGGAATTATCGTTGTCATCTATTCAACAGAGCAAGTTATTCTCGCAAGAGAAAATTTCATGATTGTCCAGGGGACAGATAACGTTTTACAGTGGTGGTTTTATGTAGCGACTCCTGCCGCATGGGTTCTGCTGCTGTTCCGTGTTCTGCAAAATCTATGGGAGGACGTTAAGTTGTTTCGAGCAGGAAAACCTCTCTTGATTCAGAACACTCTCGCTGGAGGTTGAAAATGGATAACAATACTTGGGTATGGTTGATTTCAATTTTAATAAGTGTTTTGTTTTTTCTCGGGATCCCTATTTTTCTCGTAATTGGTCTGTGGGTTGTCTCTATTAGCATTTTGATTGATTTTACCTTGGCTAACGTGGGGGTAACGCTCTACGAGGGATTAAATTTTTATGGTTTACTGGCCTTACCTTTGTTTATTTTAACCGGAGATTTAATCAAAGCAGCTGGAATCGCACAGCGTCTTTCTGATTTCGCTTACAGTTTTCTCGGTTGGCTACGTGGAGGGCTTGCAATGTCAGCACTAGGAGCGTGTGGATTGTTTGCTGCAATATCTGGATCGAACTCTGCTACGACTGCTACAATTGGCTCTATCATGCATCCAGAAATGACAAAAGGAGGATACGACAAACATTTTGCTGCTGCAACAGTTGCAGCCGGAGGCACGGTAGGAATAATCATACCCCCCAGTATCATTTTTATCGTTTATGGTTTTTTGATGAATTTGTCGATTAGTGATCTTTTTCTTGGGGGATTATTCCCAGGTATCCTTATGGTCATAGCCATGCAACTTGCGTGTTACTTGGTTTGCAAAAAAAAAGGTTGGGGAAAACTAATTCCCTTCAACCTCAAAAATAGTCTCGTGAAAGGAGGACAAGCATATTTAGGATTCACGGCTATTTTCATAGTAATTGTTGGAATTTACGGAGGAATCTTTTCCCCTACTGAAGCAGCCGGGGTAACTGCAGGATTCTGCTTGTTAGCTGGGCTATTCATTACGAAAGGTATCACAATCAGAGCTATACCAGATATTCTTCTTCGTTCTGGACAGATCACAGGATTGTTGGCTCCTTTAATTGCTGTTTCAATTGTTATGCAGCAAATTCTATCTTTGCTCGGGGCCAGACAATACATCACGGAAATCATAGGCGGCCTTGGGGGGTATTATCCAATCTTGTTTGCTTGCATGCTATTGGTTTTCATAACAGGGACCTTTTTGGAGACTCTACCTGATACCATCATTTTGGCACCAATATTGGCACCAATTGCTGCAAATATTGGGATTGATCCCATTCATTTTGCAGTAATCTTTCTGGTGGGCGATGCCATTGGGTTTATTACTCCGCCATATGGACTTAATCTCTATGTCGCTAGTGGTATAACAGGGATTCCATATTTCAGAATAGTCAGACATGTTTGGCCATATTTTATTGCGCTGACCATAGCATGGTTCATTATTGCCTTTTGGCCTTCTTTGACAACCGTACTACTGGTACATGAAGGTGCCGGTGTGTTCCAATTATATAAACCGTAGAGTAGGGTTAGTTACTGCTAAGCTTCGTGGGCATGATCCTTCAACCAATGACAGGCTACGGATGACTCATAGGATTTCCGCTTGCTCGGTAATGATGAATAACGGTCTGTGTGCTTCCTAGAAAGTGGTTACAATAAAACTGCGTAACCCTCATATCGTGTGAGAACGATTCATGTATGAAAAATTAGGTTTCTTTATTAATGGAGAGTGGCGTACTGGGTCCGGAAAAGGTGAAGATGTGCTTAATCCGGCCAATGAAAGTGTGTTGGCATTTCTGCCACATGCCTCTCAGAAAGATCTTGAAGATGCTCTTGAATCTGCCCAAAGAGGTTTTAAAATCTGGAAGAATACCCCGGTTCAGAAGCGTGCCGAAATTCTTCAAAAAACTGCAGATTTGATTGAAGAACGAAGTGAGAAGATTGCAAGAATCATAACTTTAGAACAAGGCAAACCACTTAGAGAATCTCAAGGGGAATTGCTTAGGACAGTGGAAACCTTCAGATGGAATGCAGAAAATGCCATTGAAAATATAGAAAAGCGTTCTATTCTTCGTCAAACTGGTTTAAGACAAAGCGTAAGAGTTGAACCTGTGGGGGTATCACTAGGTTTAACTCCCTGGAATTTCCCGGCTTTTCTACCGGCCAGGAAACTCGCACCGGCGTTAGCCGCAGGCTGTTCCATGATTTTGAAAGCCTCTGAAGAGACTCCGGGTACTGCTGTGTCACTTGTTCGTGCTCTCTCCGATGCAGGTCTTCCTGAAGGTGTAGTCAATCTTGTTTTTGGTGTACCTGAAGAAATTTCAGAAAAATTATTTGCTTCTGACATTGTTCGCAAAATCAGTTTTACGGGATCTGTCCCTGTTGGCAAGCAACTCGCAGGTCTTGCTGCTTCCGGACTTAAAAGATGCACTTTTGAGCTTGGAGGACATTCTCCAGCCATTGTATGTGAGGATACTGATCTTGATGCCGCACTCTCCACTCTTACTGCCTTTAAGTTTCGAAATTCAGGCCAGGTTTGTATTGCACCAAGTCGTTTCTTCGTTCACCGCAGTCTCTATTCTTCTTTTGTAGAGGGCTTTGTAGAAGCAGCTAAATCACAGCGTTTGGGTGACGGTCTTGAAGAAGAAACAACTATGGGACCAATGTCAAATGTTCGAAGAATAGAATCAATGGAAAACCTTGTTCAGGATGCTGTAACAAGGGGAGCAAAGTTACTGACAGGAGGAAAACGCAGTGGGCAAGTTGGTTTTTTCTGGGAACCGACAATACTGACAGATGTTCCGGAAGACTCCGAAATAATGCTAGTAGAACCATTTGGGCCACTAGTTCCGATCATAGCTTTTGACTCTTTGGAAGAGGTGATATTAAAGGCCAACTCCCTGCCTTACGGTTTGGCCGCGTATGTCTTTACACGATCAGAAAAGACTACTGAGATGCTTGTTGAATCTCTCGAATCAGGAGGGGTAGCTGTAAATTCTGCTGCACCCGTACCGAGTGATTTGCCTTATGGAGGATTCAAAGACAGCGGATATGGATACGAAGGTGGGATTGAAGGAGTTGAAGCGTATCTTCATAAAAAATTGGTTAGTCTGGCCTGAATATTTGAATTAGTTAGTTTTCTTCAATTTTCCAAATTTCAAATCTTACTTTAACTTTACAGAGGTGTATAAACTACAAAATGAATTCTAATTCGATTCAATCCCGTATAGGTTCGGCCACTATTTCCCGTACTGAATCAGTGGTTGCGGGTGAGTTAATCAATTTTACTATCACATACACTGCGGGGTATTTTGGAATTGACGATTCCGGCAGCATCAAAATATGTACCCGTTTTGCTACAGACATGGGACGCCCGCAGTTCACTGCTCCAGATCTGCCTAATTACATCAGTATTGTGGCCAGCAATGGCGCCACTCTGGAGTATCGCTTTGACCCGAAAGACAACATTCGACCATGGGACAAAACAATTTACATCAAGATCGTCAAGGGCTTTTTTCGTGAGGGAGACCAACTTCTTGTACATTATGGTGATCCTATCGGCGGTTGTTCCGGTATGCGCATGCAAACATTTTGCGAAGATACATTTGAATTAAAAGTTTTGGTTGATGCTTTTGCAACATACCAGTACGTTGGAATACCGGATTCTCCGGTTCTAAACATAGTTCCGGGACC
>Ga0208131_1000491_pt1 | contig 11537 bp, 6 predicted proteins | sample ETNtaG_14_FD_185781 | JGI IMG/M metagenome (GOLD analysis project Ga0208131, IMG submission 185781) | Marine microbial and viral communities from oxygen minimum zone, Eastern Pacific Ocean - ETNP201406SV73 (SPAdes) (version 2) | ecosystem: Environmental > Aquatic > Marine > Oceanic ...
CTGATGACCATCAGGCCTGCGTATTCACCCTGTGCCCCGGAATTTGGCTGCAGTGATACACCTGGTAAACCAGTGATATCTGCCAGCCAGGCGGTAAGATCATCGAATATTTTCTTATACCCTTTTGTCTGATCCTGCGGCGCAAAGGGGTGCAATCCACCAAATTCCGGCCAGGTGATACCTACCATTTCCGTTGTAGCGTTCAATTTCATAGTGCAGGATCCCAACGGGATCATACTTGTGTTCAAAGATAAATCTTTGGTTTCTAGACGGTGTATATAACGCAGCATTTCTGTTTCCGAGTGAAAACTATTGAATATCGGATGAGTGAGATATGCTGACTTACGCTGTAGTTCTGATGGTATAACTGAGTCAGCAGCTGGGCTTTGGTCGGTATCAAAGAGCGTTAATAAATTTTTCAGGTCATTTGTGGTTACAGTTTCATCGAACGCGATACCTATAGTTCCATCGGAGAAATCACGAATGTTTATGCCACTGCTACGCGCTTTGTCTACAATATTATCTGGCCCCGTAACGCGAATTGTATCAAAGAAAATATCGCCGTGTATTTTGTACCCTGCCGCAGTCAAACTTGCGGCCAAAACGCAAGTGTTCTGATGTATTTGCTCAGCAATTCTGCGTATGCCCTGTGGGCCATGATAGACAGAATACATACCTGACATAATGGCCAGTAAAACCTGGGCAGTACAAATATTTGATGTGGCCCGTTCGCGCCGAATATGTTGCTCTCTGGTTTGTAATGCCATTCTGTATGCCTGCTGGCCATGGCAGTCTGCAGAAACGCCGATCAGTCTACCGGGTATAAGCCGTTTGAATTGTTCTGTAACCGCAAAATATGCAGCATGAGGACCACCATAACCCATAGGGACACCAAAACGTTGTGTGGATCCAACGGCAACATCTGCGCCCAATTCACCAGGAGGTGTGAGCAATGCCAGACTCATAATGTCCGCGGCGATGATTACATAAGCCGATTGTTCATGCGCAGTGGTACATAAATGTCGAAAATTGTGTATAGCGCCATTGGTATCAGGATATTGTACCAAGCAGCCAAATACATCTTCTGTAAAATCAAAATCTACATGATCGCTTAGATTAATATTAATCCCCAAGGGTGCCGCCCGAGTAAGCACAACAGCGATAACCTGGGGATGGCAACCTTTTGACACGAGAAATGTATCGCGATCTTTACTAAGTCTGTGTGTCATTGCCATGGCTTCAGCGGCAGCAGTGGCTTCATCCAGAAGAGATGCATTTGCTATAGGCAATGCTGTGAGATCACACACCATTGTCTGGTAATTTAATAATGCCTCGAGTCTGCCTTGGCTTATCTCTGCTTGGTAGGGCGTATATTGGGTATACCAGCCGGGGTTTTCCAGAATGTTGCGCTGGATAACAGGAGGTATAATGCAATCATGGTATCCCATCCCAATATAGGATTTCATAACTATATTTTGATCAGCAATAGTCTTTAATTCATCCAGCAGTTCTTTTTCTGTTTTTGAATCACCAATAGTTAACGGTTCAGATAACCTGATTGCGGACGGGACTACTGCTTTGATTAAAGTGTCGAGCGATTCTTGGCCAATCGTCTCCAACATCGCTTCAATATCAGTCTGGGATGGACCAATATGCCGCGCTGTGAATGTGTTTTGATAATGGTTATCGTTGGTTGTCATAATGCTAGATAAAAAATTGCAGTTATTATTTTGCTACTAACTTCGACCAATAAAAGTTAACACCAACGATTGTTAATATGGCCAATATGTAACCTACGCTTGCGCCTGGAAAAGCTCCTTGCGATAACCTGACACCGAGTTCTATAACAATAATAGTACTGACAGCGTATACTGTAATTGCTGTATTGTATCGTATAGCTGCACTGTATAACCAGAGAAATAAACCACCAGTTAATAGGCCGCTTATAATCCAATGCCCTATTCCAGTAACACTATCCTCACCGGCGATCATTATACCTAGGAGAAGGAATACAATGGTAAATAAGCCTTTTCTAGTGCTCCAGGATCCCGTTTTTTCTGAAATAAATAGAACTACAAAGGTCATGAATGCCGCCGAAATGATAAAGCTACCTAAGGCACTGATATAAACTCCCAGAAATGGTATGACCGCCGCCCCTTGAGATACAGTTGGCCACAAAGGGCTCAGATTCGGCTGCATTGAATTTGTAAATGTGAAAAATCCCGCTAGACCTACTCCTATGGCAATTCCTTCGATAAAATCAGGGGCAGATGAATATTTCTTACTGTTATTTATTTGAAAATGGGCAACCGCAGTTAGTACCGCTGGAATCATTGAGATTAGTAGGGCGCCAACTACTGCACCAGCAAGCAGTATACCTAACTGATTATTATATGGTTGTGCGGTGGAGAAGCCAGCTACAATCGATGGTAATTGATTGATGAAAGAAACCAGACGTAATATGAATAAGGATGCCATAACATACAACACCAGTTCGGTAGTAATCTTTTTTCTGGTCCAGTGAATTATACCTAAAACGACTGCTGCAAAAACAGTAATAATCAGTAAAAAGGACATAGCGTTAGAGGCAACACCTAATACGGCTTGTTGATCCTTTTCCTTTCGATCCCATTCTTCCGGAACAAAAACAAATGTATTATGACTGCTTATTTCATCACCATTTATTGTAACGCGGATTCGTTTATCACCCTCGGGTAATTTTTCAGTGACAATATCCTTGAAAACAAAATCCCAGTCCATTCGTTCTGGTTTTTTTGACGGTTCAGCTGAAATGAATTCAATGTCTTCCCGTGTAAGGCCATAATGTTTATTAATTGTTGCATATACAAGATCTTTTGCCTCATCTTCCTTTAATTCATTGCCAGTTTTATTCTCAGGCAGTTTATGGGTGATATTCAATGGCATTCCCTTATTGTCCAACGCAACCTGGTATTCTTCGGCGCGCTCATTTAAATCGCCTTCGAATTTTGCATAACGGACATTCATGCCGGGTGTACCGATGTAATTACCCATTAAGTCATCATACGTATCTTCCCCTGCGGTTTGCCATATGAACCTGTTTTGCTGCCCAGGCCCACTAGGACTGACTGATGTGAGCCTGTTCCATTTATCCCCTAACTGAATGCCATTTTCAACCAGATGATTTTCCGCGATTGCAATTGCTTCTTTTCGATTTATTTCCAGTCCGGGGGCATCGGCTGTGCGATTGAACCCAACGACTGCAATAATTCCTAAGGCACCGAATAGAAGAATGATCTTATTAGTGGTTGGTACATAACCGGGTAAATCAACAACAGGGGTCTTGCTGTTGGATATTCTTTCAGACGTAGGGGCGAAGGCACTATTATAATAATTGTTGCCCAGTTCAGTCCATTTTTTTTCTTTCCAGCGACCAACGAGAATTATCCACACTGGAACAAGACAGAGGACAATAACCATCAGCTGATCAAACCACATGCCGCTTGCAGAAGAAGTAAAGATTGGTAAAGACATGAGTACTGCATCATACATGAAATGGGAAATGATTGCGGGCAGCAAACCGAATTGTAAGTACAACAAACCAAAAATGATAGATGGTATGATCAGCTCAACCAGTCGTGCATAAGCTGGTTGGGATGGATAATTGGCATGTGCAGCGGCAAAGATCAGAGACTGGACAACGAAACCAATTATTATCCATGTTTTGCGTCGACCAAGCCTGTCACCTATCAGCGCTGCACCGGCAATTGGTACAGCACGGAAAAGACACTCTTCCCAGAACCCTGCGCCCAATGCTCTACTGACCGATGATATCCAGGGGAAGGGGGTGGCAATGACATCGGGGTCAAACAGTGTAGAAGCAGGATCCCACCAGCCAAACAATTTTTTCGTTATGAGATAGAAACTGATTACGAAAGCAAGATCGAAACCAATCATGAGGTAGCCGCCTATTGTGCGACCCAAAATCTGTATGGAACTTGTTGCGCCGCTAGACCATATCTGCCATAGATTGATCTGTTGGGGGAAGGCCCTTCTAGTTAAGGTTTCTGCTGCCATAAAAGACAGCGAATAAATAACACCCATGACAAAAGTATTGGCCACCATGGACCATATATTTTGCAGGAAAAAACTCTGCTCCGATAGTGCTGTGGGGTAGGACATCCACATCAACGGCCAGAAATTGATCTCACCTAGGGTACCAAATGCGGCAATGAACCCCCCCCAATACACCGCTTGTTTCCAGATTACCCAGCGTTTGCGCATCATAAAAAACAAACCCAGAATAATGCCGCCAAAACCATAGAGTAAAAACATAGCTATGCTGGCGTATGTTGCTATTGTATTATTCGCGGACCGCATTTCCTCAAAACGTCTGCTAAATGTTTCCGGTACTTTTATAAAATGTTTTAGTTCGGTTACTTTGTCTCCGCTTACCACAAGTTTTAACCGAAAAAATCCGTCCCCAATCTGTTCTTTTGTGCTTTGATATACGAATGTATGATCAATACGCTCACTGGGCATTATTTCTTCGGATGTTTCTATGGCCTCGAATTCGGAAAGCTGAATGCTGGTTTTATTCTGTACAAAGTTCTCAGCGATTGCTCTGGCCTCCCCGGCGCCCAGTGTGGCACCTTTTTCTATTTCTGCCAGTGTTTCCTTGAAACCGTAAAAATCACCAGCGGGAGTGAAAGCGATCATTGTTTCATTTGGTTCATGTTCCTTGTAGTGCCTTACCGTCCAGGTGTAGAAATGGTATAGACCATCCTGCATTAATGAGGATACTTTTTCTACACCTCCAGCATCCAGTTCCACAAAGTTTTGTGTCCTTGTATCATGAGAAAATGATGCTACCTGGTTATAATTATCTGGACCCCAATTATTTTTCTTAGCTAGGGCACTGGACTGAATAAACGCAGCTTCCCGATCCATTTTCAAGTCCACATTTAGTATAGCAAAGGCCTTTGGGAATACCTGGATACTGTAAAATAATCCGATAATAAACAGTAACACCGCAGTAATCCAGAAAACTGGTTTACGAAATATCATATTTCCTCCAAATAATTATTCTAATTACGGTCATTGAATATAAATTCTATTACATTTAAACCAATACTTATTGTGTTTTTAGGTATTATTCCAGTGATTCGTTTTGAACATATCAAGCCTGATGGACGTTTTTATATCTCGATTAGGGGCAATAGAAAAAATACCCTCCAATTGTACCAAAGGATTTGCAACCTCGTAAATCCCATCTTTTGCCCCTAATCATATTTCCTAATCAAAATTCAATTTGCTTTTAAGAAAGGTCAATTCTTAAATACAGGTTATAAATTAAAATGACCAGCGTGCCCAAGGTCATTGATATGGAATTAGCGCTGCAGCAGAAAATTCCAGACATATACAACAAAATTCCTGGTGCCCTACTGTGGTTAATGGAGAAGATTATTCGCCAGGATGATATGAATCGCTTGATTCATGAAAGCAGTCATTTGCATGGAATCCCCATGGTGGATTGGGCTCTCGATCAGTTTGGCGTGGACATTATCGTCAAGGGTAAGGAATTAATACCAAAAAATGGGCAGTTTATTTTTCCGGCAAATCATCCCATTGGCAGCCTTGATGGTCTTGCCATAATATCAGTGATTGCAACAATTCATCGACCAGTAAAATTCATAGTCAATGATCTGCTGAAGGTCATAAAGGGTTTTGAACCTGTTGCACTCTATATTGCTAGATTTGGTCAGATTAATAAACAAAATGCTATCTCGATAAACAAGACCCTAACATCTGATGCCCAGCTTCTGGTACAGCCGGCTGGGATGGTGTCAAAAAGAAATCCAGTCAAGATCAGTGATCTACCTTGGAATAAATTTTTTATCCATAAAGCAATACAGTATAAACGGGATGTTATACCGGTCCATGTGCAGGCCAGAAACTCACAGTTGTTTTACAATATTGCCAGTTTCCGCAAAATATTTCGTATTGAATCAAATCTGGAAATGTTTTTACTCCCTCGGGAAATGTTTAACAAAAGTGGTAAAACGATTACCATCACTTTTGGAAAACCCATAGCCTATAAAACATTTGATAAATCACGAACACACTTGGAATGGGCCCAGAAAGTGAGAGAATATGTATATCTATTAGATAATGAAAAATTTTCATCAGCAAGTACTATCCCGGCCTTTAGTGATATTTTATGAATTTGAAGGAAGCTGCACCACTAATTGAACCAGTACCAAGGGAACTACTGCGACAAGAACTAACCACTGATTTCCTGGTTCGTTCTACTAGAATTGGCAGCAATGATATTTATATTTTTACTGCACTCAACGCCCCCAATCTCATGCAGGAAGTAGGCCGGTTGCGGGAATTGACTTTCCGTGACGCTGGCGCAGGTTTTGGTACAGCAGTTGATATTGATCATTTTGATACGGATTCCTACCCCTGTAAACAGCTGATCGTCTGGGATCCTTTAGCCGAAGAAATTATCGGTGGCTACCGTTTTAATACTTTCCACCAGTTCACAGTCAGTTCATTAAAGGATATTCCATTGGCAAATAAGTTACTGTATAATTTTTCCGCTACGTTTACCGCTGAATACTTACCGTATTTAGTGGAGTTGACCCATGCCTTTATCCAGCCCAAATATCAGGTCAAGTATGCTGGCCGTAAAGCTGCCTTTTCCCTAGACAATATTTGGGACGGATTAGGCGCTCTAGTTTTGAAGTACTCGTTTATCAAGTATTTTTTTGGACGGATAACATTCTTCGCTGATTACGATCCAAAAGTACGCGATCTGGCTTTTTATTTCTTTGCTAAACATTTAAAGGGGGAACAAACATTGATTAAGGCAAAGGAACCATTCCCATTGTCAACTGTTATTGCTGAGCTGGAAAAAGTAATTGATGGGCAATCATCGGAAGAGGATTATAAAAAGTTAAACCAAGCGGCCAAAAACCATGGCACTGCGATACCCCCATTGGTAAAAAGTTATATTAATGTTTCTGGGACTATGAAGGTTTTCGAACCGGTATTCGATCCTTATTTTTGCTCTACCTATGCAGCAGCCATCATGGTTACTATTGCAGATATATACCCTGCGTTTGTCAAGCGCTATATAACACCTTATAAGCGTTATCTGGTTGAAGCTAAATAGTAGAGAATTAAATAGTGCTATTGTGGAAGTTAAGTAACGCTTTTATTGTGATCCCGGTGCGACTCGAACGCACGGCCAATGGCTTAAAAGGCCACTGCTCTACCAACTGAGCTACGGGATCAATACAATGCCAAAATGCGGTGGCAAAGTTACCGCTTTGTTATATGGAATAGAATCGGAAATTGTTCTGTTAATTAGGTTTAATCTGTACCAAAAAGACGATCACCAGCATCTCCCAGACCAGGGACTATATACTTGTTGGAATTCAGGTGATCATCAAGTGCTCCCGTATATACTTTCACATCCTGATGCCGTTTACAGAACGCTTCCATACCCTCTGGAGCACTAATGATACACATACACAGGATTCTATCGGCACCAAGGTCTTTGAGTCTGTCCACTGTAGAAATAATTGTGCCGCCAGTAGCCAGCATGGGATCTAGTACTATAAAAGTTCTTTTCTGTTCCTGGTTAGGGATTTTGAAATAATAATCCGCCGGCTGGTGGGTTTCATGGTTCCGTTCCATACCTACGTAACCTACACGGGCATTGGGGATAAGTTTCAGCATGCCATCCACCATACCGAGACCGGCCCGTAGAATAGGGACCAGAACAATATCAGCGACCTCAACTGTTCCCACCTGGGCCGTAGCGATGGGGGTCTGTACTTCTGCGTCTTTGAGGGATAGATTTTTTGTAGCTTCATAAGCAAGCAGCATGGTTGCCTCGGTGACCAGTTCACGGAATTCCTTAGGCCCTGTATTTTTATCGCGGATGATACCCAGCTTGTGGTGGATCAGGGAGTGATCTATTACCTGGAAATTATCTGGAATGTTCATGGCACTAATATTTTTTCAATCAATTTAGCGATCCTTCTGTGCAGGTAGTATCAAAACCACCTCTGGTATTATAAATGGTGGTCACCTGCAGTTTATTGGTATCTAGTAGCGTTTTTAAATCTCCATGTATCCGTTTCGTTACTGCTTCCTGGTAAATACCAACGTTTCGAAAACTGACTATATAATATTTTAATGATTTCAGCTCTACGCATTTGCCACCCTCTGGATAATACTCAATTTTCAAGAAGGCGTAGTCAGGTAGACCGCTAAAGGGGCAGACAGAAGAAAATTCATCTGTTTCGGTCATAATGTATTGCCCAGGACTATCAAAATAAAAGGTTTCCAGATAGCCCGGATCGATCAGTTCTTCACCAGCGTACTCAAATTTGCGACCTTCAGCTTTTGCCATACTATATTTTTTAATACTTGTGACCCCGGAAGGACTTGAACCTTCAACCAATTGATTAAGAGTCAACTGCTCTACCAAATTGAGCTACGGGGCCAGAGGTCTTTCCGTAGTCTGATTAAGCCTCTCGGTACACCAAGGATACTGAGAGGCAATAGTCAGTAATTACGTTTTAAAATAACACCCAATATTACGATCATAAGAAATATCTAAGAAACTCTATTAGTTTCACTGATTAGCAAAATGTGACACCAAAAATGTGACACCAACCCATTAATTCATTTTCTCAACCTAAATCGCACCCACCCATAAAGAAGTAAGGGGGGTAGGGTAAGGAATAAAAGGGGCGCACACATTGTAACGCTATTTTTTGATATTTAAGTCGGGCTCATAACCCGATGGGGGGTTTTTTGTTTGTGGGATAACGGGTAGATTTGGGTAATGGATATACTATGTTTCAAAGTTTAATTAAACCTGATACCGTTCCCAGCATCATTGCCGGGTTGATCAATGGGATTATACTTATTGTAATTGCCATGGCGCTGAGCGCGCTGATTTTTACCGGTCCCTTATCTGAATATTTATCCCAGGGGATTGGTATTCTTCTATTTGGATTTCTGATTTACGCTATTTTTTCCATCTTCACGGCAAGCTACCCAATCAATATTAATACGCCGCAGGATATCCCGGTTGCAATTATAGCACTTATAGCAACCACGGTTATGGCAACGAGTGGAAAAGATTGGAGTCCGGAATCAACCTTCCAATTTATATTTGTTACCATTGCCCTGACATCGGTTATGGTAGGTGTGTTCTTTTTTATTCTTGGTTCGCTTAAACTGGGAAAACTTGTCCGGTTTATTCCCTATCCTGTAGTGGGTGGGTTCCTGGCCGGGACAGGCTGGCTCATTATCAAATTTGCTTTTATAATGACCGCAGATATGGAGCTGTCACTTGCCAATGCATCTTCCCTGTTTAGTCAGTCCACCCTGTTGCAATGGTGTCCCGGATTCATCTTTGGAGCACTGATGCTTGTCGCAAGCCGCTATATCAGCCATTATCTTCTGATACCGGGGATCATTGCACTCGGGATATCATTGTTTTATGCGATCATGTTTTTCAATGGCTATTCGTACCTGGACCTTGAATCAAGTGGGCTCTTGCTGGGACCTTTTCCAGAAGGCGGCTTATTCCAGGGATCACCCATAAAATATATATCTGACTTCAAATGGCATGTTTTTCAGGGCCAATTACCCGCCATAGGAACAATGATGATTCTGAATGCCATATCGGTATTATTCAACTATAGCGGTCTGGAGCTTATCATTAAAAAAGATCTTGACCTGGACCGGGAATTGAAAGTTACCGGCATGGGAAATATTTTAGCAGGCTTCTGTGGTGCACCGCCGGGACATTTAGCCTTAGGGGGAGCTTCTTTGGCTTATTCTATTGGCGCAAGGAGTCGCTTAAGCACCATCGTCGTTGCACTTTTATGTGCCGTTGCCCTGTTTTTCGGGTCAAAAATATTATCTGTTTTCCCGAGGGTAATCCTGGGAGGATTATTATTTAATCTGGGTCTTTCCTTTGTAGTGGATTGGCTGATCAATACATGGAACCGGGTGCCAAAAAATGATTACATAATTATCATATTGATCTTTTTAATCATTGGTACGGTTGGATTCCTTGAAGGCGTATTCGCTGGTCTTATGGCATCAGTGATATTATTTGTGATCAGCTATTCAAAAGTGCAAACCATAAAGCATACGCTTACCGGTAAAACATTCCATAGCAATGTTGAAAGATCAGAAACACTAAAATCGATCATCGAAGACTTTGGAGACCAGATATTAATTCTGCCGTTGCAAGGGTATTTATTTTTTGGTTCAGCAAACCGCTTACTGGAATATATAAAGGCATATTTACAATCAGACGATGGAGGAGAACTAAAATATCTGGTATTTGACCTAAGGCAGGTAACAGGTGTTGATTCTTCAACAATAAATAGTTTTAATAAATTACAGATTCTGGCTGCTCTGGATGATTTCAAAGTCCTGTTTTGTGATCTTACATCTCAAATCTCCGCCCAATTTGAAGCAGAAGGATTGTTTGATGATAGTGGTGGATCCTATTTAACATTTGAAGACCTTGATCATGGGATGGAATGGTGTGAAGAACAAATAATTGCGGATAAAATAACGGATCCGGACGACAGGACCAGTGAAATAAAATTATTTGAATCTCAATTCTCAGACTTGTTACCCTATTTTGAGTCGCAAACGATAGAAAAGAATAACAAGATTATTGAGCAGGGAGCCGATCCAAAAGGATTATATTTTATTAAATCCGGAAGGGTTACAGTAGAATTGGATTCGAAGGGGGATAAAAGAATTCGCCTCAAATCCATGGGTACCGGTACGATCGTAGGCGAAGTAAGTTTATATTTAAAAACACAGGCAACAGCATCTGTCATTACAGATGAAGCATGTGAAATCTATTTTTTATCCAATGAGAATTTTGAAAGATTGAACAGGGAAGCATCAGATAGGGCTGCAGAACTCCATACATATGTGATCAAATTATTAAGTGATAGACTGGCAAAGTCAAATGCAACAATACATGCTCTGATGCAATAATTATTATCTGAGTTAGACCAATAATCCCCGCCCATTCGTCTTCCAACCAATTTAAAACAGAAGAATCTGCGTGAGGCTCATAACCCGATGGGTGGATATTTGCCCATTAGCGGGGTTTTTTGTTTATAGACATTTAGGACTGGCGGGGCGTAATATTAGTTGAGATGAGGCACTATTTATTTATGCCAACTTTTTTTATTGCTTCTATTCTTTTCTGCCAGAGTGAGTCACTTGTTTTTGATCCTCCATATTCTGGCACAATATTTATTGATCCAGATATCATCACAGAAGAGGATATATCAACATTTATAGAAGCTCCTTACGCAGGACAGGGAGTAAGGACTATGTACGACCGACGAGTCAATGATTGGATAACAGTAACAGCCTATCTTTTTGATGCAACTTTTAATGATGGCCTCACCAGTGAAATACAAGTAAATCCAGAGTTTGGTTCATCTGACTCTGCCTTTATAGAAGCGGAAAAATATGGAATTGAAATT
>Ga0208131_1000494_pt1 | contig 11527 bp, 10 predicted proteins | sample ETNtaG_14_FD_185781 | JGI IMG/M metagenome (GOLD analysis project Ga0208131, IMG submission 185781) | Marine microbial and viral communities from oxygen minimum zone, Eastern Pacific Ocean - ETNP201406SV73 (SPAdes) (version 2) | ecosystem: Environmental > Aquatic > Marine > Oceanic ...
ACCAATATAACCGGCAGATTTTTTTCTAATGTTTTCTTCAGGACAAACCGTGTTTGGGGCAATGGCCCTTCACTGGCATCCACCAGCAGCAATGCGCCATCCACCAGATTTAGACTTCGTTCCACCTCTCCGCCAAAATCTGCATGACCAGGTGTATCCATTATATTAATTTTCACCTCCTTGTACTGGACAGCCGTATTCTTGGCTGTAATGGTGATACCTCGTTCTTTTTCTAAATCCATGGAATCCATGACACGCTCTTCCATCTTCTGGTGGGATTTGAAGGTGCCACTTTGCTGCAGAAGTCCATCAACAAGGGTGGTTTTACCATGATCTACATGGGCGATAATTGCAATATTTCTAAAATTGTTTTTTCTCATTATTAAGAGACCTTTTTAATATCTTGGACTACCTCCCCCCCAGTCACAAGGGGGATCCAGAGGGGTCAGGAATTAATGTATTATATTCGTAATAATTGGGCCAAAATCAGCTCGGGAATTTCGGTTTAAATAAGTCAGTAATTCACTAAAATTAGTCCACTTATGAATTTATTAATTGATTCGTGATTGTAGTAAATTAACAATCAAATTTTGATTGAATCCAATATAAGTGTCACCCAACCCAAAGGAAATATGATGAACCGTTTAGCATTTTCTATTATCGTTGTAATAATCTGTGCATTTCCTCTCCTGGATGCCCAGGTGCAACTCTCCGGATCCGTCTTCCATGATAAAAACAAAGATGGTATTCAAAATTCAGGTGAAAAAGGCATCAAAGATATTCCAGTTTCCAACGGAAGGGATATTGTTTTAACCGATCGGAAAGGACTTTTTCACATTGTGTCCGATAGCAATGATGTTATTTTTATCATGCAGCCTTCTGGATGGAAGGTACCGGTGAATGACTATAATATTCCACAGTATTATAAAAATATTCGGCTGAAGAAAGGCCCGGACTACCTAAAATATAAAGGATTTACTAATCCGATTCCCTTGCCAGAAAAACTGGCTTTTCCTCTATATAAATCCAAGAATCGCGGCGATAAAATCCGAGCCATTATCAGTGGAGACCCCCAACCACGGGACTCTGCAGAAGTGCGATACTTCCGGGATGAAATTTTAAATAAAATGCTGACGGAGAAAGAGGCGGAATTTTATGTCCCCCTTGGCGATATCATGTACAATGATCTTTCCCTTTACCCTTATTATCTTGAACAAGTCTCCCGATTGGGAATACCCATTTGGCATATATTCGGGAATCATGATATCAATTTTCGAGCCCCATCCGATTCATTGGCGAAAGAAACCTGGCGCACCTATTTTGGTCCTGATTATTATTCGTTTGAATATGGCAACGTTCATTTTATTGCCTTAAATACGGTGTTTTATAAAGGGTGGAATGTGAAAAAAGATAAAAAAGGATCCTACCTTGGGAAACTCCATGACAATCAGACAGCGTGGCTAGAAAATGATCTGTCTCTTGTTTCATCAGATAAACAAATAGTCTTTCTAAGCCATATTCCCATTATCTCCGATGTATATAAAGGAAAAAGAGTTGAATTGACCAATCGAGATCAACTATATAAAATGGTACATGATCGAAATAAAATTCTGGCGCTTTCCGGTCATATGCATTACTTAGAGAATATGGAACTGACAGATAAACATGGATGGACCGGTTCGGCTGAATTCCGCAATTTGAACCTGGGTGCCGGGTGCGGCGCCTGGTGGTATGGTCCCATCCAGGCCAATGGCGTTCCCTACGGCTTTCATTATGACGGCACACCTAACGGATATTTTATGTTCGATTTTTCTAAAAACAATTTTAATTATGAATTTATGCCAGGCAAAAGCGATCCGAACCAAACCTTTCGAATCAGCAGTCCTTCGGATAGAATGACAACTGCTTCTATGGATACATCCATTCTGGCCGTGAATATTTTTTTTGGTGGACCTAAAACAATCGTTTCCTGTACCATTGACGGAAATGAAATATGGCTAAAAAAAGCGGTGACTGCCCAAGACCCCTATATAAACCGACTCATTCAATTGTATCCCGACCTATACCCAAATTTTGAGGAAATGCCCATTAATGCACATATGTGGCTGGGGGATTTCCCCACATTATCTATAGGGAATCATACGATTCGTGTTCAAGTGATTCACGATAATGGCATCACGGAAAATCAGGCAAAAATATTTGAAATTTATTGAACATATTGTATTTATTTTCCACAAACAACTGGAGAAATTTCTCATGATTAAGCGATCTATTATTTTCAGTATTTTACTTTCCTTCCTCTATTCAAATGGCGAAGAAACCATTACATTTACCAGTGCAAACCCCTTTGGTTTTAATGATGTTCTTTCTGGCTTGGATCAACAGGAACCACAAGAAGTGCATGGTGTTCTCAAAATGCCGGATCAGATGGGTAATAAAAAAGTACCCCTCGTGATTGGTGTGGCCGGAAGCCTGGGATGGATGGATCATCATTTTGAATATCTTCAGATGTATCGGGAAATGGGGATTGCCACATTTGAAGTCAAAAGTTTTGCCAGCCGAGGTATTGAATCGACCGTGGGTACCCAAGTGGAAGTAACCATGGCGGCCATGATGCTTGATGTGTACCGGGCGTTTGAAATTTTGGCGAAGGATCCCAGAATCGATAGAGATAAGGTGGCCATTACGGGATGGAGTCTTGGGGGCGGTGTAACGCTTTTTTCTGGTTGGCTCCCGGCCAAAAATGCAATGAATCCCGATTTAAAGTTTGCTGCCCATCTGGCTATTTATCCCCCCTGCTTCATTGTTCCTGAAAATTTGGAATTTACCGATGCTCCCATGCATATCCTTATTGGTGAAGTGGATAATTGGACACCGGCAGCGGCTTGTAAAGATCTGGTTCCGGATATGATAGGGAATGGCACCAATATAGGTATCACGGTATATGATGATTCACATCATTCTTTTGATAGTTCAACGCCGCCCCGAGTCGATGAGGCCGGTTATAGTTTTACGGATTGCCGATTAAAAATGCGGGCAGATGGGGTCGTGGTTATGAATTTTATGGATATCCCCATGACCAACCCTACCCTTCAGAAAATTGGTCTCGCTTTTTGTGCGGATCGCGGCCCCACCCATGGGGGAAATCCTGAGAGCCGGAAAGCGGCATTTATATTTGCGAAAGACTTTATGGGCGAACATTTACTGGATAATGATTAAGTCTCCAATTTTAATAAAATCCAGCGATTAGGAAAGGTTCATATCACTTAAAGAATCTCCATCGAACCGCCTTAATGCAAAAAACGGATTAATCGGTTTTTGTCCAGAAACGAGGTCTGCCATAACCTCTCCCAATGCGGGCCCCATTTTGAAGCCATGACCTGATCCACCACCCAATAGCCAACCATTTTCAGCTTCCGGATGGCGATCAATGATAAAATGTTCATCCGGTGTATTTTCATACTGGCAAACCCTTGTGTCAATAATGTCGGCATTTTTTAATCCTGGGAATCGAAGGGATACATATTTTTTTGCAGCCTCCATTCCCGCTGGACTTGGATTACGGTCACCCGTTTCAGGGTCGAATGATGCTCCACGATTATCGTCGGCAAATTTAAATCCGTGGTATGTTGATCCGGGAATGCCATAACGAAAGCCATCACCGAAATGGCCCCACATGGGCATGTGACCAGACATAAATTCAGGTGGTGTGTCAAAGAAAAATACTTCCTGTCTGGTGGGTTGAACCAAACCGCCAATCACATCAGGAAATACAGTCCCCATCCAGGGACCGCAGCAAAAAATATAATGATCCGCCTGGATGGTAGCGCCATCATCCATTTTTATCTCGCGCAGTTCACCATGGGCGCATTCGGGTGGTTTTACACATTTTTCTACATAATCACCACCCAATTTGATGAATTGATCCACCACCACTTTGCAGGCATGATTGGCTCTTAGGAATCCCGCATCCGGTTCATAAAAAAAGGTTTTAATACCATCAGTATTAATTTGGGGAAACCGTTTGGCTACTGTTCCTTTTGATAATTCATTTACTTCAAGGTTGAGCTGATCCAACACGGGTAATGCATCCCTTGCAAAATCGTCCGATTCAGAAAACATCCACAGGATGCCTGTTTTCACGTAGAGTTCCTCCTGCCATTGGGATTGAAAGGAGTTCCACAATGCCAAGGATCGGGCTGTCCATTGGATATATTGATGTCCTTTGCCGTAAATACTGCGGATCATTCGTGATTCACCACCGGAACTGGCTTTGGGATTTCCCGGGCCATGGCGGTCAATGAGGGTCACATGATGACCTGACTTTTGCAGGTGGAATGCTGTCCATGAACCAAAAGCACCGGCCCCAATGACGGCAATCTTCATATCAATTGGAAAAGTTCAATGGCTATCAGGCGGATTGCGATCAGGGTCAACACGACCTTAAAGAGGATGCGAAAGGTAGATTCGGGCAGTTTCCCTAGCATACGTTTCCCAAGTGTGGTGCCAATATATACGGCCACCACCAAGGGAAGTAAGACAGACAATTCTGAAAAATAGTTCACTCCAAACAGGAATATAAATATGGGCATTTTACCAAGATGACCTACCGATTGGCATGCCGCTTTAGTGGCGATAACATTTTCTTTTGTCATATCTTTATTAATAAAAAATGGGGCAATTAACGGTCCCGCAGCTCCGATGAAAACCGTAACCAACCCACTGAGACCTCCCAACCAAACAAATGCATTCTCGGCCACAGGTTTCCCTTTTTTTCTCAGGAATAAAAACCACAGTATATAGACCCCGATTAACGGTTTCAGGAAATCTATTTTTATTTCGCTGGCCGATTCAACACCAATCCATTGCATCAACCCAACAATCATCAATGCTGATAAAAGAAGACCAGGAATCACACCAGTGACAAACTGTTTGAAAATGGACCCATGCAGGTGTGTGCGATACACCACAGTCCGGGTCACATTACTCACCAATTGAATGACGCCGTGGAGGGCCACCACCATATACCCTTCCGGAATCATCACTGCCATAATGCCCAAGAGGGTCACCCCACCGCCCATACCAATAATAGCCGAGAGCATGGATGTGAGAAAAGCGGCTAAGATGAGAATTAGAGATTCTATCATGGATATGATCTAGTGTAGAGGCATGCCTCTCCACTACGCCAATTAATCATTTGGAAAGCTTTTCAGCCAGTTAAATTGCCAATGAAGGGTTAATTTTTTATCAGGATCCTGGATATGAATAGTGTCCAAAATTTCCCTATAATTTTCTTCAAAAACGCCGGGGGGTGCATCATAAGCCATTTCTAACCGATTGCCATTAACCAATATGGCTTCTACCCTGATGTGGTCTTTTGATTCGGAATAAAAAGCGTTAAACATATATGCATTTTTTTGAGAGGTCCGTTTAAAGGAGGCGATAAACTTATTTTGCTCCCCATATTCATTCAGCACCTGATATTCTCCTTTGTTTTTAATAATGATCCAGGATGCCCGTTTTTGGATTTCCTTCCGTTGGATCACTTTCCCATCTTCGGAAAGAGTGCCCACCGCATATTCCGTCCAAACCCCTTCAATGGGATCCAGATTGGCTTTATGACGCGTAAAATGTTTTTTATAGTTTAAGGTGGCCGGTGGTTCAAATGGCATGGAATCCTGCTGCTTCATCAGGTTGGTGCAGCCGGAAAAGATTAAAATAATTAAACCAGTTAATTGGCCATAATATGGAATGAAACCTTTTATTTTTTATCTCCTTTTTTCACATAGGTATCGAGCCAGTTCGCCGTTTCCCATAACATATGCATTACCGATTCCCTGGCACGGTATCCATGACTTTCATGTGGCAGCATCACCAGCTTGGCTGTGGCCCCATGTCCCTTTAAGGCATGGTAATACCGTTTACTCTGGACGGGAAAGGTGCCAGAATTATTATCTGCTTCCCCGTGAATCAAAAGAATCGGTTCATTCACTTTTTGGGTATGCATAAAGGGTGACATGGCAAAATAGACTTCCGGTGCTTCCCAAAACGTTCGTTCCTCCGCCTGAAAACCAAAGGGGGTCAGGGTACGGTTATAGGCACCGCTCCGGGCAACCCCTGCTTGATAAATATCGGAATGGGCGAGCAAATTCGCCACCATAAATGCACCATAAGAGTGTCCACCGATGGCCATTTGATCTCTGGTCGTTATTTCCCGTTTGACCATTTCATCGGCAGCGGCCTGTGCGCTGGATACCAGTTGTTTAATGTAGGTGTCATTCGGCTCTTTGTCCCCTTCCCCAATGATGGGCATGGTGGGACCGGATAACACCGCATAGCCATAGGACAACATAATAAGTGGGGATGTGGGACTAATCCGGACAAACCGATGGGGTGACCCCACTACCTGGGATGCAGCTTTCGCCGTTTTGAATTCCCTGGGATAGGCCCACATGAGCAATGGCAACGGACCATCACCCGGTTTCCGCCCCGGCGGTAAATAGAGGGTCGCAGACAGATCGATGCCATCATAGCGCTTATAGGTAATCATTTCTTTATACACACCCTTCATTTGGGGATAAGGATGGGTGAAGTTTGTGACCGGATCCACGGATCCGTCCACCATATTTCTCAGATAATAATTCACCGGTTCTTCTGTGGTTTCACGACTGGTGAGGACCACCTGTTTTTCCCCATCAATCATGGTTACGGGCCGTTCATAATAGGGAGCGGCGGATCGCCATAACCGTTTGGATTGACCATTCATTAAATTGAATTCATCCACAAAAGGTCTGTCTCCTTCGGAGGATGAACCGACACCGGATAAAAATACGGTTTCACCATCCTGACCAAACAGCAAGACATTCCGGCCATACTTATTTCGATGCAGCATGGGTGAACCGGGATCGCTGTAGCGGTCCTCATATAATCTATCTATAATCTTTTTGGGCGTGGCTGGTTTGTCAGGATTCATCATCCATGTGGTGGTTCGGCGGGTGCCCCATTCCCGGGTATAAGCCAGAGCAATATGATCATTCCCCCAGAAGATACCTGCATAACGAAGATCTAACTGCATTACGGATTGTGCCGACTGATTGAAGGGTGCATTCATGGTAAATATTTCATCCCTGAAATCTGCTGCTGCTTTTGGATCCCCGCCATCCAGTGCGTTTACATAATAGATGACGGCACCTGCATCTGCGCGCCAGCCAAATGAACGGGGTCCGGTTATGACGGCCCCAAACCCTTTGGGGAGGGATTCTGCCAAGGGCATATCCCGAAGTACCGATATGGTTTTTCCATGGATATCCGATACGTCAATACGCATGGGGAATCGATACACAGGCACCAGGTAAGAAAAGGGACGATGAATGGTTTTCATTAAAATATATTTTCCATTAGGTGAAGGTTCCGCAAACCGGATCATGCCGGGCTTGCCAATATTTTTCGCCTTTCCTTTCAGGTTCACAAGAACCATTTGTGCATTCATATAATATGCAAATAATGCTTCATCCTGGGCATTGGTCAATAGATCCTGATAGGTTCTCACCGGTGCTACTTTTCCCATATTTTCCTGAATTACAGGCCCCTGGGGCACCAATGATGACCGAGGCGGTTCCCCGCGACCACTCAAAATCGTTTTGGCCAGGATGCTTTTACTATCTGACAGCCATGAAAAAGGAGAACCATAAATTGCATTTAAGGGAGCTTTTAATAATAATGATGCACGACCGCTGGCTGCTTTGACCAGATAAAGATTAATCTGGGCGTCGTGGGTCACGGTCATGGCAATGTGTTTTGCGTTGGGTGACCAACTGACATTCGAAATGCGGCCATTTTTGGGGAGCCCCTTTACGCGTTTTTGTTTGCCGCTATCCATATCCTGTATAATCATGCCCGTATAATACCGGGTGCGGCTCCGGCCATTGGTGGCAGGATTGATCCGCAGTCCCGCCAGCCGTAATTCCGGCTGGGATAATTCTTCTATGGATGGGAGGCTGGATCTTTCCAGTATGAGGATATGTTTTTTATTTGGAGACACACTGACGCCAGGCGTTCCCGGCGCATCTACAAGATCTGCAATTGCCTTCGGCGGCATTTTGTAATCATCCCCTCCCCACGCCGCTGTAAATATAATTAAAGTAAATATGACGCTCATGTTGATCTTTTTATTCATGAATTCCTCCTGGGGTGATTACTGAAATTAAAAAGGGTTAAAATTATATAATACATTTATAGAAATCATTTATTAGAAAACCTGGATACAATATCCTTGTATCTTTTTGAACCTTCTCTGAGAGATCTTTTTTGAGTTATAAAATCAACTTCGTATAATCCAAATTTCATTTCATACCCTTCAGCCCATTCAAAGTTATCCATTAAAGACCAATAATAATATCCACGAATATCCGCTCCCTCAGAAATAGCCTTAGATACTGCATATAAATAACGCTCAATGAAAATCGACCTAAGGCTATCTTTTTTATCAGCAACACCATTTTCTGTTATAATTATCGGCACGCCAAGAGTAACAGCCCTTTTTATTGAACGATAAATTGCCTCTGGATAAATTGGATAAGCCATATCGGTCATTTGTTCTTCAGGATAGAACTCAAATCGAAAAAAGTTATTTATATTTAATTGGGATTTCACTCTCTGATGTGAATAATTATTTAAACCAATAAAATCTAATGCTCCTATACCTTCAGAATTTTTAATTGTTATTTTATCCATACCTGGCATACTAAACTGAAACTCACCTGTCCGAAAATAATCAAGTGCACCTTGATTAAAAACACCATCTAAAGTTCTACTTACAAACCAATCTAAAGGATTCCAACGATTATAGGGATCAAATGGAAAAATATTCTTTACAATTCCAATTTGGTGATTTTTTCCATCTTCATGGTTTTTTAATTTCTTATAAACGCTAGTATGAGCTAGTAATAGATTTTTCATAACATTACCAGCTAATTCAGGATTTTGTTTACCTGGTGGGAAGACTCCGTTGAAATATCCTTGGGTTGTATAAACAGCAGGTTCATTTATAGTACACCAAATATGTACCTTATCTTTTAGTCCTTCAAAAATATATTCGCTAAATCGAATAAAATATTTAATATTATCTTCAATTTCAAAAGCGCTCATATCCTCAAACCAAAGAGGATTTGTAAAATGGTGCAACGTAACAACGGGGGTAATGCCAGCTGTTATTAAGGCAGTAGCTACGTCTCTATAATGTTGCAGTGCAATAATATCAAACTTTCCCTCTTCTGGTTCAATCTTACTCCATTCAACTGAAAATCTATAAACATCAACCCCTAACGCCTTTATTAATGATATATCTTCATTATAACGATTCCAATGATCACATGCTAAGCCCGAGATATCTCCATTGTGGATACGGCCACCACCATCTTCTTTTATATCTTTTTCCCATCTCGACCAGTTATTTATGCAATTACCTTCTACTTGATGTGCGGCTGTTGCCACGCCCCACTGGAACCCTGAGGGAAAATCCATTGTATCTACTTCAATTTCATTCCAGTCCCAACGCGTTTCAGGATGACGAACCTGCATCGTTATAACATAGATAAAAATCAGAGCAACCGGGACTGCCAGTATCGAAAGCCTTCGTTTAGTTTTAAATGACATCAATATCGAATCAGTTTAATTCATTCGCACTGCTAAATAAGGTCATGACGATACCCATATCAATCATTTCATGATGGCCCGGAAGTAATCCCGTGGTTTCTACATCTATATAGGCCAATAGCCATTGATCCGGTGCTTTGACTTCCATCTTCTGAATAAAGGAATCATCTTTTTCAGTTTCTTGAGCAAAGATAGGAATTACGAAGAATGTGAGCCAGAGGCGCTTCATTTAAGTAGGAAACTGGTGACAAGGGCGGCGTGATCTGAAGGAAAGGTTACAGGTTCGTTTAACAGATTATGGGATTCAAGTGGTCTATGATATTTTACAGATTTAACGGACTTCATTGATTCGTTTAAATAGTAAATGAAATCGATTCGGTCTTGTTGTTGATTTGGAAATCGAGGAGACCAAGTGCTTCCAAGTTTTCGATTCACTGTTGGATACTGCTCTCGAAAGGAATCAGTAAACCCAGCAGCAGTGATGTACTTGCTCGTTGGCCAGTCTATAATATACCCATATTGATCAATTGCATCTTCGGTATAATCAAGATGCGACATGCTATTAAAATCACCCGAAATGATGATTGGGGCATCTGCATAATTTGACTCTGCAAGTTTTGCTTTTGCGAGTGTCAATATTTGTTCTAAGTCACTTGCAGATGATGCGCATGCAGCGAGTAACGCTTCCTTCGACTTACCTTCTCGTGTACCAACTGCCCAAATCTCAGCGTCGTATGGGAGCCAGATAGAATAAAACGCTAGTGGTGTTTTGTCAGGTAATTGAATGATTGCTCCAACACACTTGAATTCATGAAAGACAGAAATGTCTTCAAGAATTGGAAAGCGACTCATGATGGAAACGTTTGTACCCCTTGGGAGAAAGTTGAAGCCAAGTGCTTCAGAAATGAGTTCCCCTGAGCCGTATGTTTCTTGCATTGCAATGATATCTGCACGACTATTTTTGATCACTCTAATGACTTTTTGTGGACCGAGCTTCTCACCATCCTCACGGCCTCCATGCCAAATATTCCATGTCATGACAGAGAAATCACTTTCAGGATCTGGATTTTGTCCCCACGCCAGCCCAATAAATAATAGCAATGATATATACCTAACCATACCCTATAATCTACTCATAATATTGACCTGGTTCTTCCCCTTTCTGGACCAACGTTCCGGATTGAATATCATTTAATGAAATTGATTTTTTATCCAAAGGGTTGGCCAAAGCAATTACCATAAATAAGAGAATAATAAAATAGCAATTTTCAGAGAAATATAGAGATGATTGATAAAGAGAAGAATCTTGTCTGGGTGGACCTTGAGATGACAGGTCTTGAGGACGGACATGTAATAATCGAAATCGCATCCTTGGTTACAGACTCGGACTTGAACGAACTTGCTGCCGGACCGGTTGTTGCAATTCAACGTACTGAAGAAGAGCTCGCAAACATAAACGAGTGGTCTATGGATCAGCACACAAAATCTGGATTACTCAAACGGGTTAAAGAATCGTCCATAACGATCGATATAGCAGACCAAATTACGGTCAACTTCCTGAAGGAATGGGTGGACGAAGGCAAGTCACCAATCTGTGGAAATTCAATCGCCACAGACAGAAGATTTATCCGTAAAGAAATGCCAAGCCTTCATAGCTATCTGCATTACAGAATGATAGATGTTTCCACAATCAAAGAACTTGCCGCCCGCTGGTACGAAAAGCTAGATCCGCCGTCAAAAAAGAGTGAACACACTGCACTTTCTGATATCAGAGAAAGTATTAAAGAACTACGCTGGTACAGAGAAAAGGTATTTTCTTAACCAAGACGTTACCCCCATAAACCAAAAAAGGCCCTGAATGTTGGGCCTTCTG
>Ga0208131_1000498_pt1:0-2500 | contig 11504 bp, 7 predicted proteins | sample ETNtaG_14_FD_185781 | JGI IMG/M metagenome (GOLD analysis project Ga0208131, IMG submission 185781) | Marine microbial and viral communities from oxygen minimum zone, Eastern Pacific Ocean - ETNP201406SV73 (SPAdes) (version 2) | ecosystem: Environmental > Aquatic > Marine > Oceanic ...
GTGGAGACAGTGTGGCCATCGTTACGCCATTCGTGCAGGTCGGAACTTACCCGACAAGGAATTTCGCTACCTTAGGACCGTTATAGTTACGGCCGCCGTTCACCGGGGCTTCGATCACGAGCTTCGCATAAATGCTAACCCGATCAATTAACCTTCCGGCACCGGGCAGGCGTCACACCCTATACTTCCTCTTACGAGTTTGCAGAGTGCTGTGTTTTTATTAAACAGTCGCAGCCACCTAGTTTCTGAGACCTTCATCAGCTTAGGAAGCAAGTTCCATCACCGACAAAGGTGTACCTTCTCCCGAAGTTACGGTACCAATTTGCCTAGTTCCTTCACCAGAGTTTTCTCAAGCGCCTTAGAATTCTCATCCCACCCACCTGTGTCGGTTTGGGGTACGGTCACGTTTTACCTGAAGCTTAGAGGCTTTTCTTGGGAGCATGGCATCAGCTACTTCTCGATTAAAAAATCGATGGTCTCGTACCTCAGTAATAGAAACCCAGATTTACTAAAGTTTCCTACCTACATACTTTTCCCGGGATAACCAACACCCGGTAAGCTTAGCCTTCTCCGTCCCCCCATAGCAGTAAACGCGGTACAGGAATATTAACCTGTTGTCCATCGACTACACCTTTCGGTCTCGCCTTAGGAACCGACTAACCCTGCGACGATTAACGTTGCGCAGGAACCCTTGGGTTTTCGGCGTGCGGGTTTTTCACCCGCATTATCGTTACTCATGTCAGCATTCTCACTTCTGATACCTCCAGCATACCTCGCAGTATGCCTTCACAGGCTTACAGAACGCTCCCCTACCACGCTTATCAAAAGATAAGCATTCGCAACTTCGGTACACAATTTTAGCCCCGTTAAATCTTCCGCGCAAGTCGACTTGACCAGTGAGCTGTTACGCTTTCTTTAAAGGATGGCTGCTTCTAAGCCAACCTCCTGGCTGTCTTTGACTTCTCACTTCGTTTCCCACTTAACTGTGATTTTGGGACCTTAGTTGGCGATCTGGGTTGTTTCCCTCTCCACAACGGACGTTAGCACCCGCTGTGTGTCTCCCATGCTCTACTTCTCGGTATTCGGAGTTTGCATCGGTTTGGTAGGACGGGATGCCCCCCTAGCCGAAACAGTGCTCTACCCCCGAGAGTAATACATGAGGCACTACCTAAATAGTTTTCGGGGAGAACCAGCTATCTCCAGACTTGATTAGCCTTTCACTCCTATCCACAGCTCATCCCCCCATTTTTCAACATAGGTGGGTTCGGGCCTCCAGTAGGTATTACCCCACCTTCACCCTGGCCATGGATAGATCGTCTGGTTTCGGGTCTACTCCTAGCGACTAAACGCCCTATTAAGACTCGGTTTCCCTTCGCCTCCCTAAGAAAGTTAAGCTTGCCACTAAAAGTAACTCACTGACCCATTATACAAAAGGTACGCAGTCACCCAATAAATGGGCTCCTACTGCTTGTACGCACACGGTTTCAGGTTCTATTTCACTCCCCTCGCCGGGGTTCTTTTCGCCTTTCCCTCACGGTACTGGTTCACTATCGGTCGGTAGGTAGTATTTAGCCTTAGAGGATGGTCCCCCTATCTTCAAACAAGGTTTCACGTGCCTCGTCCTACTCATCGATTCACACTTTATTAAATTTTCACATACAGGGCTATCACCTACTATGGCTGAACTTTCCAGAACATTTTGTTAAGTTAATAAAGATGGTTGAATCTGGGCTAGTCCCCTTTCGCTCGCCGCTACTTAGGGAATCTCGGTTGATTTCTTTTCCTCCAGGTACTTAGATGTTTCAGTTCCCTGGGTTCGCCTCAAGTACCTATGAATTCAGTACTTGATAACTGTTAAAAACAGCTGGGTTTTCCCATTCGGAAATCCCCGGATCAAAGCTTATTATCAGCTCCCCGAGGCTTATCGCAGATTTTCACGTCCTTCATCGCCTTCTACCGCCAAGGCATCCGCCCTGTGCGCTTATTCGCTTGGTCATATAACATCAAATAACTCTCATTATTCAATATTAGTGTTCTCCAATCTATTTTGAGTTAACTTATTCATCTTGTTAGATGAACTCATGAATTTTATATTCTCTATGAATATACAGTGCTTAAACTCTTTCGAGTTTAAACGTTAAACTAAATTCTAATTGTTAAAGATCACATAAATCACAAAGTGATTTAGACGTTATAAAAAAATTTTAACCTCTAAATAACTCTTTGGTGGAGCCAGGCGGGATCGAACCGCCGACCTCCTGCTTGCAAAGCAGGCGCTCTCCCAGCTGAGCTATGGCCCCATATATTAATACGAGAAAATCTTATCATTATTATCTTGTCTATAAAACAATCTAAACTGGTGGGTCTGGGAGGACTTGAACTTCCGACCTCACCCTTATCAGGGGTGCGCTCTAACCAGCTGAGCTACAGACCCAAATATTGATAAGCTAACTTGCTCTGCAATAAATTTTAGGTAACTTGTGAAGGGGCTCGAATCAAA
>Ga0208131_1000498_pt1:5000-11504 | contig 11504 bp, 7 predicted proteins | sample ETNtaG_14_FD_185781 | JGI IMG/M metagenome (GOLD analysis project Ga0208131, IMG submission 185781) | Marine microbial and viral communities from oxygen minimum zone, Eastern Pacific Ocean - ETNP201406SV73 (SPAdes) (version 2) | ecosystem: Environmental > Aquatic > Marine > Oceanic ...
AGACTTAAATCTTGATTTAAAATCATCTCGCTCTAACATTCTTGCAACGGTGTATTTGGAAGCAATTTCAATTAATTGGGCAGTGCCAATCTTTTTCATCCATTGCGAATTAAATTCTATTCTTGTTTTATCTTTATCTAATATTTTAAAAATCTGCTTTTTATAGGTTTTAGCATTTTCAACAACTTGCTCTTTTGTTAAGACTGGTCTGGTTTCATTGACACCAGAAGGGTCTCCTATCATTCCTGTAAAATCACCAATTAGAAAAATGACTTCATGACCAAAATCTTGGAACTGTCGCATTTTATTAATAATAACTGTGTGACCTAAATGAAGATCTGGCGCAGTAGGATCAAAGCCTACTTTGATTCTAAGAGGTTTTTTTTCGTTAAGACGTTTAACAAAATCCTTCTCAACAAGGACTTCCTCTGTGCCTCTTTTAATTTCTTTTAATTGTTCACTCTTAGATGTCATGATTGGTTTATTATATAGATGATTAAATATGGGGTATATAATTGATTTTAATACACAAACAATGAAAAAAAACCTTTACATCGGAGTAATGTCAGGAACCAGTATGGATGGCATCGATACTGCATTGATGTCAATTAATGAGAAATCCTACCGCCTTAAAGCCCAGCTGAATACTAAGTTTCCAAGTAAAATGAGAAACAGGCTTATCGATATTTCTAGGAATGAACAAAAGGTCTCTCTAGAAGAGTTAATAAGTCTAGAACATGAATTAGGTACATTGTATTCACAGTCAGTAAATAAATTAATAGAAAACAATAAAATCCCTAAAAAAAGAATCGTCGCCATCGGTCTTCATGGACAAACAATACATCATCAAACTAAAAAAAATTCTTCAGGCAGCTTACAAATCGGTAACCCTTTTATTGTTGCAGAAAACACACAGTTAACAACAATTTCCAATTTTAGAAACGCTGATATGGCTTGTGGTGGGCAAGGTGCTCCTTTAGCTCCAATTTTTCATTCACATTTTTTTGGGTCTGAAAAAGAAAATAGAGCAATTATAAATATTGGTGGAATTTCGAATATCTCCATACTTAAAATCAACGGAGATTATAGTGGTTATGATGTTGGTCCGGGCAATATACTCCTTGATTCTTGGTTTCAAAAATATAATAAAGGAGCTTATGACCCCAAAGGATCTTGGGCTAAACAAGGCTCAGTAAATGATGATCTTCTAAAAAATCTTAAACAAGATAATTATTTAAAAAAACCCCAGCCTAAGAGTACAGGCACTGATTATTTTAATTATCAGTGGATTAATAACAATCTTAAAAAAACAAGCGTAATAATAAAACCTGTTGATGTTCAAGCAACTCTTGTTGAATTGTCTGCATTAATCATTACTGAAGCAATAAGAAAGCATCAAGACATTAAAGCGGTTGCTATTTGTGGGGGTGGAATTGAAAATGATTTCCTTATAAGCCGTATCAGAAAAAACTATGCAGACCCTATATTTTCTTCAGCTAAATGGGGTCTAGAACCGAAATGGATTGAAGCAGCTGGATTTGCCTATTTAGCTTATCTAAGAATTAATAGAGAACGATTAGATTTATCCCAGATCACCGGATCAACAAAGAAGGTTATGCTTGGAATCATTCATTTGCCATCATTATAGATAGAATGGAGGTCGATTGATTGCTGACTAATTAAGAGAAAGATGAGCCACAACTGCAAGTTGTATTGGCATTAGGGTTTTTTATAACAAATCGTGCCCCTTGAAGATCCTCTTGGAAATCTATCTCAGCACCCATTAGATACTGGATACTCATTGGGTCTACTATTAATTTAACTCCATGCTTAACTACTTGTGTGTCTGCTTCATCTCTATCTTTGTCAAACGAAAAACCATATTGAAAACCAGAACAGCCACCACCAGTAACATAAACCCTAAGATGCATATCAGGGTTATCTTCATCTTTTAATAACGACCCAACTTTTAAGGCAGCCGCATCGCTAAATATTATAGGTTGCTCATGCATGGAAACATTATAAAAGTTATATTTATCTTATAAAAGGACTAAATTCATTGATAACTTTTTCATACACATGACGCTTAAAATTTATAACCTGTTTAATTGTAATTTCAGGCTGAACCCACTTCCATGAATCAAATTCCTGTTCGGAGCTAGAATTAAGATTAATCAAGTTGGGATTGTTATTAAATTTCAATAAAAACCATTTCTGTCTCTGACCAATAACAGTTATCCCATTTTTTTGTTTTCTAATGTTTCTTTTTGGCAAACGATATTCATACCAACAATCTGAGATATATATCACTTCTATATTTTTTTCATGTAGCCCTGTTTCTTCATGAAGCTCTCTATACATTGCTTTCTTTGGGCTTTCTCCTAAATGAATGCCACCTTGTGGAAACTGCCAACCTGATTGATATCTCCTCTTAGCAAAAAAAACTTTTCTGTCTTTATTGAAAATTACAATCCCGACATTAGCACGAAACCCATCATCAAAAATTAAATCCCCCATTAATTAATCCCAAAATTTATTCATTCTTATTAAAATAAGATTGACCTTCTTCCATCATTGCGACAAAAGTCTCTTCTTGGCCTTGAGTGATTGCTTGTGTTATCTCACTAATTGCAGAGTTAAGCTCTTTAATCGTTTTTAGACTATGCTCATTTAAATGCTGTATTTCAAAATAGAGATGTGGGTTTTCATCAGTCACCCTTTTAGCAACATTCAACTGATCTTTAAAAGTGGTGCTTGATAAATTAGGAAGGACAGCTCTATTATCATCACTTGACGCTAAGACTTTAGCAAAAGCTATATTGATCATATGAGATAAACCTAAGACATAAGCGATTGCATAGTCATGATTTTCTATAGACATATCAATTAATTGAGCTGTAGTTGACTCAAATAATTTCTTTACTTCTTGATGTGTATTTTGCTGATCAATGTCCATAAAAATAATCTGCTTACCGGTTAATAAATCACTATCTGGACCAAACATTGGATGAATAGAAGTAACTTGCATGCCTATATTTGCCATGTCTTTTAAGATGCTTTGAATGGGTGATTTTATTGAGCCTATATCAAAAATTATTCCTTGTCTTTTAGCAGTAAGCATTGCTTGAAGTATATCTATTGATTGTCTTAAAGGGGCGGCAACAACGGTAATGGTGTAATCATCATTTGCTTCCTCCCATGTTGAGTAATGCCGGGATCCAGATTCAGATTCAATTGGATCAGCGATATCAACTGTGAAGCCCTGGAGCATCAAAAACTCTACGAACCAGCCACCCATTCTCCCTGATCCTCCAATGACAAGCGCTCTTTTACCACTGCCCTGACCTTCCTCTTTGACGCGAGCAAATTCTTGAGTTTTAAGAGAACTTTTTATTAGAAGTTGCATTAAATCTACAACTAAATTTGTATCAACATCTAAGCTCTTAGCATGAGACTGAGCTAACTCAATAACTTGCTTTTCTCTAATGTAATCACGAGTGGGTTGACCTTTGTCTCTTTTGTAAGCGCCTATTTCTTCTGCCAAGACTTGTCTTTCATGAATTAGATCTATGATCTTCAAATCCACCTCACTAAGCTTTGATCTTAATTTCTCTAAATTTTTCATTTATTAAAAATAATAATAATTTTCTTTTTTTGTAATTAGCTTTCTATTCCTGATAATCTGAATCTATTATTGAATCGAAGTACATATTATAGCAAATCATCAATTTAGTTTATGATCTCAGAGTTAAGAAAAAGTAGCATTAGTAACCCCATTCTAGTTCTAAAAGAATGGATAGATGAAGCACGGAAATCTGAAATTCAACCCAATCCAAATACTATGTCAATTTCAACAGTTGACTCTATGGGTTGCCCTAATTCTCGAATGGTCTTATGCAAAGAAATTAATGAGGATCTTGGCTATCTAATTTTTTATACTAATTATAATTCCAAAAAATCTAAGGAAATTGAATCTCAAAATAATTGCTCTGCATTATTTCACTGGGATCCTCTAGGTTATCAGGTGAGAATTCGAGGAAAACTTATCAAATCTCCCAATCATGAGAGTGATAATTATTTTTCTACAAGGAAAGTGGGGAGCCAGCTCTCAGCCTGGGCAAGTAATCAAAGTGATCATATTGAAAATCGTGAGTCACTGGATAATCAATTTCAAGAGATTATGAAACGATTTGATATTCAAGATGCAGATTTAGGTTCAACAGAAATTAAGCTACCTAGACCTGATTTCTGGGGAGGCTATCGAATCTGGGTAAAGGAAATTGAATTATGGTTAAATCAGAACGATCGATTTCATGATCGTTTATCTTTTAAAAGAGACCTTATTGAAACCTCTTCTGGTTTTGATTCAAAAAATGATTGGGTTGTAAAAAGATTACAACCTTAATTTACAACATAGCTAATTGATATTAAGATAGCCACATTGAGTTTCAGTTAATTAATGAACTGTAAGGGAAGTTGGTGAAAACAATCCAACGCTGCCCCCGCAACGGTGATCGAGTTAACTCCTCTACGGAAGACTTTCAGTTTTCAACCACTATCAATAGATGGGAAGGTGTATTGGAGAATTAATCTTGTCAGCCCGGAGACCTACTCAAAAAAAATGTACGGTGGGTACGCGCTCTCATAGTAGGTTGAGCCTGTCCATCGCATAATAATAAAGAGAAACACTACTAATGAGAAACAGACTATTTCTAACAATTCTTTTTTTATCTTTTATGAATTATGAGGTTATTGCTGAAGATTCAGGATTGATTGAAAACCTGATTATTACAGCTGCTAAAAGTCAACAGTTACCCAACGAAATCATTGTGCCTATTATTGTGATTGATCGGTCAGATATTGAGTTATCAGGTGTTAATAATATTGCTGAGTTGTTGAGTTTTGTTAATGGAATTAATATTTCAATCAATGGTGGTCCTGGTCAATTAACTTCAATTTTTGTTCAAGGATCCAATAGCAATCAAGTATTAATACTCGTGGATGGGATAGCAATAAATGATTCTGCGACTGGCATAGCAGCAATACAAAATATTCATCCAGATATGGTTGAAAGAATTGAGATAGTCAAATCTCCAAGAGCTTCATTATATGGTTCAAATGCAGTCGGAGGTGTGATTAATATTTTCACCAAGCGTGACTCAGATAGGACAACTTTAGGTTTTAAATATGGTTCAGATAAAACACAAATAATAAATATTTCCACAGGGAGTAAAACGACACATGGTAAATTAGGTTTGCACTTTAATGACTATGATACTGATGGTTTTCCTAGCCAAGAAGCGAGCAACATCAACAGCAAACATAATAATAGATCAATTAATGGATTTTATGATGGCCAATGGAACAAAACAATTATTAAAGCCAGTATTTTGGATAGTCGAGGAACCACTGATTACCTAGATTTTTTTGCAAACCCTATAAGCCAAGATTTTAATAACACCACTTTCAGTTTCAATTTAAATCAGGAAAAAAATGAGGCCTGGAAATCCAATATTAATTTTGGGTTGAGTAAAGATTTGCTGGATCAAAATAATTCAAATGACTTCAATCATTCTAAAAACGTCATACTGGAGTGGAAAAATAATTTTAGCTTAAATAAAAACAATGAATTGTTAGCTGGTATAACTCTTGAAAATGAGCAATTTGATGCCAGCAATTATGGTTTAAATATTCATAATAACTTAAACAATAAAGCTCTCTTCTTAGAGAATATTTTTTCTAATGAAAAAAACCAATTCTTGGTAGCAATTCGATTCAATGACAAAGAAGGTATTGATGATAAAATGAGTTGGAACCTTGAATATGGTCATCATATTAGCCCTAATACAAGATTGTTATTAAATGCAGGGAAAGCCTTTAGAAATCCCTCTTCTTTTGATCTTTATGGCTTTGGGGGTAATACCTTACTGCGGCCAGAATACTCAGAGAAAATAAGCTTAGGTTTATCCTATCAACCTAACTCCTCAACAAATATTGATCTTCACTATTTTGATAATAGAGTTAAGGATCTTGTTGCTTTTAACTATATAGATTTTAAGCTTTATAATATTGAAAGATCAAAAACTTCTGGGATTGATCTTAATCTAAACACCGATATAAATAAATGGATTCTAAATCTTCATGCTACTCTCCAAGATCCAGAAAATTTGACAACCTCAATGCAATTACTAAGGCGACCAAGAAATTCATTCGGAATTAGTGTAAGACGAAGTTTTGAAAAACTAACTTTTAATTTAAGTCTAGCTAAAAACTCCTCCAGGAATGATTTTGGTGGGGTCGTTCTTGATGCTTACACCTTGGTAAACTTAACAATTCGATATCAGCTCAATAATCATTGGACTTTTAATAGTTCAATCAACAATCTTAATAATGAAAAATACACGCTAGCAAATGGTTATATTACTCCTGACAGAAAAGTTTATTTCGGGTTTATTTATAGCCCTGAAGGTTAAAGTTTTTGCTTCATCATAGAGATAAAAGCTA
>Ga0208131_1000512_pt1 | contig 11355 bp, 8 predicted proteins | sample ETNtaG_14_FD_185781 | JGI IMG/M metagenome (GOLD analysis project Ga0208131, IMG submission 185781) | Marine microbial and viral communities from oxygen minimum zone, Eastern Pacific Ocean - ETNP201406SV73 (SPAdes) (version 2) | ecosystem: Environmental > Aquatic > Marine > Oceanic ...
ATCACAAATGTCATCTTTCCGGAACTCTTATCCATGAAATAAACCCCGGACTCACAACCGGCAACAAAATCTTTATGGTTGCACCGAGGTAATACCCAACCAGTTTTTTCCTCAAGTTCCAAACTGCGCCGAGCGTTTGATGTTTCCTCGTAACAGTGGAGTTTCTGGCCATCAATATCCACGAAGTAAAGAGACTGATCGTCTTTGATCCACAACGGACCTTCCCCGCAAATCGCTTGTACTTCCCAGATGCATTCCAATTCCCCCACCAGGTCAAAGTCAGTCATAATCTACTTTACAAATATTCTAGAAAGTCACTGCCAACAGCCAAGCCGATAATACCAGAAGATTCTCACACACACATATTGTCGGAACATTGTCGCATCAACACCATTGCACAGTTAATCCGAATTTGCTATCTGCCTTCGACTCATTTGCACCAACAGGATCCCTGCCATGATGATGGTTACACCAATGCCGTCCCTTACGGACAACGGTTCCGATAGAATAAGTGCGGCAACCAGTACCCCAAAAAATGGATTTAGGAAATGGAAGGTTGCAGCTCTAACGGGTCCTACTCTTCTCACCAGATAAAACCAGATAAGTGTACCCAGCAGTCCTGGGACAAGAGTTGTATATAAAAAAGCAAGTATAAAACTTGTACTCCATTCAATGTTCCAATTCTCAAAAATCAGTGAGAAAGGAAACAGTATGATACAGCCAACAATCATCTGAAGTCCGACAATCATGAGCACATTTTTATTGCGACTCATCATCCGGCCGACATACAAAGTAGCTGCAGCCAGTCCGGCAAGACCTATTAGGCAAAGTGCCATACCCAAGGAAGCGCTGCTACCGCTCAACTTGTCCAGCATGATGACCAGCACGCCACCAAAACCGGCTACTAGTCCCAGTATTCCAGTAAACCCGGTTTTTTCTCCAAGAAATAACCAGCAGACGACAGCAACTATTAAGGGAAGCAGACTGGCAATGATGGCTGCAAAACCGGCTTCAATCCACTGCATCGCAATGAAATTAAAGGCGAGGTAGAGGGCATTCTGGCAGATACCGATTATCACCACCACTGACCACTCTCCCCTGTTCAACTGAATCTTCTGCCCCAGCATATAGGCCAGGGCGATTCCCAGTAGTCCGGAAATCAAAAAACGCAGTGAAAGCACCATTAGCGGTGAGGCTGCAGTCACAAGGATCCTGGCAGAAGTGAATGCACTCGACCAAATTATAGAGAAACTAACTCCCATCATTATGGAACGTAAATCCATCGCTAAGTCCTTTGCATTATTTTTGAATCAGTGTTGGATGACACAATCATTGCTCACAAGGCATGTACAGTACGAAATGTTACTCCTAAACCTTATTCAAAGATTCCGCAAGACGTGCTACAGGCCGCTCCTTAATAGGCCAGTGTACAAGTGCAGCAAATATTCCCAAAGCGACTCCCAACCACCAGACCATATCATAGTTACCTCTGTGGTCATAAAGCCATCCACCCAGCCATACCCCGCTGAAACTTCCTAACTGGTGTCCCAGGAAAACAATTCCATACAGTAAGGCCATATACCTTGTACCAAACATAATTGCAACCAGGCCGGAAGTGGGAGGAATTGTAGCCAACCATAAGAATCCCATAACTCCACTGAAAATAACTACAGTAGTCAAGGAAAAGGGAATAAGCATAAACAAACTGATCGCGACAGAACGTCCCAAATAGATAAAACATAACAAATATCTTTTGGACAGCCTGTGTGAAATAGATCCGGAAATATAGGCTCCAAAAATATTGCATAAACCTATTATTGAAACACTCCATGCTCCAACTTGAGGATCAAATCCGACATCTGAAAGAAAAGCGGGCATGTGCGCAGTTATAAAAGCCACATGAAATCCACACACAAAAAAACCACTCACCAACAGCAAGTATGAACGATGTTTCAGTGCTTCCTTAAGAGCAGCTAAAATATTTTGCTCAAAATGATTTTCTTCATTGGCTGCTTTGCCTGAATAAGGAGCAAGTGGAATGGCCAGTAAAGCCATACCCAGGGCGGAAACTGCCAATATATTCAAAGCAGAAATCCAACCATAAGTATCCATCAACTGTTGTACGATTGGAACCATTGCAAATTGTCCCATAGAACCTGCTGCAGTGCCAACCCCTAAAGCCCATTGTCTCTGATTCTTGGGTACAGCCCTTACCATTGCAGGCAATATTACTCCAAAAGATGTTCCCGCAACTCCTGCACCAACGAAAAGCCCGACAGACGTATGCAGTAACCAGACACTATCTACACCTGCCATCAGCCATATTCCTGCTGCATAAAAAATCGTGCCTCCAATCACAACTTTTACACTGCCGAAACGGTCTGCAAGACCGCCAGAAACTGCAGCAAAAACACCCCAGCTTAAATTCTGAATGGCCAGGGCAAAAGATATGACCTCACGTCCCCAGCCATTTGCATCTGTGACTGGTTTCACAAATAAACCAAATCCGGAGCGAAAGCCAAAGGACAGCAGCAATAGCATGCAGGCACTCAGCATCAAAAACTTGCTGGAAGCAGAGAACTCAAATGTATTTTCTTTATTTATATTATGATTCAATTGTTTTAATGATTCAATGGATGTGACAGTTGTATTGAGATAGTTAAAAGTAGCACTATAAATACAAATCAACTACTTTATATTAGATGATCTATGGCTTCAGCAAGAGATTTATATAAGCTTCTAAAAGTATGATCATTTTACTGACAGAGCATCCATTTGAATCCAGCTCAGTTGTCTCTCTGGGTAAAATACAGTAGTGAAACACCATTCTTTTGAAAATAAGCAAAATATGTGATTTACTAACGGCACTGGTGGAGGTGCTTACTAGACTTTCAGCTATTGTCGGAAAACCGTTGTCTTTCTTTTAATGTCTTAAGCGGCAACCGTAGCAGTCTTCCATAATAAGACGATGTTTTTTGCGGCTCATTCAAGAAGGGTCGATACGATTATTGTCGGGATTTGGTTCCCAGAGGCATTAGTTTTTTTAAAGTAATTGATAATCCATGATAAATATAATTGTGCTTTTAAACAAAACAATTTTGTAATGAAAAATTTTAGTTATTTTCTGTGCACTTTTGTTTTAATAATTTTTTTTGAGTCTACCCCTCATGCTTCAGAAATTTACTCTATTATCTATAAAAAATGTCTCTCCTATACTGGCCTGATCTTTGATGTTGATGAGAATGAAATTCAATTACTTGATAAGAATGGTTCTTTTCGAGTTCTGCCAAAAAAAGAAATAGAAAGTGTTCTTATTTTCAACACCGTAGAAAACCCCATCCCACGAATTGACTTTCTAAACAATCTAAAAGTTTCTCCAAGAAAAGTAACAGTTCAGGGAAAACCGGATTTCAGTTTCATAGGCTGGCCTATTCGGTTTTTTGAGGAGTTGATCGTTTTTTACGACATAAACGGTAAAACACATCTAGTCAATATTGACCAGTTGAAAGGTTTTGCATCAGTTGAATCTATCATTTCCGCTTCAGAAATATTGCTTCAGCATACACCCTACAAATTCGGTTTTGGCAGTAATATGCCGGAATGTCAAATTACCAGGAAAAAGACTACTGACACCGTTCAACCAACCAGAATGCTGAGCGATAAAATCAGTATTTCAAAATTTCTTTCGGTTTTTCAGAAAGGCTTCCACCAGTTGAACCGTTTTCAAAGCAGAACCTATTTTTATGCTCGACCATATCTTTATGACCGCCAAACTAAAATTGGTTTCATTATGGAAAGAGATGATTACAAGGCTGAAATACCGGTGGGACTCCCTCTGCACTTTCAATGGTCAACCGGCAGAAATTTTGGGCCGCAAGGGACAGTGACTTTAGGGGCCAGTGATGTTGCTCTGCTTCCAAATGTTGAACCAGTGTTGGCTGCACAATTCTCTGGTAAATATCATTTCTTGTCTCTTTTTTTTGCTGCAAATCTTTGGGCCTTTTCCTATGGCAGCGATTACATCATCAAGCGAAGAGCTGTATTTAATGATTATTTTTCAACATATGATCCCCAGGAAGCACTGGCTCTATCCCAGTTCAATCAAATTGCAATAACAGGCTTTGACGTGGGAAGTTATTCAGTTTCTGGAGGATTATATTATCCAATCATTGCCATTCAGGGTAACAATATATTCCGTGAACTTCTTTCTGAGGAGTCAAAACCAGTTGCCAGTATAAAATACACAACTGAAAGAACAGAAGCCCAGGTCATACTTTCTTCGATGAGACTCAAATCGAGCCATCCATCTGAAACCAATATTAAACTGATTAGAGCTGAAGAAATGGTCAACGAAGTCAGTATCACGCAACAATCCACAGATTTGATAAACCAACTGGAATCCTTTGATTTGAATTCCCAGTACCTGAGACTAAATTATGTTCATGAATTATTCGAAGACATTCATTTTGGAGTCAGTGAAGTATATTTCGCGGGCCAGTACGACGAAAGATTATCCGGAGAAAACTATCAGTTGAAATTCGATCAACTGATTACATCCCTGAAACTCAAACAAGTCTTTGAAGATTACGTTTCTCTCAAATACAACCTTAACTATTTCATCAGAAACTACCATTCCCAAGCAGCTAACGATAATAATGAATCTTCTAATAAAAAAGCTTCATTTGCAGTCGCGATTGAATTTTTTCTCTAGCATCTGCAAAAAGTTTTTCTTACTGTCTGTTTTATTAATTACCGGACAGCAGGTTTACTGTATCAATATCTCCTCAGTCTATTTTTCTGCCTGCATGAGGGAAAACGGAGTCATCATCAGTGTTGATGAAAATAAGATTCAATTGTTGACCCTGGAAGGAGACATACGGAACATACCCCGTTTCGACATCATTTACATCGCGTACTATCCAATAGGAAATATCCGTATTCCTAAAAATGTGGCAGCAAAAGATTCGATGGTTATTACCATCAAAACTTTGTATGAAGGTGAAGTGTTTGACCTGGTAAAAGGCTGGATGATTGATCACTCTGAAGATCAATTCTCTTTCCTTTCAACAACCGGAACTCCAACTGTAGTAGATACGGAAGATATCTGGGATATTGAGATTACTCCTCTGAGTCAAAGTATTAGTTCAGAACCATCACTTTCATCCCCATATGAATTTGTTCATCCCTACCCTTTCATGGAGTGCAAAACAGGAACAGAGGGCATTGGGGCTGCAAATGAGTTGAAGCCCAGAATATATCCTCAATACCTGCTGTCGGAACCTCTTCTGATCAAAAATGAGCTGGACCGATTGAAGAAAGGCTATGACCGGCTACAAAAATATGATGAAAATAAACGATTTTATCCGGTCCCAAAGCTTTTCAGTAATGACACATCTCTTGGAATGTGGGTCAACCTGGGCAGCCGTTATGGTTCATCCAAAAATAGAAACAATAGTTTTATTCCCTTCATCAGGAGTGAGCTGACAGAGGGACCCTTCGGATTTCAACGGGTACTCGTTACCGGAGTTGCCCCGATGAATTTCGGAATCCACGAAGAACCACAGTTTCAGGCTTCCTACCAAATGAAATCAAGCTATGTTCATTTTTCCATCATGGTGGATATTTCACGTTTTAATATCGGGCAGGAAAAATACAAATGGTCTCCTGATGAGATGGAATCTTATGATGATCGGGAAAACGAGATCCACTCAATTTCAGGAGGTTTTGATTACGGAGAATGGTCTGTAGATGTCTCAATTATGAATTCTGTCTATTATGCCATCAAGCATGATTCCCTATTCCATAAGGATGATATTGAAATGAGCAAGAATGGAATTTTTTACCATAACCGATTTTTCCGGATAGAATTTTTTCAGGGATTTGGCATTGATAAAAAACCAGAACCAGTTCCATTGGACGGGGCAAAAAACAAGTTTGAAGAAGCTGCGATTGAAGCTTATAACGAAAGTCTTCTTTCAATTCAGAATTTTAATACTAAATTAAATTTTTATAGATTAAATCTTGAATTATATAATTTTGAGTTTTTTTCACCAACTTATTCTCTCATTCACAAATCACTTCAATTCAAACGGGAGAATGCGCCGGGAGAGAGTCAAGGAGGATTCAGTTATTCCAGTAATTCACTGACCAATGCGATCTTCTTGGACTATTCCCTGGACTTAGAACTCAAGCTAAGAGGATATTTTTCACTGGAATCGAGTACTCGAAAATATTCTGAATCCGGCAGCCTGGAAACTTCATCCAAAGCCTATCCTAAGGCCGGTTTGTCTGTGGCCTTTCTTTTTTGAATTAAGACAATACTAGGGTGCGCAGTGCTATAATCAACCACACTTTTCAGCTTACATCGACCACATAATCGGACCGCCTTTTCGATTTGGCGGAGCAGTCATGAACTCAGCCATCCCGCCCAGGATTTCCTGAACAGCTTCTGTGGCCGCAACAGCGCTTTCCTCACTGTCGTAACGGGCAATGATGACTGATTGACCTTCAGCTACTTCAATAACATCTACCGATTGAATTCCGCTAACAGCCTGAATTTTTTCCCTTTGACTATCAGCAAAGGCTAAATACTCATCACGTCGGCTTGGATCAAAATTAATTTCTGTTACTCTGAAACTCATAATTACCTCTTCTTGAATAAGGTTTGCCCGTAAACCTTCATTACGAATATAATCGCATGATGCTGATTAACTTGGACTTGCTGACATCTTGCGACTGGAAATATAGAAAGGCAATACTAATAGGAAATTGAAAAAAGGTCAACAAATAAAAAGTGAAGGACATTAACGAGTCGCATGAAAGATGTCCGACTATTGGGTAAACAAGAATCTGTGACCCGAATCGTTCAGGAAGAAATTAGCCCAGAATATGATTGTCTCCCGAAATCTCCGGACTGTATGTGCCAAAGGTCTGCGTAAGTTCCGTTTATTAAAATCAGTTCATCGTGATGTCCTTCCTCTGCAACCTGACCGTCGCGCATCACCAGTATCCGGTCTGCATGTCTGATCGTAGAAAGCCTGTGTGCAATGATCAGTGCAGTTTTTCCCTTTGTGATTCCTGCAAGGTTGGCCTGAATGGCGCGCTCGGTTTCAGTATCAACAGAACTCGTCGCTTCGTCAAATATCATCACAGGCGAGTTTTTAAGCACAGCACGTGCAATGCTGAGACGTTGACGCTGTCCTCCTGAAAGGCGAATCCCGCGTTCTCCGACAATAGTCTGATAGCCTTCCGGAAGTGTCTGTACAAAATCGTGGAGTTGCGCTGACCGTGAAGCAGCTTCAACTTTTTGAAGGTCCAGTTTTTCCGGACCGTAAGCGATATTTTCAGCAATAGTTCCGTGAAAAAGATAGACTTCCTGACTTACAAGTGCAATTTGTTTACGGAGTTCTGACAGTTCCAATTCCCGCAGATCAATTCCATCAAGCAGTACCTGTCCTTCTGTGGGATCGTAAAGCCTCAAAAGCAGCTTAATTAAGGTGGATTTTCCGGCACCGGTGACTCCGGCAATGCCAATCATTTCACCTGGATTTACGGTTAAATCAAAGCCCTTTAAAACTTCGCCACCCCGCTGATAGCAAAAACCCACATTGCAGAGTTCAATTCTTCCTTGAACAGGATGCTCCAGTATTTTCGGTTTTACCGGACTTACTATTTTACTGGGAGTATGGAGCAGACCGAATGTACGGCGTGCACTGGCCTTGGCACGTTCATATTCGTCAAGTGTAACTCCCATCCGGGTTAACGGCCAGAGCAACCGCTGAATCATCATCGAAAAGAAAACTAGTTCGCCAACTGTCAACAGCCCTTTGTCTTCCAGGACCCAGTAACTCCCCAGTAAAAGTACACCACCAAAACCAATTGCAATCGCCATTCGAATAAGCGGCACATAAAGCGCACTGAGCTTGATCGCCTGGTAGTTTGCCTGCTTATATTGTTGTGAAGCATCAGCCACGCGTCCGGATTCAAATTTTTCTGCAGTGAAACTCTTGATTACAAGAATACCTGCAATATTATTCTCAAGACGGCTGCTGAGGGCCCCTACGGCTTCACGTACCTTCCGGTAGCGTGGTGAAATTAAGCGCTGATACAGCAGACTACCCCAAAGTACAATGGGCATCGGCAACAGACCCACCATGGCCAATTCCCATGAAACTCCTAACATTACACTGCCGGCAAAAATGAAAAGTACAAGCAATTGCAGGATTTCGTTAAAGCCGATGTTAAGGAAACGCTCAATCTGGTTCACATCATCGTTCAGCATCGCCATCGTTTCCCCCATTCGGTGGTTCTCGAAAAACTCAATCTCACGAGTCTGCAAGTGATTATAGGCGTCTGTGCGCAACTGATGCTGTACACGCTGGGCAAGATTCATGAATCCGTACTGATAAGCCCACTCAAAAAGACTTTCGAAGAAAAAAATTACTACCCCCAGCACAGCAAGGAATACTGCCAACCTCCAGGGGTCTATAGTTCCAAGTAAATTCGCAATCCACTCCGGAGGCTCACGCCTGACGGAGTCAATCACCCAGCCCACCAGTACTGGCGGCATAAGGTCAAGAACCTTATTCAATATACTGGAAAAACAGGACCACGAAAAAAACCGCCAATGCGGACGCAGATAACGGAAAAGACTCCACATAGGAACGGCAGTTTTAACCGAAACAGGCAATGATTCTGTCATTTAAGCAAAATTATATATTTTTAATTATATTGAGAGCACGAATTAAGCACTCTATGTGACACTTTGCGGAGAGAGCCAAAAACAAATCAGATGAAATACATAAAAATTCATACGTGAGTTATAGCTAAACTATTCCAGTAAATCAAGCAAATACACTTTAATTTATAAGATTAAATTATTTTCTTCCCCCAAAACTTCAGCAATAATTTACCTTAGTATTGGTAGAATTTTGAACATTGATAATTATTAGGCGAGAGGTGCTAATCTAGTCACACCATTGGCAGGATTACAGGAAATGATTTTCGGATTCAAACTTGATTTTTTTCGGTAGCAGTCCTTAACCGAGTTATAAAATTTTATTTCAAGTTCTGTTTTAACAATTGCAACAGCACAGCCTCCAAAGCCCGCACCTGTCATTCTTGCCCCCAGACATCCTGGAGCAGAGAGAGCGCATTCCACCATTGTATTCAAAGCGAAATTGGACACTTCAAAGTTATCACGCAAACTAGCATGTGACTGCTGCATCAGTTGACCAAGTAATTTGAGATCATTGCTACGCATTGCTCCTACAGCATGCTTGACACGCTGATTTTCGCTGATGACATGTTCAGCCCGGCGATAGAGTAAAAGACTTAGCTTTGACGATTGAGCTTGCAGTTCTGTAAGAGACACTTCTCTCAGGATAGATTTTCCCAAGATTTCGGCAGCTTGAAGGCATTGACTGTGTCGTTCGTTATAAAGTGAGTCAACCAGGCCACGTCGTGTCATAGTGTCGAGAATCATGACTCGTATTCCTTCCGGCAGTTTTATCGGTTTCATTTCCAAATTACGGCAATCGATAAAAAGCGCATGTCCAGCAACACCACATGCGGAAATAAGTTGATCCATAATACCGCAGCTAATACCAACCCACTCAGTTTCTGCCTGTTGTGCCATTTCTGCCGCAATTTGAGGCTGCCACGATTTTCCAGAAGCTTCTGCAAAAGCTCTGAGACAGGCCATCTCAAGTGCTGCGGAAGAGGAAAGTCCAGCTCCCTGTGGAATATCTCCCATCATCACTCCTTCCCAACCAGTTAGTTTCCATCCTGCCTCCTGCAGGACCTTGGTGACCCCCTTAAGGTACTCCTGCCAGCCTTTTTCTTGTTTTTGCGGTTCCGAAAGATCAAGTTCCGCGGTTTCAGCAAAATCCAGAGAATGCAGTACAACACGTTGGTCCGGGCGAGGACGAAGGGCGATCCAAACAGCATGTTCAAGTGCAACAGGCAAAACAAACCCTCCACTGTAATCAGTATGTTCACCAATCAAATTGACTCTTCCTGGTGCCCGAATCACATGCTCTGGAGCAGAACCAAAACGTTCTTCAAAAGCTAGTTGGACTTGAATGGCCATTTTGCTCATAGAGTACGCTTAAGATAATGCTGAGTCGAACATTCACGGAGGCGTCCGGCCGCTTGTTCTGGAGTCAAATCACGTTGTGCTTCAGCAAGCATTTCGTAACCTACCATGAATTTTCGGATACTTGCTGAACGCAATAACGGAGGAAAGATGTGCGCGTGTAGCGTCCATGACTCCTTTGAGATCGAAGAAAAAGGAGTGCCGTGCCATCCCATCGAATAAGGGAAACTGGTTTGAAAAAGATTGTCGTATCGTGTCAGTAGATTCTTCAGCAATTCTGCCAGCGCAGACTGCTCAACTCCGGTAATACCTGAAAAACAGGCCACCTGTCGTTTTGGTAAAATAAGTGTTTCGAAAGGCCAAACTGCCCACCAGGGAACCACTGCCAGCCAGTGTTCATTTATTTCAACCAATCTCTCCCGGCTTCTTATTTCATGTTCAAGGTAATCAGCTAAAAGTTGAGTTCCATGAGTTTGGAAGTAATCACGTTGTTGTCTATCTTCTCTACAGATCTCGTTGGGTAGAAAATTACCAGCCCATATTTGACCGTGTGGATGGGGATTGGAGCACCCCATCATTTCTCCCTTGTTTTCAAAAATCTGTACCCATTTGAAGATTCCTCCCAATTCTTTAACCTGTTCCACCCACACCCCCACCACTCTTTCCACTGCATCCAACTCCAATTCCGGAAGCGTCAGGTCATGCCTTTCCGAAAAACAAAGCACGCGGCAAATGCCAGAAACTGATTGAACTTGTAAAAGTGGTGATTCGGATTCACTGAATTCTATATCAGGCAGCAAAGCCGGAAAATCATTGGCGAAAACAAAAATCCCTTTGTAGTCAGGATTTTGTTTTCCCTCTGCCCGTGAGTTTCCTGGACAGAGGTAACACTGCGGATCATAACTGGTACGTTGTTTACCTTCCGGAGAATGTACGCTACCGTTCCAGGGCCTCTTGGTACGCTGCGGAGAAACCAGTACCCATTCGCCGCTGAGGATGTTCTTCCTACGATGAGGATCTTCAAGAAATGTCATGCTGTAATCTGCAGAAATCATTGGTTTTAAGGAGTGGACTCTCCTGGATGAAAAATATACTACAAAAGAATAGGACTAATTCTCGAGGAGTCTCATATTTAGCTCAGCAATCACATCGGATCATATGTGTTTCCAAAGGAATGAAAGCATTTGAGTAAGAACTTTGCAATTAATAAATTAAGACAAATTGTAGACAAGGTTAATACAGTTGAAATGAACTACTAC
>Ga0208131_1000521_pt1 | contig 11281 bp, 10 predicted proteins | sample ETNtaG_14_FD_185781 | JGI IMG/M metagenome (GOLD analysis project Ga0208131, IMG submission 185781) | Marine microbial and viral communities from oxygen minimum zone, Eastern Pacific Ocean - ETNP201406SV73 (SPAdes) (version 2) | ecosystem: Environmental > Aquatic > Marine > Oceanic ...
TCCTTTGAATAGAATCACTTACTGCCATGTATCTGATTTGACCCTCTTTTTTGTTATTAAAATGTAATCTACCACTACCAATAACTTCATCTTTTTTATTTACTACCATAAGGTGATGACTTTCCTTTTCTAGATCATCCTTAACAGTTTGTTTTGACATTCCGATAGGTTTCCTCAACATTTCCCATCTAAAGTTGAAATAATTTTCCCACTCAGATTCAGTTTCTGGTGACTTAATGGTGTAATTCATAGAATATTCTTTTTAAAGTTCTTAATTTAGTAATGGCAAAGAAAGACAACATTTATAAAGTTGGCAATTTTAACGACTTACCCTTTTCTTTCAATGAAGAAGTTGCTGAAGTTTTTGAAGACATGGTAGATAGATCTGTCCCAGGTTATAGATCCAGCTTAAAACTTATAGAAAACTTAGGTAAAAAATATTTTCAGAATAAAAGTTTTTGTTATGACTTAGGGTGCTCACTTGGGGCCTCTACTTTAAGTCTTGTAGAGGCCGTGAAGGAAAGAGAAGGTCAAATCTGTGCTGTTGATAATTCAAAAGCTATGATCTCAAATTGCAATAAAAAATTTAAACATCTTATTGATTCTAAAAAAGTAAATTTTATCAATCAGGATATAGAGAGCACTGAAATAAAAGATGCCTCTATAGTGGTCATAAACTTTGTTTTACAGTTTATCGACTCCAACAAAAGAGAAGGTTTACTGGAGAAGGTTTACTCAGGGATGAGAAAAAATGGATTGTTAATCCTGTCTGAAAAGACGCATTTTGATAATAAATTCAAGAACCAGACTTTTTTTAACCTGCATCACAACTTTAAATTTAAGAATGGGTACACAAAAATGGAAATTTCAAGAAAAAGAGATGCATTAGAAGGGGTTTTGATAACTGATTTAGAAAAAGACCATTGTCAAAGGCTTCATAAAATTGGTTATAGAGAAATAAAAAAAGTTATGAGTAACCTTAATTTTTTTACTTTAATTGCCCAAAAATGATGATCAGACTAAGCGAGAGCTGGACGACTCTGCTAAATAAATTTCATTCAGACCCCTATGGGCAGATAAAGGATAAGAGGATTGAAAATTGGAAAAAATTAATTTCAAACTTGCCCCAAATTAACTCAACCAAAGTAGATCTAGTAGATGAAATTACAGTTCATGGGGAATGGGATAATAAAGACCAAAAAAGGGCAGAAGAAGACTTATTACATCTTGTTCCTTGGCGAAAAGGCCCTTTCACAATTCAAGACATATTCATTGATTCTGAGTGGCAGTCAAATATGAAGTGGGAACGTGTTCTGGCTCTAGATATAGAACTAAAAGGAAAGAATATTTTAGATGTAGGATCGGGAAATGGTTATTACGGATTTAGAATGTTAGGGAAGGGTGCAGAGTTCGTTATTTGTCTTGAACCCAATACTTCTCATTTAACTCAGTTTCTGGCTCTAAACCATTTCATTGACTCAAAGAGAATAAGAATGATCCCGCAAAGAATTGAAGAAATATCTTTCTTAGACAAGTGCTTTGATTTGGTATTCAGTATGGGGGTCTTATACCACCAAAGAAATCCTGAAAATCATTTAAGTTTACTAGCTTCCCATTTAAAAGAAGGCGGGCAAATAATAGTAGAAACTCTAATAGCTCCCGATGAATGTGGGCAGGCTCTTATACCTGAAAACAGTTATGCAAATATGTCTAATGTTCGATTTATTCATACAAGGAAAGGCTTAGAAAACTTAGTTAATAAAGCCAGTTTAAAAATATTAGATATGGGTACCTCAGTAAAAACTACCCCTGAAGAACAGAGATCAACCAAGTGGATGCCCTTTAGATCTTTAGTAGATGGATTAAGTCAGGAGTTAGATAGAACTGTGGAAGGTTTGCCAAGTCCAGATAGAGTGGTTTTGGTTTTAACCAAATTATGAATCTGAATAATCAAGCCTAGACCCAATCCATCTATGGATAAGAGACCTAGCCTGAAGTTCATTCGTTTTGGCAATGAGAAGAGCCTCTTGTTGGGCAGATTCTAAAAGATCTGAATCTCTTATAGGATTAGCTATTTTTAGGTTCATCAAGCCAGATTGTCTTAATCCATGAATGTCTCCACCACCTCTAAGTTCTAAATCTTTTTCAGCTATGACAAATCCATCATTTGTGCTTTCCATGGTACTTATTCTCTCTTTAGCTAGATCAGCAAGAGGTTCTCTAAAAAGAAGAAGGCAATGCGAATCTGTATCAGCCTTTCTACCAACTCTACCTCTTAGTTGATGAAGTTGAGCTAGACCTAGCCTTTCTGGATTTTCTATTATCATCAAAGTAGCTTCAGGCACATCTACTCCTACCTCAATTACAGTAGTGCAAACTAAAAGCTGTATGTCCCCTTGCCTGAATCTATTTATAACTCTGTCTTTTTCTTCTTTTTTAAGACGACCGTGAACTAATCCTGTTTTAACTTTTGGTATTTCATTGCTTATTTCTTTAAAGAGTTCTTCAGCAGCCTGCGCTTCAAGTTCATCTGAATCTTCTATAAGAGTGCATACCCAATAAACCCTTTGACCTTCTAGGCAAACTTCTTCAATACGTTTAATGACTTTATTGCGCATAGAATTTGGTCTAGAAGTAGTTTCTACAGGCCTTCTCCCGGGAGGCAATTCATCGATTATGGAAGTATCTAATGCTCCATAGACTGTCATCGAAAGAGTTCTAGGTATTGGGGTAGCAGTCATAATTAGCTGATGTGGGCTTTTTTCTTTGTCACCGCCTTTTTCAAGCAATGTAAATCTTTGATGAACTCCAAACCTATGCTGTTCATCTATTATGGTCAGACCTACTGACTTAAAGACTACATCTTTCTGAAATAATGCATGAGTACCTATTAACACTTGTGTTTTTCCAGTTTGTAAATCTGAAAGAATTCTTTTTCTATCTTTAGCTTTAGTTGAACCTAGAAGTAAATCTACTTTTATTCCTAAAACAACGAACCACTTAGTCAAATTTTCATAATGTTGTTCAGCTAAGATTTCGGTAGGACACATAAATGCAGTTTGCAAATCATTATGTGAGGCTTGTAAAGTAGCAAGTGCAGCTATAACTGTTTTTCCTGACCCTACATCTCCTTGTAATAGTCTTCTCATAGGTGTCTCTTTGTTAAAGTCCTGTTTGATTTCATTCCATACTCTGGTTTGAGCATTTGTTAATACAAAACCTAGAGAATCTATAAATATGTCTTCATGTGTTGAAGCAAGTTGCATCAAGGGAGATTTTCTTAATTCTGTTTCTCTCTTTAACATTCCCGAGCAAAGAATGTGAGCTACCAACTCTTCTTTGATTAATTTTCTTTGTGCTGGATGTTGCCCTAAAGAAAGTAATTCCAAACTAGTTTCAGTAGGGGGGTTATGAATAAAGGTTAGAGCACTCAACAAATCTTTAAAGCTACCTTCATCTTCAGTTTCCCAATTTTCTTTTAACAGGCTATTTTTTTGGCAATAAAGAATAGACTCTTGAATCATTTTTCTTATTCGGCCTTGTTGTAGATTTGAAGTCGAAGGATAGATTGGAGTCAGATGATCTTCTATTTCTATTTCATCACCTTCAGAAAAGACTTGATACTGAGGATGTATCATTTCTTTTCCTTTTGGCCCGTGTCTTATGGTTCCGAAACATCTTATTTTACAACCTTCTTTGAGGTTTTTATGTTGCGCAAAAGCAAAATGGAACATTCTCATAGTTAATCTTCCAGTACCATCATAAATTTCAGTTATTAGCATTCTTCGACCCCTGAAAACTACTGTAGATTTAACTATTTCTCCTTCTATTAACAGAGGAGTTTCAAAAGGAGCATCTCCTATGGGAGTTAGATTTGTTCTATCTTCATACCTGTAAGGTAAATGAAAGACGGCGTCTTCCACTTGATAAATACCTAGATTAGATAAAGATTCTGCTATTTTTGGACCAACACCTCTAATATTTTGTATTGGATGCTTTTTGTTGTTGCCTTCGGGCATAAATAATATTGAAGACTATTTTTTAACTATTATTCCTTCAACTTCAATTAAAGAGTCTAAAGGTAGTTTAGCCACCTGAATAGCAGCTCTTGCTGGATAAGGTTCAGAAAAAAGTTCTTTCATTACTTCATTAACTAGAGAGAATACAGACAAATCTGAGAGATAAACATTTAGTTTAACTATTTCATTTAGTGAAACTTCTGATGATTCGCAGACAGCTTGTATATTCTTAAAAACCTGTCTAATTTGATTTTCGTTTCCTTCAACTAACTCCATAGTTTTGGGGTCTAAAGGAATTTGGCCTGAAAGATAGATTGTATTCCCTGCTTCAATGGCCTGAGAGTAAGTTCCAATCGCTTTAGGAGCATTATCAGTTTCTATTTTTTTCTTCATAATATCTTCTTAGTAATTAATGTAAGGTTTTTGCTTGTCTCATCTCTTGATCATGAATCCTGTGTATAGATAGGATATTTTTTAATGTCTTTAGCTTTCTGATAAGAGCAGCAAGTTGGTCTCTTCCTTTAACCTGAAGAGTAAGTGTAAATTCTATATGTCCTAGGTCTAACTCTTGGGTATTTATAGATTCAATATTGGTTGTTGAGCTTGTTATGGCAGAAGCCATGGTTGCAAGTAGACCAGGCTCATCAGAAGCCAGGATTTTTATGTCAGTAGAGAATTCTCTGTCCAATTCTTGGTGCCAATTTACAGGAAAACACTGAGTTGGGTCTTCTCTTACTGAGAGAATATTTTTGCATCTTTCTTGATGCACTACTAAACCGCTGGAGGTGAAATGGCCTATAACTGAGTCTCCTGGTATCGGTTTACAACAGGTAGCATAATTCACTACCAATCCTTCGGTTCCTGTGATTTCTAGAGCCAGAATAGATGAGTCTCCTTCATTATTTTCTTTATTAAGAACACTAATCATTTGTCGAGAAACTACATTTCCAACTCTTTTTCCTAAACCTATTTCTTCAAGCAATTTGTTAAGGCTTCTCACCCCTAATGCATCTAATGCCTCCCTTAATTCATCTTTTTTAAGATGTTTCAATTTCACATTTAGATAACCCAAGGATTGATCTAATAATATTTTTCCCAATTTTCTTGCTTCAGATGTCCTGAGGTTGCTTAAATAATGTCTAATCTTATTTCTTGCCCTTGAAGTAGCAGCAAAATTAAGCCATGCAGGAGATGTTTGGGGGATTTTATCTCTTATAATCTCAATTGTTTGACCGCTCTCTAGGGGAACGCTAAGGGGTGCTAATTTTCTGTTTATTCTACAAGCTCTACAATGGTGCCCTATATCAGTGTGTACGGCATAAGCGAAGTCTATTGCTGTGGATCCTTCCCCAAGCTGAATTATTTCTCCTTCCGGAGTGAAGACATAAATCTCATCAGGGAAAATATCTGTTTTGACCGATTCTATAAATTCTTCTGAGGATTCAAAGTTGTCCCTCATTTCAAGAAGATCAGCTACCCACCTTCTTGCCTTTTGTTGAGGATTAGTTTCTGTGCCTTCACCCATCTTGTAAATCCAGTGAGAGGCAATTCCATTTTCGGCCATTTCGTTCATTTCTTCTGTTTTTATTTGAATTTCAATTGGTTGGACATCCCGTCCAATTACTACAGTGTGAATTGACTGATATCCATTAGATTTAGGTATGGAAATATAATCCTTAAATCTACCTTCTATAGGCTTAAAGATATTGTGAACAACACCTAGAGCTTTATAACAATTGTCAGCATTGTCTACAATTACTTTGAAAGCACATACATCCATAATCTCTTCAAAAGACCTGTTATTTTCCTTCATTTTTCTGTAGACGCTGTAAATATGTTTTTCTCTTCCTTCAACATAAGAAGGTATTCCCTGGTCAACCAGCTTCTTTTCCAAGGTTCTTTTAATTTTATTTAGTAATCTTTTCTGGCTGCCACTATTCTTTTTTAACGCTGTTCTTAATTCTCTATATCTTGTTGGGTAAAGAACCTTAAAAGATCGATCCTCTAACTCTCTGTAGATATTATTCATACCTATCCTGTGTGCTATAGGGGCATAAATCTCCAAGGTTTCTTTGGCTATTCTTTTTTTCTTTTCCTGATCAAGATATTCAATAGTTCTCATGTTGTGTAAACGATCTGCTAACTTCACAACTATTACTCTTATATCTTTGGCCATAGCAAGAATCATTTTTTGGAAGTTTTCTGCATTAACTTTAGTTCTGGAAGTGATATTTAGTTGGTCTAGCTTGCTTACACCGTCTACTAAGTTCGCAACGTTTTTATTGAATTGTTCCTCAATAACTTTCTTTGGAACACCACAGTCTTCAATAACATCATGCAACATGGCTGCAGAAAGACTATCTTCATCCATATGAAAAGAGCTGAGAATATTAGCTACGGCTATCGGATGGCTAACATATGGATCCCCACTAGTTCTGAACTGACCAGAATGGGCTTCATTAGCAAACTCAAAGGCTTTATTAACCTGCTCTATCTGCCTGGGTTCCAAATAATCAGAAAGTTTTTCTGATAAAGCATCAATCGATTCCATAAAAATAAACGTCTATGGGTCTATTTTGACCTAAAGACTAAATAATTAAAGATGTTATTATTCTTCAGGAAGGTCTTCTGCTGCAAGTTCTTCAGAAAACTCATCTTCAAGATCTGCAATATCTACAGTCAAATCGTTTATATTGTCTTGTGTGACTGTTCCGGCTTCAATCTCCCTAAGAGCCATTACAGTTGCTTTATCATTTTCCCATTCAAGCGTGGCTCTTCGGCCACCAGTAGCTAACTGCCTGGCTCTTTTTGAAGCCAAAACAATTAGATCGTACCTAGTTGGTACTTTATCTAAACAGTCCTCTACAGTAACTCTTGCCATAATATTGTGCCTTCAGAATAAGGAGACCCGCATTCTACAGGATATCTTGTTAATCTTCTAATAAAGCCTCTAAGCATACTTTCACAATATTCTTTCTTTCTTTAGGCAAGGTCTTATTTGCAAAGATTATAGATTTTAAATCACTTAAAGCCATTTCAAATTCATCATTAACAACCAGATGATCAAAGTGTTGACCATTTCTGATTTCTTTCTTGGCCTCTGCCAATCTTTTTTTTATTTCCTCTTTTTGATCTAGTCCCCTTGCGTTTAATCTAAGTTGTAATTCAGCATAAGAAGGGGGAAGAATAAATATGGTTTCAGCTTTAGGGTAAATTTCTTTAACTTGCTTTGCTCCTTGCCAATCAAGCTCAAGAATAACATTCCAGCCATTTTTTAGCCTGTCCTCAACCCAAGATTTACTTGTTCCTTTGAAGTCACCAAAAACATCTGCATATTCCAAGAATTCCTGTTTCTGTATCATAAGTTCAAATTCTTTTTTATTAACGAAATAGTAAGATTCTCCATGTTTCTCATTGACTCTTTTTTTTCTAGTCGTAAAAGAGATGCTAAGAGTAAATTTCAGATCCATAGCTTGTTTTAATAAAGCTTCAATCAGTGAAGTTTTGCCGGTTCCAGAGGGAGCAGCTATGACTATAAGTTTTGCCATGTTTTTCTAAAATGAGGTTATTCTAGGATGGAAACAATTACAATACTTCCTTAAGATAAATCTTAGGAAGTTTGTCAGTAAAGATAATGGTTGATATTCAAAAAAAATTTTTAGAGTTAGCTTTAGAGGTTAAAGCTCTTTTATTTGGTGAATTTACCCTTAAGTCTGGGAGAGAAAGTTTTTATTTTTTTAACATCACGTCATTTCTGGAATCCGGGCATCTAGGCGAATTAGCTGATATCTACAGTCAAAAGATTATTGAATCGGAAATAAATTATGATGTAATTTTTGGACCTGCTTATAAAGGGATACCTTTAGCTGCAGCTGTATCTACAGCCCTTAGTCAAAAATCTTCTGAACTAATCCCAGTCTGTTTTGATCGAAAAGAAGAAAAAAAACATGGCGAAGGAGGTGTCCTTATAGGCTCTGTTAAGAATAAGAGGGTTCTTATAATTGATGATGTTCTTACAGCAGGGACTGCTTTAAAGAACTCAATTCAAATTATTCAAGAGGCAGGAGGTACTGTGTCTGCTGCAATAATAGCTTTAGATCGTCAAGAACAAGATGGGGGTAAGCAGATAAGTGATAAATTGGCCGGTGAATTGAATATACCTATTTACTCAATCTCAAATTTAGAAAATCTGATTTCTTTCTTAGAAACTAAGGGGCAAAAGGAAATCGCTGAAAAGCTTAAATCCTCCTTTAAAAACTAGAAATGTTTACGGGCATCGTTCAAGCCAAAGGGCAAGTAGTTACAAAGAGACTTTCTCCAGAAGGGGAGAAACTAGAAATCGCGGTACCCAAGGGATTCAACAAGGACTTAAGAGAAGGTGCAAGTGTCTCTGTTAATGGAGTTTGTTTAACAGTGACTGAATGCTCTAAAGAAAAGATTTCATTTGATGTTATACAAGAAACTCTTAGGACAACAAATCTGGGAGATCTTAATAAGACAACTGAAGTAAATATTGAAAGGTCACTTAAATTTGGAGACGAAGTAGGAGGACATTTATTATCAGGTCATGTCTCTTGTGCATGTAATGCAAGTCTAAATAGGGGAGAGGGAGAAGTAGAGATTTTAGTTGAAAAACCTTTGGGCTGGGAGGACCATATTATTCCTAAAGGTTATGTTGCTCTAAATGGAGTAAGCTTAACGGTTGGAAAAGTAACGGATGATAATTTCTCAGTTTTTCTTATACCTGAGACAATAAAATCTACTAATCTTCTTTCCATAGAAGAAGGTGCCAAGCTTAATTTAGAAGTTGATCAAAGCGCTATGGCTTTATACGAAAAAGAAATGAAGACGCTAAAAAAAACTAGAGGTGAAGAATGAAGAAATTTTTATTTATAATTTTTATAGGGACTTTTTCTTTTCTTACATTAAGTCCTGAAGAAACCAAAGCTTTTGAATCAACATATGAACCAAATGACAGTGGGGATATTTTTATAGAAGATGCGAGAATTCTAACTGGTACAGGTAAAGAAATCCTAAAAGGCAGTATCTTAATATCTTCAAATAAAATTAAGGCAATCGGCGAGAGTTTAAGCAAACCTCCTGGGGCAAAAGTAATTGATGCTAATGGAAAATGGGTAACCCCGGGAATAATTGATATACATTCCCATATGGGGGTTTATCCAGCTCCTGGTCTTAGATCAAGCTCTGATGGGAATGAGGCCACCAGTCCAGTTACAGCTCATGTTTGGGCTGAGCATTCAGTTTGGACGCAAGACCCTCAAATGCCACTCGCATTGAAAGGAGGGATCACAACATTTCATGTATTACCCGGATCAGCCAATTTAATAGGTGGTAGAGGAGTTACACTTAAAAATATTTGGTCCAGAACAGTTCAAGGCATGAAATTTCCAGGGGCTCCTTATACCCTAAAGATGGCCTGTGGAGAGAATCCTAAGAGGGTCTATGGTGGAAGAAATAGCGAACCATCAACTCGTATGGGAAATGTAGCCGGTTATCGAAAAGCATGGATAAGAGCACAAGGTTACCGAAATAAATTAGAGGAATACGAATCAAAATCAGAAGAAGCGAAGGAATTAGAATATGCACCGAGTAGGGATTTAGAGTTAGAGACTCTGGTCGGAGTTCTTGATGGCGAGATCTTAATCCAAAATCATTGCTATCGAGGTGAAGAAATGGCCATCATGCTAGATATAGCAAAAGAATTTAACTATAAAGTCACGACTTTCCACCATGCTATAGAAGCTTATAAGGTTGCAGATATTTTAGCTGACAACGGTGTTTGTGCTGCCATGTGGGCCGATTGGTGGGGTTTTAAGCATGAAGCATTTGATATGGTATGGGAAAATGCTGCAATAGTAGACCAAGCAAATTCAGGCACAGGTTGCGCTATTATTCATTCAGATTCTGCAGTTGGAATTCAAAGACTAAATCAGGAAGCAGCTAAAGCTATGGCTGCAGGCAATAGGGCTGGATTTAATATATTGCCCTCAAGAGCCATTAAATGGATCACATCGAATCCTGCTAAGGCTCTTGGCATTGCGGATAAAGTAGGTTCTTTAGAAGCTGGAAAGATGGCAGATGTAGTGATATGGGACGGGAATCCCTTTAGTGTCTACTCAAAAACGGAAAAAGTTTTTGTGGATGGCTTACTGCTTTATGACAAAGATAATCCTTCTACTCCAAAAGCCACTGACTTTGAGTTAGGCATTATTAATTCTCAAGAGAACAGATTATGAAAATGAATAAAAAAATACTTATCAGTTTTCTTAGTTGCATTATCTCTTTTCTTTCTTTCTCAGAAGAGTTGCTGCTTTTAAAGAATGCAAAAATACACACTGCTACTGAGAGAGGAACTTTAGAAAACAGTGACGTCTTAATTAGAGACGGAGTAATCCTTAGAATTGGAAAGAATTTAGTCTCTTCAAGAGCAATAGAGAAAGACCTTTCTGGTAAGGTCATTTCCCCCGGCCTCATAGCACCTCAAACTCAAATAGGAATAGTAGAAATTGAACTAGTTCCAGAAACAAGAGATGATAGGTCTGATATCTATTCAGCTGGCTTAAGCATTGACTCTGCCTTTAACGCCTCTTCAACTCTTATTCCATACAATTTAACAGGAGGAATCACTCTAAGCTTAACCACCCCAAGCTCATCAGGTTTATTTTCTGGTTTAACGTCAGTATTTTCTTTATCAGGCTCTTTGGAAGAAAGTCTGGTGATCTCTAATATTGCTTTGTCAGCAAATATAAGTGGCGGCGAAGACTCTATGGCAGCAAAAATCCTTCTTCTTGAAGACTCTTTAAATCTAGCTGCCCTAACTGACTTTGGATTATCTCCTTTTATCAGCAAAGGTAAGGTACAAAACGCCAAGTCAAGGAATAACCAAAGCAATTACTACGAGATCTATGAATCTTCTTTACCAGAAGATGTGAGTTACTCAGCAAGAGACTTAGTTGCTCTTAAAAGGGTTGTTAACGGAGAAATTCCTCTAGTAGTTAAAGCTAATCGTGCCTCTGACATACTAGCTTTGATAGATTTTGCAAAAAGAAAAAATATCAATCTCATTATTCATGGAGCAGAAGAGGGCTGGAGGGTATCTACGCAATTAGCTGATGCCAAAATTCCAGTAATTCTCCAACCGATTGACAACATTCCGAATTCCTTTAATGAGTTAGGTTCTAGGTTAGATAATGCTTATTTGCTTAATCAATCAGGGGTCACAATTTTAATTGGTTCTCATG
>Ga0208131_1000522_pt1 | contig 11277 bp, 8 predicted proteins | sample ETNtaG_14_FD_185781 | JGI IMG/M metagenome (GOLD analysis project Ga0208131, IMG submission 185781) | Marine microbial and viral communities from oxygen minimum zone, Eastern Pacific Ocean - ETNP201406SV73 (SPAdes) (version 2) | ecosystem: Environmental > Aquatic > Marine > Oceanic ...
CGGCGGGCCCAACACGCGGGCGTCGGCCATCGTGGCGTTGACGGCGGCCATCTGTGCGCCTCCGTAACCCCGCCCTCCGGCGGCCTCGGGGAGGGCCGGGTGAGCCCAGCCGTCGGCGGCCAGACGAAACCACCAGTCGCGGACCGTCAGGTCCGGGTCCCAGTTCTCGTCCAGCCAGGTGGACAACTCCTCCCGGACCTGTTCGGCGGTGGCATCGCTCATGTCGCAAGTCTCGCACGAGCCGATCAACTGCGGCGTAGTGGGGGCCGATCGCTAAGGTGGCGAAGTCCGTCCCCGACGAGGAGGCACGGCCGGTGCGCTGGTCGACCCTGTTCATTCCGACACTGCGCGACGCCCCGGCCGACGCCGAGGCGCTCAGCCACCGACTGTTGGTGCGTGGCGGCTTCATCCGCCAACTCCAGTCGGGCCACTACTCCATGCTGCCACTGGGTTGGCGCGTCCATCGCAAGGTCGCCGAGGTGATCCGCCAGGAGATGGACGCCATCGGCGCCCAGGAGCTGCTGCTTCCCGCCATGCATCCGGCATCCGTCTGGCAGCAGTCGGGGCGTTGGGAGTCGATGGGCGACGAGATGTTCCGCCTCGTCGACCGCAAGGGAGCCGATCTGGTCCTCGGCATGACCCACGAAGAGGTCATTGCCCTCATCGGGCTGGAGCTCTCCTCCTACCGGGACCTGCCGCAGATGTGGTACCAGATCCAGACCAAGTTCCGCGACGAGCCCCGCCCCAAGTCCGGCCTCCTGAGGGTCCGCGAGTTCGCCATGAAGGACTCGTACTCCATCGACATCGACGACGCCGGCCTCGACCGCTCGTTCGACCTCCACCACCACGCATACACCCGGATCTTTGCCCGGCTGGGCCTCGATGCCCTGCCGGTGGAGGCCTCCTCCGGGGCGATGGGGGGCAGCGCCTCCGTCGAGTTCATGGTCGAGTCACCCGCCGGCGAGGACGACGTGGCCCGCTGCACGGGCTGTGGCTACGCCGCCAACGTGGAGCGGGCCTCGGCGGCCACCACGCCGGTCGAGAACCGGCCCGGCGGCGACGCCCCGGAACGCTTCCCGACGCCGGGCATCCGCACGATCGCCGCCCTCGCCGAAGCCGGCCATCCGCCCGAGCACCAGGTCAAGACGCTCGTCTACGAGGCCGACGGCGAAATCGTGCTCATCCTCGTGCGCGGCGACCACCCCTTCCTCGAGCAGAAGTTCGTGGACGCCACCGGTACCGGTGACCTGCGCCCCGCCGAGGCCGACCGCATCAGCGACGCCCTCGGCGCCTCGCCCGGAAGCCTCGGGGCGGTCGGCGTCGACGGACCCCCCATCTACGCCGACCACGCCCTCCGTGGACGATCGGGCATGACGACGGGCGCCAACGAGGACGACTTCCACCTGGAGGGAGTCGACGTCGAACGCGACATCGAGGTCGACCACTGGCTGGACCTTCGGAGGATCCTCGACGGCGAACCGTGTGGCGTCTGTGGCGAACCCCTCGAAGTCGTGCGCTGCATCGAGGCCGGACACATCTTCAAGCTCGGCCGCAGGTACGCCGAGGCGATGGACATGTCGGTCCTCGACGCCGACGGACAGTCCCGCACCCCGACGATGGGCTCCTACGGCATCGGTGTCGGCCGGGCCATGGCAGCGGTCGCCGAGGTCCACCAGGACGACGCCGGGCTCATCTGGCCGCTCGCCATCGCCCCCTACGAGGTCGTCCTGACGGTCGTCAAGACCGACCACGAGCCCTCGATGGACCTGGCCGGCCGCTGGCACGACGAACTCACGGCAGCTGGCGTCGACGTCCTCCTCGACGACCGCGACGCCCGGCCGGGCGTGAAGTTCGCCGACGCCGAACTGATCGGCGTACCGCTACGTGTCACGATCGGCCCAAGGGGGCTCGACCAGGGAAGCGTCGAATTCACCCTTCGCTCGACCGGCGAGAAGGAGGACATCGCCATCGACGACCTGGCAGGTGTCGTGCTCGACGCCGTGGCGAACGGGCGCCGACAGGGCACCTGAACCACCCGCGCCAGCCCGGTCGGCGATAGGTTTCATCCGTCCACCCCCCCAGAGACGCACCCCGGGTCAAATGCCGAAGACCATCGATCGCACCCAACCCATCAGGCGCTTCACCAAGGTTGTCGCTGCCGTCGACCTGCCGGGCGTCCCGGAGGGAACCGGCGGGAAGGTCCGGGTCGCCAACGGCATCTCCTGGTACCGCTATTGGGTGTCGTTCGACAACGGCATCGACCTCGGTGGGATCGGCCACGACCAGTTGGCCCAACGACGTGACTGGCCGCAGTTCCGCATCGACCGCGACGAAGCAGCACTGCGTTCCGACTTGCCCGACGAGGACGACGAAGGGGTCGACGAGGACGCCGACGACGCTGGGGCAGGCAACCGGTTCGGTGTACCCGAGCACCTGATCGAGCGCAGCCGCCTGGCCCGTGAGCGCCTCGGGGCCTGACGACCCGACCAACCTGGCCCACCGCCCGCTATCCTCCAAGGTCCCCCTCTTCCCCCGTAGTCGAGACTGCCCCCCGGAGACTCCCGTGTCCTTCAAGCCCGGCGACAAGGTCGTCTACCCGCACCATGGTGCAGCCGTCATCGAGAAGAAGGAGAAGCGCGAGGCGTTCGGCGAGAAACGCGACTACCTCGTCCTCCGGATGGCGCACGGCAACATGACCCTCTCGGTTCCGGTGGACATGGCCGAGGAGGTCGGCATGCGCTGGCCCATCGCCAAGGCCGATGTCGAAGACCTCTTCGAGGTGCTCCGCAAGCGCGACGTCCGCGAACCGGCGAACTGGTCCCGGAGGTTCAAGAACCACCAGGAGAAGCTCAAGAGCGGCGACGTCTACCAGGTCGCCGAGGTCGTCCGGAACCTCGCCCTCCGAGAGGCCGCCAAGGGCCTGTCCGCCGGCGAGAAGACCCTCTACACCAAGGCCCACGACGTCCTGGTGTCCGAACTGGCCTTCGCCCTCAACGTCTCCGAGGAAAAGGCGTCCGAGAAGGTGGCCGGCGCCCTCATCTGACCCGGAACCTCCCACGCCCGGAACCCCCTCCTGCGCTCGGGTACCATCAGCACGAGACAAGATCGTGCCAAGGAGGAGACGCAGGTGGCAGAGCGACGCATCGTCGTCGGGATCGAGGGATCCGGGTACGCCCGGGCCGCCCTCATCTGGGCCCTGGAGGAGGCGGGATTCCGTAGCGCCGTCGTCGAGGTCGTGACGGCGTACTCCCCCACCTACGTGCCGGCCGCCCCCGACCTCGGCTACGTCCCGCTCGACTCCTTCGACCTGGTCACCGAGGTCGAGCGCATGCAGGGCGATGTCATCGAATCGGCCGTTGCAGCCGCCGGCCAACCCGACGTCGAGGTCCGTCGGACCCTCATCAAGGGTCGCGCCGCCGACACCCTGATGCGGGTCGCCGAGGGAGCCGACATGCTCGTCGTCGGCAACCGTGGCCGGGGCGGATTCGTCGGCCTGAGGCTGGGCTCTGTCAGCCAGGCCATCGCCCACCACAGTCCGTGTCCCCTCGTGATCGTCCGCACCGGACTCGCAGACGACACCGACTGACCACGGCCGACTGGCCACGGCCACCACACCTCAGCGGCTCGGCTCGGCGAAAAATCTCCCCCAAGACTCGCACTCGTGGCGAATCTGCGCGAACCTACGCTCAGCCCGGCGGACCCGCCGGAGAGCAACCGAAGGGCGACGCATGACCGAGACCTTGGAGGCCACCGAAGTCGGAGAAGAGGGCGAACGGGACGCTTCCGGGACACCACCCGAGCCGGTCGATGAGATCGCTCAGGTTGCGGGACCGGTCGGGGGGCTGTGGATCGCACACAACAGCCACGGCATCTGTGGCAGCGCCTTCGCCAACCTGATCACCTTCGCCCGCTTCCGGGAAGAACTCCACGACCGGACCGGTCGGCCCGCTGCCCGAAGCGACGCCCTGCCCGACGACCTCTACGACGCCATCGAGCATGCGTTCGCCACCGGCCGCCGCGACGAGTTGACTTTCGACTTCGAGAGCGCCACCCCGTTCCAGCAGTCCGTCTGGGAGGCATGTCTCAGTGTCCCAGCAGGCGAGACCCGCACCTACGCGGAGATTGCCACCGTGATCCATCGGCCCAACGCAGTCCGCGCCGTCGGAACGGCGCTCGGCAGCAATCCGATCCCGGTGCTGGTCCCCTGCCACCGGATCCTCCGGACCGACGGCAGCCTGGGCGGCTACGCCTTCGGCGAACTGGTCAAGCAGAAGTTGCTCGACCGCGAGGCCGAGAGGGCCACCGCAGCCGCCTGAGCCGGCCGCAACCCGACTCCGACGAGGCAGACGACCGCCACCTGCGATAGACCCGCGCACACGCTGAGCCCTCACCATGGGGCGAAAGGAGCGAGCGCGCCGATGAGCGAGAACCCCGACCCCACCGAGGGCCGGATCACGACCGAGGTCGAGGGCCGGATCCTCCTGATGGGCATCGACCGGCCCGCCAAGTTGAACGGCTTCACGCCGGAGATGAACCGGCAGTTGGTGGCGGCATACACGCGACTCGACGAGGACGACGACCTCTGGTGCGGTGTGCTCTTCGCCCACGGTGACCACTTCACCGCCGGCCTCGACCTACCGATGTGGACCGAGCGCATGAAGTCCGGCGACCGTGGCCGGGGAACCGATGTCGTCGACCCCACCGCACTCGGCCGCCGTTGCCGAAAGCCGATCGTCTCGGCCGTCAAGGGCTACACCTACACGCTCGGCATCGAGTTGATGCTGGCAGGCGACGTCGTTGTGGCCGCTGACGACTGCCGCTTCCGCCAGCACGAGCCGCTGCGTGGCATCCATGCCGCCGGCGGTGCGACCATCCGCTTCGTCCAGCGGGGTGGCTGGGGCAATGCCATGTACCACCTGCTCACCTCCGACGAGTTCGATGCCACCGAGGCGCACCGGATCGGCCTCGTGCAGGAGGTGGTCCCCGCCGGCTCGGAACTCGACCGGGCAATCGAGATCGCCGGGGTCATCTGCCAGGGTGCGCCGCTGGCCGTCCAGGCGACCAAGGCCTCGTCGCTGCGCTACGTCCACGAGGGTGAGGCGGCCTGCATCGCCGCCCTGGGTACCGTCCAGGCCGGCCTGGCCGCTGCCGATGACGCCGCCGAAGGGGTGGCTGCCTTCCGGGAGCGCCGTGATCCGGTCTTCGGGGGTCGTTGAGCCCTTCCCCCCTCGGATTCGGGGCTACGGCCAGGGAACCTCGGCCAGTTCGTCGCGCAATTCGTACTTGAGGATCTTGAGCGTGGCGTTCCGGGGCAGGGCGCCCCTGTAGGCGACCAACTGCTCGGGCACCTTCTGGCGCATCAGCCCGGCCGCTTCACAGGCGCCCACCATGTCTTCGAAGGTGAGTGGCTCGGCGCCGTCTGCGGTCTCGACGACGGCGCACACCCGCTCCCCCCGCTCGGCGTCGGGGAGCCCGATCACGGCGACTGCGTTGACCGACGGGTGGGCGAACAGGACGTCCTCGACCTCCTTGGCCGAGATGTTCTCGCCCTTCCGGATGATGATGTCCTTGACGCGTCCGGTGAGGGTGAGGTGCCCGTCGTCGCGCAGGACGCCGAGGTCACCGCTCCGGAATCGGCCCCGGTCGTCGAAAGCTGCAGCATCGAGCGATGCGTCCCGGTAGCCCTTGAAGAGTTGCGGTCCCGAGATGGCGACCTCGCCCTCCTCGCCCGGGCCGCAGTCGGACCCGTCGGGCCGCACGACGCTGACTTCGGCACCGAAGACGGGAGCACCGTCGGTGTGGGCGAGTTGGTCGTCGGTGTCGTGCGGTGAGCCCTGGCAGATCATCGGGCTCTCGGTCATCCCGTAGCCGTGTGCCACGGGGATGCCCATCTCCGCCTGCACCTCGAAGTACACCTCGGGCGGCTTCGGCGCTCCACCGCCGGAGAGCAGGCGCAGGGTCGGGATGATGGGCTCGTCCGGGGTCTGGCGCTGGACGTTGAGGAACATCGTGTAGAAGGCGGTGCTGCCGCCGGCCATGGTGACCCCGAGCCGGCAATACGCATCGATCGTGGGCAACAGGTCGAACTTCTCGACCAGCACGGCCGGGAAGCCGCTCGCTAGCAGGCAGACCAGGTAGTCGGGGCCGCCGATGTGCGAGTAGGGGAAGGCGATGGACCCGACATCGTCGGCCTGCATGTCGAGTGCCCTGGCCAACCCGACGCCTCCGGCCATCAGGCTGGCGTCGCTGTGCATGACCCCCTTCGGATCGGAAGTCGTTCCGGACGTGTAGTAGGTCCAGCGGATCGGCTCGCCACCGGGATCCGGGACGGGTGGCAGGCTTGACGGGTCGCCCTCGGGGAGGGAGTCGTAGGCAGTCAGGACGCTCGGTGGTGCGTCGAGGTCTGCCGTCGCCCGTTCGACCATCGCCGTGTAGTCGAAGCCCCCCCACTCGCCCGGCACGAGCACCAGTTCGGCTTCGGTCTGGCGGATACAGAAGCCCACCTCCCGGTCCCGGTAGATGTGGAGGATCGGGTTCTGGACGGCGCCCAGCCGGGAGAGCGCCAACGAGGCCACGACCGTCTCAATGCGGGTGGGCAGTACCCAGGTGACCGGGGTGCCCTCTCCGACGCCCATCGCGTCGAAGCCGGCAGCGGTCCGCTCCGCCCGTTCCTTCACGTCGGCGAACGTGAGGGCCCGGCCCCCGGTGTCGAGCAGCATGTTGCGCCCGGGCGTGGCCGCCACCCGCCGCTCGAGCAGCTCCCAGAAGGTCCGGGCGTCGTAGATGGGGTTGCTCATTGATTCCCTCCGCTGGCGTGCCGACAGGATCGCACAGTCGACACGGCCCGACTCAGCCGAGTTCGGCAGCTCTCCGTTGCCGGCGATGACTACTTCGGACCGGTTCAGTCCTCGCCGCCGCCTTGGCAACTGTCGTTGCGCAGGGTTCCGTTGCTGGCGATGGTGCTGCACCAGAAGGAGCGTCGGTCGACGAGGCCGTCCGTCTGGGCACCAGCCATATTGGCCGACTTGAGGTCGACCTCGACCATCATGGCCGCCGTCAGGTCGGAGCGGGTCAGGTCGGTGTGCGACAGGTCCGTGTGGAAGAACATCGCAGCCGGCGCCCGGACATCGGAGAGCACGGCACCCGCCAGGTTGGTGTTGGACAGTGATGCTCCTGCCAGGTTGGCACCGGTCAGGTCGGCGCCGACCATCAGCGCACCGTCGAGGATTGCGCCCTCGAGGTTGGCGCCGGTCAGGTCGATGCCGGGAATGACCGCACCGGCGAGGTCCTGACCCGAGAAGTCCATGCCGCTGCAGGAGCCGTTCGGGACCAGCGCGCAATCCTCCTCGTCGACGTCCGGCTCTTCGCCAGGATCCTCGACGGCCTCGGTGGTCGTGGTCGTCGTGGTCGTGGACGTGGTCGTGGACGTGGTGGTCGGCTCGTCGTCGTCCGGAGTGGACGTGGACGTGGTCGAGGCGGGCGCCTCGGTCGTCGTCGTCTCGAGGACGCTCTGCTTGACAGGTGCGATCGTCGTCGCGGCCACGTCGTCTCCACTGCCACCCCCACCGCACGCCCCGAGAACCACCAGAACCGCCGCCAGCAGGAACCACCTGCTCCGAGTGCCCCTCGCCTCGCTCCTTCTCATTTCTGCATCCCCTCTGGTTGCCCGCTTGCAGGTCATCGTCTCGTTCATTCGACTTCGTCGATGTCGAACGTCGCCCCCTTGGTGGTGAAGTCATAGGCGTAGGTGACTCCGTCGACCTCCACCGTGACCCCGGTGCTTGTCTTGGTGGACACGGCGTTCGTGCCGTCGGCGGACTCGACCGTCATGGTCAGTCCGTCAGTCGAGATCTTGGACGTGGCACCGCTCTCGGAGGCGACCTCGGTGGAGCCGTCGGGCGCCTTCGAGGTCGACACGGCGCCCAGCACTGCCCCTGCCGAGTTGAACGTCCGGGTTCCCTTGTCCGACTCGACGGTCATGGAGCCGTCCTTGCCGATCGTGACGGCGAGTTCGTCGCCGTTGCCCATGACAACATCGATCGTGCCGTCCTCCGGGTTGGCGACCAACGACTCGATTCCGCCTGCGCCCTCCACGTAGTCGTAGGCCACCTGCATCTCGCCACCATCCCCGGTGGACATCCTGGCCATCGAGCCGTCCTTCGACTCGACCATCTTCCCGTTCGTCGTGATGGCGATCGAGGTGGCGGTTCCGTCAGGATGCGTGATCGTCTGGGCACCGTTCGGGGCAGTGACGATCTCGGTGCTGTCCTCCAGGACGGTCCGCGTCGAACCGTCGGCCAACCGGGTCGTTCCCTGTTCGGCCCCGTCGCCCTCGACATGGGTCGTGACCTTGGTCTTCGGGTTGAACGCCGTGACACTGCCATCGGCATCGCTACTCACGATCGTGCCGTCGGTCTGCTCGCGCGTCTTATACACCGCCCCACTTGCATCGGTGAACGTCGTCCGTCCACTGGCCGGATCGAACCTCTCCTCGGACCCGTCCGAGTACACGATGAACTCCGTGCCGTCGGCCAGCGTTGTCTCCGTCTCGGTGTCGCCAGAGGGGCTGGTCCGGACGATGACCGACCCGTCTGCCGACTCCGTCTCCTCCCAGCCGTCGCTGTAGGCGGTGAAGAGGCTGCCGTCGTCCTTGACGACGGTCGTGGAGTTGTTCCCCCACTCGTCCGACCATGTACTGGTTCCGTCGGCACGGACCACCTCGGTGGAACCGTTGGAATTGCGGACCACGAGGTCGCCGCCCTCGTTGAGGCTGCCGATGTCGACGGTGCCGTCCGGATGGCGGAACTCGAAGCTTCCATCAGGCCGCTCAATATGGACGGAGCCGTCGGACTCCGTGGTGGTCTTGATCCCGGTCGCTGGGTCGACGGTGGTCTCGTAGGTGTAGCCGGAGTCCTCCGTCCAGACCTCGCGACCGTCCACGTACGAGGTCCATGTCGAACCATCCTCGAAGGTGGTCACCTCGGCGGCCTGGTCACCCGACCCGATCGTCGAGGTGGAAGACGTTTCGCCGAACGGGTCCGTGTACTGAGCCCGCCCGTCCGAGAACATGGTCCACTGCGAGCCGTCGGAGTAGGTCCAAACCTCGGCGCCATCGCCCCGTGTCCGGAATTCCTCCCAGGACCCGTCGGGGTAGGCGGTCCTCATCGAGCCGTCGAGTTGGACCGTCTCGACTGTCCCGTCCGACCAGGTCATGGTGGTCGACCCATCGCTGTTGACCACCTCGGTCGGTGGGACCCATTCCTCCACGGTGCCGTCGGCCTCGACCCAGATCGTGCGTCCGTCGTCACACCACGTGAAGCTGGTTCCATCATCGTAGGAGTCGGTGGAACAGCCAGTCTCCTCGTCGTAGCTGTAGACGGGCGGAGCCCAGGACTCCTGCACACCCTCGGCGTCCTCCCACCAACCGGTGCCGTCCTCGCACCAACCGCTCTTCGAGCCGTCGTCGTGCTCGTCGACCTGACAACCCGTCTCCTCGTCCCAGAAGGACCGGTGCTCATCGCCGTCGGACCCGACCCAGGTGCTGCTGCCGTCGTCGCACCAGATGTTCTTCGATCCGTCGCTGCGGTCCTCGGTCGTGCAGCCGGTTTCCTCGTCGTAGGTGCTCGCCCATTCCTCGTAATAGCCGTCGGCACTCATCCAGGACCCTGTCCCGTCCTCGCACCAGGTGTTGCTGGAGCCGTCGGCGTTGAACGTCTCGGAGCAGCCGGTCGCCTGGTCCCAGGTCGAGGTGGAGCCATCCTCATTGGTCCAGAAGTTGGAGCCGTCGTCGCACCAGGTGTTGGTCGAGCCGTCCGAGCGCTCCTCGGTCGTGCAGCCGGTCTCCTCGTCGTACACGGCCGCCGACCACGAGACGGCCTCACCCGAATGCGGATCGGTCCACGAACCCGAACCGTCCTCACACCAGGTGTTGACGGAGCCATCCGAGTAGTTCTGGGTGGTGCAGCCGGTCTCGTCGTCGCGGACCTCGTTCCAGGACTGCACGTTGCCGTCGGGGTCGGTCCAGGAACCCGAGCCGTCCTCGCACCAGATGCTGGCCGATCCGTCCCATTCTGTGGTGGTCGAACAGCCCGAATCGTGGTCGAAGAGGCTCACCGAGGTGTTCCCCCATTCGTCGGTCCATTCGCTGGTCCCGTCGTCGCACCACTTCGAGGAACTGCCGTCGGAACGGGTCTCGACGCTGCAGCCGGTCGCTTGGTCGTAGGTCGACTTCGAAACGTTGCCGAATTCGTCGGCCCACGTGTTGGAACCGTCATCGCACCAGGTGTTGGAAGAACCGGTCTCGTAGGTCTCGGTGGTGCAGCCGGTCTCGTCGTCCCGGACCTGGGTCCAGGACTCCGTCCGACCGAACTCGTCGATCCGCGAGCCGGAGCCGTCATCGCACCAGGTGTCGGACATGCCGCTGTCGTAGGTGTTCGTCCGACAACCCGTGGCCTCGTCGTAGACCTCGGACCACGACTGCGCGTTGCCGCTGGAGTCCGTCCAAGAGCCGCTGCCGTCCTCGCACCAGGAATTGGTGGAGCCGTCCCAGTTGGAGGTGAAGCTGCAGCCGGTGGCCTCGTCGTAGGTGGTGCTGCTGGTGTTGCCGAACTCGTCGGTCCACATGTTGGACCCGTCCTCACACCACATGTTCACGGTCCCGTCGGACCGCTCCTCAGACGTGCAGCCGGTCGATTCGTCGTAACTGCTCATCCACGACTCGGTTCGGCCGTATTCGTCCGTGTACGAGCCGGAGCCGTCGTCGCACCAGGTATCCCCCGAACCGTCCGACCTGGTGGTCGTCGAACAACCAGATGCCTCGTCGTACTGCTGGTTCCAGTTCTCCTCGTTGCCGAACTGGTCGATCCGGGAACCCGAGCCGTCGTCGCACCACACGTCGGTACTGCCGTCCGAGTTCTTCGTCGTGCTGCAGCCGGTCTCCTCGTCGTAGGTCGTCTCCGAGGTGTTGCCGAACTCGTCGGTCCACGAGTTATACCCGTCCTCACACCAGACGCTGCTGCTGCCGTCGCTGTAGGTGGAGGTGTTGCAGCCGGTGGCCTCGTCGTAGGACTCGCAACGCGTCTCGACCGACCCGTCCCAGCGGCTCTCGGTGTAGCAGCCGGTCTCCTCGTCGTAGCTGCTCTCCTGGCGGTTACCCGAGGCGTCCTCCCACCAGTTGGAGCCGTCTTCGCACCAGCCGCCGGTACTACCGTCGTCGTTCACAGAGATCGAGCAACCGGTCTCCTCGTCGTAGGTCGACTCCGACCGGCCTCCCTGCTC
>Ga0208131_1000526_pt1 | contig 11228 bp, 13 predicted proteins | sample ETNtaG_14_FD_185781 | JGI IMG/M metagenome (GOLD analysis project Ga0208131, IMG submission 185781) | Marine microbial and viral communities from oxygen minimum zone, Eastern Pacific Ocean - ETNP201406SV73 (SPAdes) (version 2) | ecosystem: Environmental > Aquatic > Marine > Oceanic ...
GGAACCGTAATTATTTTCAAGGAAAAACAAGCATATCATTACTATCTGCCCAAACCACCCTGGAAGGGCCTTTTTATAATGGCGCCTGGCTTTTATCAGCGCGTAGAACGTATTTTGATTATTTATTACCGAAAATATTACCTGCTGAAACAGCTGAAAAGATACCGCCTTACTATTTTTACGACCTGCAAGGTCATGTGTTTTCTGATCTAAACGAAAAAGACCGCATTTCGGTCAGTATTTATCGGGGTATTGATGATCTGATTTTTGATAATCTGGGTCTTACAGCAGATTGGGGTAACAATACCTATAGCCTTTCTTTTCGCCGAGTATTCAATGAAAAACTGGTTGGTAATTTCCTGACAGCTTCCAGTGAATTTTTTACCAATTTTAATTTAGGCGGTGCTGATGGCTTGAATAGTGAAAATAAAATACTGGACCAGACCTTATCTACTAACTTGACGTTTTTCCAATCTTCAGATTTAGAGTGGAGAACCGGTGCGCAAATCAAGCAACTTGATTTCAAGTACCTCAACACGTTCTTGGAAGATACCTCTTTTTATATAGGTGAAAATCCTATAGAAGCAGGATTCTATACAAAATTGAAATGGAAGGGATTTTCCCGTTTCATAATTGAACCTGGTGTACGGTATAACTACTACAGTGTCTATTCCAGTACCCCATATATCGATCTGCGATTAGGTGCTAAATATCTACTGACTGATGATCGCTACATTAATATTGCACTTGGTAATTACCATCAATTCATTCAAACCGTTCAGGATGATTATAATCCAACTATTCTAGATAGTTGGCTTGCAGTTGATAATTCTATAGATCCTGCAGAAGCACAACAGGCCGTTATTGGGTATGAAGAGTACATTCGCGACATTTACAAGATTCAGATTGAAGCATACTATAAAAGTATTCAGAATATGCTCACCTTTGAAAATATGCGTTCATCTACCGATGCGGAAGTATCAGATGAAAAGGTAAGTGATACATTTACACCTGCGGATGGGTATGCATATGGTTTGGAGTTTTTTTTCCAAAAAACATTCGGCAAACTTACAGGATGGGTAGCATACACCAATTCTGTCTCCAGGAAAATTATGACGAGCCAGTTAAGTGGTATAGAATACGAATATTATACAAATTGGGACCGTTCCCATGTCTTAAATATTTTGGGTAATTATTCATTTAGCCAAAAATGGGAACTAAACTGGAAATGGACCTGGCAATCTGGTCAGGCATTCACACCAATTCTAGGATATTACGTAGAAAAACTGCCCGGTGACCCTGGGTCTACGTTCAGCACCATTCCCGGTGCACGAAATAGCGGTCGTTATCCTGTATATGACCGCCTCGACATTGGTCTTGTCAGACATGGAAAGTTCTTTGGTCGTGATATGGATATATTTTTTCAAATCATCAATACATACAACAAGAAAAATATATTCACCTACTTTTACAAATTAGGAAGTATTAGTAATGGAAAAGATGATGATGGTGATTGGGTCGAAAAAGACCATGATGCTAACGGAAACGGACAACCAGATGTAGGGGAAATTAATGTTGATGAAGAAGACGAGGGTCGCATACAGGAAGATCCATTGAGCCTATTTCCCATTATCCCAAGTGTGGGTTTCACCATATATTTTTAGCCATGAAGAATATACTCTTTATAATTTTATTTCTGATCCTGTCATGCACAATCAATGATGACCAAGTTGAATATGAAGAGCAACTTGTACTATGGGCTAATCTGCGGGCAAACTTCCCTTTGATTGATACTGTATTCGTAGCTCGATCAGCAAACCTGAAGGAAAACGTTAGTTCAAAACAATTATGGATCGATGATGCACAAGTCCATATCATTGGTGATACTATAGATTTACTGCTAAATCCAGTATTGAATTCACCAGGTAGGTATTTCACCAATTCAAACTATATTTTTCAGGGTGGGGAAACTTACCAAGTACGTGCAATCCTTGGAATAGATACGATATCAGGAATAACTGTTATACCAGACAAAATGGAAATTATTCCCGCATCAGAATCAATTTACGAGTGTAAAGGTATTACATTTAATGTTCCGGAGATAAACATCAACAATTACGATCCTACTATGTGGCCACCTATTATTGGGTATGTTGATACATTAACCTTAAACCAAGGCGAATGTTTTACAGAAAGTTTTGCCAGTTATCCATTGTTTAAAATTGATTTTAATGAGGAAGATTATGAGACAATACGCATTTTGTCATTGGCTTTGGATGCCGATTCCGTAAATCTGGAGCCATTTACTGATGTAAATAATGATGGTTTATGGAATGAGGATGAATATTTTGATGATTGGAACCAAAATGGAATACGGGATAGTTGCTTGATCAACCTGATCTATGACACAACTTACAAAGATATTTATGCCTTGTGGAAAGACGATTTCCCTCGTGGCTCACAACAGGAAACAGGATGGTTAAAAAATAGTCCCTATAGATATAATCCCTGGCCCTGGAATGTAGAAACAGCTCCAGTAAGTATGACCTGGCTGTTTTTTGATTATTACGGATTGCACCTGATGACATTTCAAGCCACAGATGACGCAACATTCAATTATTTTCAAGGACTTCCTGAATTCAATCAATATGTCATGCCGAATTCAAATGTAGTTAATGGATATGGTTTAGTATCCAGCTCTGCATCTAGTTCATTTCTTGTTTACATCAAAAGAGATGAATCAACAGACGATTGATTAGTCTAGTTGGCGCGAAATAATATCTAACTTCATCTACTTAGTACTGGCGGTCTTTTCACGCTGAGATGTTGTTATTTAGTGTGTTTTCAGGTTTTGATGGAACTCCATATAGTTATTATCGTTTACAGTTGTGAACATAATAATAACATGAAAGGAATTTCTTATGGGAAACATTGATAAAAATCGTGTTACTACAGTTATAACTACAGTCGCATTTTCTGTTCTGGCTCTTGTTGCTATTATTTATCAACATAGTTCTACAGAGTTATCAGAACTTGAATCACTCGTAGTTAAACCAGTTATTGAAAATGCACAGGAATTAGATCAGGGCGTAAGTGCACCAGTAAATGAAACAGTTATAAAGCTAGAATCTGAATTTGAAAACCTGGCTATTGCAGAAACAGTAATATCATTCAATTCCACCTTTGCCGCTGCCCGAAAACAATATGGCCCAGGTAAAACATTTGTGTATAAAAACAAGGAATACAGCACATCGTACACAGAGGAACTGAATAATAACAGCGTAAATATTATTCAAGATCAAAAAGAAAATATCCCCGATGATGAAATCCTTGCAGAAACATCAGATTCAATCAGCACGGACGTATTCTCTCACGCAGATAAACAAAATGATCAAAGTAGCAAGGTAACGCATTAATGCTACACTTGCCAACAACCCAAGCCCATTAATTGATGGGCTTGGGTTTATTTCAGAAGCAATAGCTTTTTTGTTTCTGTAATGTTATAAAAAGACAGTCGAACAAAATACACACCGCTAGGAACAGGGTAGACAACCCAATAACAAAACATTACCACTGGTAGAAAAATCAGAAAATGATACTTCAAGATATGATTTATTCTTTTCGTGCTTCACGTTCATTTTTCAAACGTTGGTTAATTTTGGCAATTTTCTCATTACCTTCATACCATGGTGGTACATTATCATAATCTGGTATACCGTCATCGATTAGCGCTCTGGAATTTGGGCTCTTCGGGTATTCACCAGTACTAACTGCACCTGCACAAATAAAAATAAGATCCGAGTTATCTGCCGCTTTCAACGCCCTCTTACTTTCTGGAACAACATTGATAAAATCACCCTCTTGTAGGGAAATATCTTCACCATCTATATGTATTATACCCCGACCACTAAGTACCATGTACACTTCTTCCTGTTCTTTATGCTGATGCATAATGGTATACCCCTTACCTGCAGGCAAGCGCGCTACGGAAAGTCCAAGAGCTTTTAAACTAAGATCTTCCTTAAGGAAAGTTAGCCAATTAGGGAGATTCTTAAGATCCAGGTGTTTCTTTGTAAAACCTGGCACTAAAAATTATTTAGTTTAAGATCAGTCGGTCATCCACAAATACAATATTCAGTTTTTGTAGCATTAACATGGATTTAGACTCTTTCTTTTTACGTATATACTCGGTAAATGGTTCTATGAGAAGATCTATAAGATAAATGTTTGGACAACCCACAAGTTCTTCGAATACTTCAATATCCATACGCCGTAATTTTTTTAATTCTTCCCACAAATTATCATAATATTTTTCAAAACATGTTAGCATTGGTTTTGAATATAAACCAAATCGATCATAATCATTTAAAAGCCATAATTCCTCTTCATTAGGATCGTACATGTTATCTTCGATCATTTTTTTTACTAAAGTTTCGACTTTTATTTTACTGCCTTTATAGGGTGTACGCTTTACCATAATATTTCCAATATAAATTTCTTTTATAAGTTTACATTTTAAACAACAGTATAAACTATCTAAGTAAAGATATTTGGACAAGTGTTTTATCAAAAAAAAACATCTATTTTATGTATTAAATAGTAATAAAAAGATATTTCTCGAAATTCAATCAGAAATTTTTAAATTGGCTTGAGGGAATATTTTCATCATGAATAAGGTCATCTTAATTACAGGTTGTTCCAGTGGATTTGGTATGCTTACTGCTGCAAAGCTGGCTGCTGCAGGGCATACTATTTATGCAACTATGAGAAATTTGCAAAAACAGAACGCTTTAATGCTCGAATTAGAACAACGTGATACTATGTGTCAAATTTTGCACTTGGATGTTACAGAAGATAAATCAATCAATAAGGTGATAGATACTATTGAAAAACAAGCTGGCCGCCTTGACGTTTTAATTAATAATGCAGGTTATGGAATTGGCGGTTTCTTCGAAGACCTATTAGAAGATGAGATACGTTCTCAATTCGAGACAAATTTTTTTGGTGTACAGAAAGTCACTCGATCTGCTTTACCCCTTATGCGAGCCACTGCTTCGAAATCAGGTAAAGATTTTTCCACCAAGATCATAAATATTTCCAGCGCCCAAGGGCGATCAACTTTGCCAGGTCTAGGCGCATATGGTGCATCAAAATTTGCGCTCGAGGGGTTCAGTGAGAGCTTGTACTTTGAACTACAGCCTTTTGGTATAGAAGTTGTTATTCTTGAACCGGGAACGTATCTCACAAAAGCAATTGATGAGAACAGTCATGAAGCTGCTGCTGGATTAAAACCAGGTAGTCCCTATGCAAAGTACACTAAGCAATTGAAGGATTTACACGGCAAAATCTTGATTACTAAAAAAGGGGTTGGTGAACCAGAGGACGTAGCAATAATGATTGAAGATATAATAAACCGTAATAGAAATAAACTACGTTATTTAGCTGGAACACAAGCTAAAATTAGAATTTGGATGAGATCAATATTGCCTTTCCGTTGGTTTAGTAAAATTATCCTAAAATTGGCAATGGGTGTAAATAAATCAAATTAATAACACAATTAAAGGTGAATTTAACTTTATACCCCTTCATCAGATTCACCAAATAATTTCTCTAGCCACATCCATATGCTGATCAACTTTGGTCAGATCCTTATCAATATCTTCTTTTATTTTTTCAAGCATGGGTAATAAAATATAAATCAGTTTCGTTTCATGGCAAGCGAGAGGCCATCACCGATAGGCACAAGGCTGAGTTCAATCCGTTTATCCTTATGTAATTTATCATTGAGTGCTCTTATGGAATTGGTATCCACATCATTAATAGCATCATCGGATACAGATCCGCCCCATAGTACATTATCAATTGTAATGAGACCGCCAGGACGAATCAGTTCCAAACAGAGTTCATAATAATGGTCATAATTGATCTTATCGGCATCAATAAAGGCAAAATCAAATGTACCAGTCAAACCATCATTAATTAGCTCTAATAGGGTGTCCTTGGCAGGTCCAATTCTCAAATCAATTTTTTTTCTGACGCCTGCACTAACCCAATATTTTTCCGCTACACTGGTATATTGGGTATTTACATCACAGGCCACAATACGACCATCTTCGGGTAATTCAAGAGCAATAGCCAGTGAACTATATCCAGTAAAAACACCAATTTCTAAGGTATTCTTTGCCCTGATCAACTTGACGAGCATTTGCATGAATTGGCCCTGTTCGGGAGCGATCTGCATGGCTCGTTCTTCCATGCTAAAGGTGTAATTACGTAAATCCACCAATACCTTATCTTCCCGAAGAGAATGATCACATAAGTATTTATAAATAGATTCTGTAATTGTTATGGTACGGTTGCTCATTTAACTTCCTTTGTGGAATATTTTCAGTAGATCTTGAAATTCATAAGTTATAGTAAATACAGGCACCGCCAATAATTGTCGTGAGTTTCTTCCTTTCTTGTGGTTCTTTCCATAATTCAGCAATGCCATAGTTTAAAAATAATCTTACTCCATATCTTTCGCTAATACCATAAGAAACGCCAATCAAGGCACCATAATCAATATTTAATTCTTCTATATCAACCTTAGTACTACCTCCGGATGAATATGTTTTTATAGCGCTTAGAGGAGCGCCAATATTTATTCCGGCTAAAAATACGAATTTCCCAAAGTTTAACGGATAATAGGATTGAGTATTTATATAACTGATACTTAAAGTAGTATCTATATCAGAATAACCATTTATATAACCGCCATTTAAATAGCCAATAGTTGCAATCACTGGGCCAATTTTTCTTTCAATACCAAATGCCGGTGCTTTTATATCACCCGACCACACCTGCATCTCGGTATTTTCATGAAATACATTGGCACGATTAAAACCGCCAACTACAGTAAGGCCCAATTCTGCCTGAAGAAAGGGTAACAATAATAATCCAATATTAAATATATATATAAACCTAGTATCCATCATGGATCAGTAATTATATATTAATAATACCCATAAAATAATAATTTAACTTTATTTCTTTATTATTAGTCAAAAGACTAAATTCAATGAAGGAGAAAATAATGAAACAAATACTAACACTTTTATTTATCGGCATTCTTTTTATAACAGGATGTGAAAACTTTTTCGGGGCCGGAAACGATTCAGGTGATCCCTACGCCTACGATATGCTGGTCAATGATCTCGATCAGGACCTTGATTTTTCTGCTAGTCAAATAACTGACAGTAAAGATCATTTACGTAATGGCGGTGATTATTTCCCCGATAACGCATCGTTATGGCAACTGGCTTTATATCTACAGGAAACCCTCACTGAGGAACAAAAGGAAAAATTACTTTCTCCTCCCGAATATCTGGATCCACAAGCGTTTTCAGATGAAAATGACCATCATCATAAACGGCTCCGTCATCATCAGCGCATGGATGAATATATCCGAACCATTCTCACCGCTGAACAAGAATCAGAATATGATGATTTGATTGAGTATAAGACAACGGTTATGGATGAACTGTTTACAGTATTAAGAGCTGGTACTATAACGAAAGAGGCATTTCATCTGGAAGCCATGGGCCTCATGGAATGGTTTAGGGCAGCTATGGATAAACTGCTTACGGATGACCAGAAAGCAATACTGGCGACAATGCATAAGGAAAAAGACGATCACTGGCGCAAAGGAAAAGGTGGTTTTGGCAAACATGCTGGCAACCATGATAAGATTCGCCAGGAAATGTATGATGTTCTTGGAATGACCGCAGTGCAAATTCAATCCTTAGAGTCATTAGAAGAAGCATTTAAAGCTGCATTGGAATCACTACATAATGATTTTATGAATGGTATTATAAACCTTACGCCGGAAGAGTATAGAAATAATGTGGTGGAAATAACCGCTTCATTTCACGAAGAAAAACATACGGTATTCACCGCTAAACAATTGGAGATCATAGAAATACACCGTGCTCTGGCTCGTCGTTTCATGCGGCATACTCGCTGGGGTCGAGGTAGATAAATAGAAGAAAAATAATAATTAAACCAGAAAGGGGCGTTGAAACGCCCCTTTTTTATTTTTTCTTTCTCCCTAATTGCGGTTCATAATATTCCAGTGAATACGTTTTAATATGTTTTATTATAGCTTTTGATACATCTTTGAATGATTCTTGAATCAACCAATGCCCAGCATATAATTCCAATAGATTATAAGGGCCAGCCATATATTGTTTATTCAGTACAATAGATTTTCTGCCAATAGCCATATCCATATTCCCCCAAATAAGTAAGGATGGAACTTCAACAATACCAAAATTTATATGATCAGTGAGATTCCTATGCCTGCCAATATTGGCTCTGTACCAGTTTAATGCTGAGCGCAGTGCACCACTTTGGCGGAACACAGATAAATAAGCTTCTTTTTCCTTATCATCATGGGCACTCCAGATATTTTTCAAATTATTGTAACCATTGTATGATAAATACAATTCAGGAAAAAATGGCATATTAAAAAACTTAATGTATTTACTTTTTCTTTGTTGATCAAAATCTGATCGATATGCTTCCTGGAATGCTTTCATATGCGGTATAGATAATGATGTCCAGCTATACAATCTTTCGGGGTGCTCAGCAATAAATGCCCAGCCAACTGAGGATCCCCAATCATGACCTACTAAGTGAAACCGCTGCAAATTATATGCATTTGCGATCGCCAGAACATCACTTGAAGTATGTTTTAGTGAATATTCCTTAATAAAGGTTGGTCTAGCATCCGGACTATAGCCCCGCTGGTCAGGGGCAATTACACGGTACCCTTTTTCTGCCAATACTTTCATTAGTTCGATCCACATATAGGATGTTTCTGGAAAACCATGTAGTAAAATAACCATTTCTCCATCATTCTCCATTCCTGCAATTCGGCAGTTCAATGAGTATTCGCCAATTTGCACTTCTGCAAACCACTCGTCATTGATAATGACTTCTTTAATGCTATTCGAATTATTCATTGCAAACAGGATTGATAAACTGATGCTCAAATTTATGATTATTATTTTGAATGATTTTCGTTGATTTTGAATTAGATACAATAGCGTAACCAAGTGTTTAAGAAAATAAATGGCGATTTCTTGCTGCCAAGCTATATACATATTCTGTAAGAAATCGAAAAATAGGTATTCGTCTGTAACAACTAAGTAAAAACGACCCTTTTTTTGCTATGTGAAACAATTGGAAAACTGCTTCAGCACCTTTACAAATACGATTATCAACATCAATATATTGTACAGATTTAAGACAGGCTGCTTGAGCTATGTATTCATAGTTTACGGGTATATCTTGTAAAGGGATAAAGGTAATGAACTTACCGGCCATTGCTTTGAATTTACGGACCCATTTAAGGCAAAATTCACACTCTCCATCATAGATAAACAAGGGGCGTTTCTCAAATTTTTTTATTATTGACAAGGTTTAATTTAACTGGGTTTCTGCTGAATATATTCAGTATACCCACCATCAAGACTAAAAACAGATTGAAATCCATTTTTGACAAAATATTCAGCCGCGTCTTTACTATTGATACCATGATAACAATAGATCAGCAATGATTCTTGACGGTCTGTAGAATTAAGAAAATCAACAATATTCCCGTCTGAAACGTTGATGGAATTAGGAATATTGCCAGCTTGATATGATACTTTATCTCTAATGTCGATAATCACCGTACCAGGATCATTTAGTAATTCCTGTGCTTCCTGTACATCGATACATTTGAAAGGTACTGGTTTATCAGACATGGTATATCATTAATCTCCGGATAAATTTTACTTGAATCAATTTACTAATAATTTCTTTACCAGTGCCTGCCACTCCTGGGACAATGTTTCACCACAAAATGGTTTATTTGCTCTTTCATACCAATAGTTAGCATTCCATTTATCCCCTTCTTTTCTATGCAAATATGCATGTACTTCTGCGGCGTTTTCAGAGTGTATTTCCTGAGTTATCTCATGGGCCTTTTCCCAATCACCAGTACCATCATACCAGAGTGCTTCCAATAATTTTGTCAAGCCATTAGGTCTACTTTTGTTGAGTGTTTCCTTGAATTGTGAGAGGTTCATTTCATAATAATTCTGGAATTAATATTAATGAAAGAATTTATTTTCGGTATGGTTAACTACGTATATACACCAATTCTTTATCATTGGATAGTTCAGACTGGAATTCATAACCACTCTCATTAAAATCCTTTAGTTCTTCAATATTATCCGTTCTATTCTTAATGATGTACTTTGCCAACATGCCTCTGGCTCGTTTGGCAAAAAATGAAATTACCTTTGGTATGCCATTTTTCACATCCTTGAAGACAGGTTTAACGATAGCCGCATCCAAAGCATTCGGGTCCACTGCTTTAAAATATTCATCTGAAGCACAATTAACAATATACTTGCAATTATGGTCTTTTAATTCTTTTTGTAACTCCTCAGAAATTTTACTGCCCCAAAAGTGATATAGATTTTTTCCAGATGGATTATTCATTTTTGTACCCATTTCCAAGCGGTAAGGCTGAATCAGGTCTAATGGTCGCAGTAAACCATAAAGACCGGATAAAATTCGTAAATGTTCCTGTGCATAGTCAAAATTATTTATGCTGAAAGTGTTTGCTCCCAATCCAGTATATGTATCACCATTAAACGCCAGTGCAGCCTGCTTCGCATTCTGTTTATTAAATGGCAAACTCCAATCATTAAAGCGCTGGACTGTTAAATTTGCTATATTTTTACTAACACCCATCAAATTCATGATCTCATCAAAGGAATAGTCCTTGGCCTGATTCACAAGTATTTTTGAGTCTTCAAGAAACTGACATTGTGAGAATGCCTTTATAGGTGAAGTCTCATCAAAGTTAAGTTTTTTCGCGGGGGATATGACTGTTATCATTTTCTACCTAAATGGTTTTATTATTTTAAGCATAAAAATTACAACAATATGCTACATTTTGGACGCAGTATTTATATAAACTCCGTTACAAAATGAACAAATTTTAGTAGTGTATATTTGATCCCAATTCTATTATAAATAAATGGTAATGACTAAGCTAGGTTACTTGCACTAATTACTTTATTAAAACCATTTTATTAGTCTGTATATATTGTCCAATCTGCAACTGGTAAAGATATATACCTGCGCTTACATGCTTTCCATAGCTATCTTTACCTTCCCATCTAATAATG
>Ga0208131_1000531_pt1 | contig 11147 bp, 10 predicted proteins | sample ETNtaG_14_FD_185781 | JGI IMG/M metagenome (GOLD analysis project Ga0208131, IMG submission 185781) | Marine microbial and viral communities from oxygen minimum zone, Eastern Pacific Ocean - ETNP201406SV73 (SPAdes) (version 2) | ecosystem: Environmental > Aquatic > Marine > Oceanic ...
CATCTTCAAAGACCGCCGCGTCAAACGCGAGGTCCCGGAGGCGATGAAGTGCTGAGTCTACCCCAACACGCACAAACAAACGTTGCCCCAGCATCGCTGCCCGAAGCTTCCCCGGAGGCTGCCGCATCAGTGGTTTATGTAGGCTCAGACCTCATGCACTGATGTAGGTGAGCAAATGACGGAAGACGGAAGATATGCAGCACAGGCGAAGATAGTCAAACAGGAGTGTCCAGACGCGGACGATAGCGAGATAACTGAGGAGTTCCGACGCTACGAGGAGGAGTTCCTGATTCCTCCTGAGGACGCTCTGCGCTCGGTAGTCAGGAAGTTTCAGACTGCAGCTGGGATGGAAGTTACCAAGATCGCGGCTCCTGTTAAGGCTGAGAAGAAGGTCAATCGCTTCTCCGAGTTAGGTGCCGAGGACCGAAACGTCACCATCGAAGTCGCGGTAATCACCTACACGCCACGTATTCAGATGGTCCGTGGCGAGGAACGGCAGGTAGCCTTTGGATGGATTGAGGACAATCCATGGGAGGGCAGCGACAATCGCGAACGTTGGGACTTCAAGGACTGGGGCGAGCAGGGCGAGAACCTGGCACCCGGATCAGTGGTACGCCTCGAGGGCGCATCGGTCAACGAGTGGAATGACAAACGCTCGCTCAATATCAACCGGACAACTCGTGTCACCGTCCTCAGAGAGGGCGGCACACCGGTGGTGCAGGCCAGCAGTGAACCTGTTGACATCGCCACTGCTTCGGCGAACGAGGGCTACGTCAACCTCGTTGCGCGACTGATATCGGCCAAGCCGGATGTCATAGTCAAGCGCGATGGGAGCGGCGAACTCGAGGTCGTCCGTGGCAGACTCGGCGATGCCAGTGGCAGCATTGGATTCTTGTCTTGGGTTCCCCTCGAGCATGAGCCCGGAACTCTGCTCAAGATCGACGGCGCATCGATTAGGAAGTTCCGCGAGACCCCTGAGGTCAACATAGGGGACCACACTAAGATCGAGGTCTACCACGATTCGGCATTCGCCAGTATGGAAGATCTGTCTAAGGCCAACAAGGTCGCTATCTCGGATCTACGCAGTGGCATGCGCGACATTGAGGTCACCGTGCAGGTTGAATCTTGGATTCAGCGCTCCTTCACCTCTGAGGACGGCACCGAGCGAGTCGTCCGCAGCGGTGACGTCATGGACCCAAGCGGCCGCTCCCGTCTGACCGCGTGGTGCGAGGTCGACCCCGAGCCGGGGGACTTCCTGCATTTGACCGGGGCGAGGGTCCAATCTTGGCAGGGTTCACCCGATTTGGTTATCGATGACACCGCACAGGTTTCGAATCTGTCCGATGCTCCATGGGAGTCGATAGACCCAGAGCAGCATTGGGTCGACATAGATCTCACTTCCATGGTGAGTGGTGGTTCGCGCCGAGGCATCCGGACCAGTGGGACGATTGTCGCAGTGCGCCCCGATTCAGGCATAATCGAGCGCTGTCCCGAGTGCAGGCGCGTCCTCAGGGACGACGCCTGTGCAGAGCACGGCCCGCAGCGCGGAGAGGAGGATCTGAGACTCAGGTTCGTTATCGATGACGGGGTGTCTAACGCCTCTCTCCTGATGTCGAAGGACGTCTCCGAAGCGTTCCTTGGAGTTGATCAGGAATCCGTGAAGGAGCAGATTTCCAAAGAGGGCCGTGATGGTTTCGTAGCCTCGCTACGCCAGCGCGTGCTTGCGCAGTGCCTCAGTATCAAGGGACGCTCGATAGTGGACGATCAGGGGGCGATGCTGCTTGCCGACGAGGCAGAGCAGAACCAGGTATCCCCTGCTGAGGCAGCCAATCAGGTGATGCAGCGCTGGGGGGTGGTCCTGTGATTCAGGAGTCAGCGAGACGCATTGCGCGTCAGAGTGCCGTGAGACTGTTCGCGCAGGAGTACCGGGATGCCTCGTTGACCGAGGAAGGCTCCGGAGAGTACGACCCGTCATTCGTCATCACGAAGATAGGCGCCAAGATCAACCGCGTTCTAGTCTGCGGGGTCATTGACCGTATGGAGCGCCGCGAGGGCGACAGCGGCCCGAACTACTCCGGTCACGTCAGGGACCCAACTGGAAGTCACCTGTTCAACGTGGCTTCATTCCAGCCAGAGCTGCATCCCGATTTTGAGGAGTTGATGGCGCGCTTTGAGAGTGGCGACCGCTTCCTGATGGCTCTCGTCGGCAAGGCAAGGTGGTTCGAGACGGAAGACGGTGGCATGTTCACCTCGTTGCGCGCGGAGGAATTTACAATCATAGACAGGGAGTGCTACACCAATTGGCTAGTTGAGGCAGCCGAGGCCACTCTACGACGCATCGACGCTCACTCCACCTCCCTAGGAGCGGATCCAACTCCCACTGCCCTCAAGGCAGCCGGAGTGCCACACGATCTCGTGGACGGGTTGATACTCGCTCGCGGTCACTACGGCGACTTCGACCCCGAAGGCTACCGCGTCGGTGTCCTGCAGGCCCTCTCTATGGCAACCGGCAGGACCAGTCTGATGGAGGCGCCGCCGCAACCCACCGCAACAACTCTCGACGAGGCCGCCTTGCAGGCACCGAAAAGCAACGAATCTTCCGCTGAGCCCGGCGACGCTATCGAACTCATCGTCGAGACAATTAGCTCGCGCGATACTGGCGAAGGCGTCGAGTACAACGATCTGGTGACTGCACTCGTTCACGGCGGCCACTCTCGAGAGTCAGCCGAGGACGCGATAGATCAGGCCCGCGACCAGGGCGAGGTGATGGAGCCACGTTTCGGCTTCTTCCAACTGGTGCCAGAGTGATTACTCCTCATTGGGCTCGGAGATAAGCGTCTCTGCGTATCGCATTCTCTCTCTAACTCGCTCCAACGTCCCCGCCGAATCGATCCTTTGTCTAGGTCCATTACCTATCTCAGCGCCCTTAATCTCAGCGACGTTGGTGGCTACGCCAATCACTCTTCTACGCACCTCCTCTTGTTCCAATGGCCAGCCTCTGCGCTCTGCGAGTCTGATGAAGAGTGCTTCCTCCTCACCCCCCCATCTCCCTCCGTGACCCCTGAGGATTGTTCCGACCATCCTCTCGAGGTCCTCCACTCTAGCCCGGATGGTCAGCAGGGCACCTTGTATCGAAGGTTCGACCTTGTCAAGCTCGAGGACCAATGCGTCTCCGGCGTCCTCAAGAACCGCATTGGATGAAGGTGCTTCAAACTCCGACTCCTCATCGGCCACCTCCGACTCCTCAAGTCCGACCACCTCCTCTTCAGGATCATCGGACTCCGCTTCAATCATCTCAACATCAGATGCATCGGGTATCCCCCTTCGCCATAGGCTGCGCTTGATCCTGCCCCACCCGTTGGCCTGACTGGTCAGGACTCCCGCTACATGGCCCATCAGCACAGTCCGGTTCCCCGTCAGCGGCAGCTCCAGCCTCTGACAAAGCTCGTGTAGCTCGTCCCGCTCCATCTCGGCCAGACGTTCCACAGTGAGTCTGCGTGAGTCGAAGTTCAGATGCATCCACAGCCTCTGACGTCTCTCTTTGTGAGAGCCGGATGACTTGATTCCGAACAGTTTCAGCACACCACCTATCTCCTTGTGCGGCATTGATTGGATACCTTCCCAAGACAAATCCGACTCACTGAGGATTTGGTTGCGAATCAGCCTAGCACGCAGTACTTCGACCGATCCACTCTTGCTCAGGCCTGCATCTTCAGCCCTTTCTCGCAACTCGATAAGACGCCCTCTGTACAGGGCGTCTAGTAGCACTCTGTCAATCTCCAAAGCAGCACCCTCTTGGCCTCTCAAGCATCCAATGGTCATATCGCTTACGCAGCACCACAGGTGCTGGGAAGGTGGTTTAGGGTGAAATGCCTCTAGCCGCTACTCGACTAGGTCGATGTAGGCGAGAGCATCGACGTCCTTGTAGAAATCCTTCGGAACCTCTCTTGAAGCCTCTCGTACCAACACATCCCAGTCCCGCACCAGCGAAACCGTGGCGTGCTCAAAAATGGCATGCCTGACTATTCGGTCGAGACCCAACGTCTTGCGACCGTTCTTGGAGACAATCTCCAGCCGAATTTCAACGTGCAAATCGTCACCGAGGACCTCTCCTTCGGTATCGTGACATGACTGCTCGAGAGTGATATCTTTGTGCTCCTCTGCTTGCTTCATCAGAGAGCGGACATGGCGATGCCTCACTAGAATTCCAGTTCGCTCCAGCATCTCTTCGCTCAGTCCCGATATCATCAGATCTTGGACTCGCCACGAAGTATTCCCCTCTGGCTCAGTAATCTGCTCCGAGATACTAATCGGGAATCTCCTTCTGGCCATCAGAATCACCAGATCGGCGTATGGAAGGGGCAGGAAATGGGCACCGCCCCGGTCCTTGGGGTCAGGTAGGAGGGCGTGTCTGCGGCCGCTTATGTCAAGCTCGTCATAGATGGGCCTCGAGGTGATGTAACCGTCGATATCGTCGCTCTGCCTCAGTTCCTCCATCCATTCTACTAGGGGGACCGGATTACTCGGAGGTTCATCGAGGCCGACTATCGCAGCGAAAGCCATGGGCCCGAGGATTCTGATGCCTCTACGGGCCCGCCGGAGTTGTCTACGAACCATCTTGGAGTCGGACAGTATGATGGCTGACTTCGGTTGGTAGTCGATCTTGTTATCGGAGACAAGGACAAGGTTGGGGCGTCGAGGAGCTCTCGCCCCGACTATCTCGCAACCGGCTGCCAGCATCTCCGCTTGCCTGCCGTGGAGCAGCCTAGCAGGCATTGCCACCATGTCTAACTCGCCGTCCCTGAGCAGCGCCAAACCCTCTGAGAAACCGTTTATTGTTCGGCTGTCTATGGAGATTTCAGGAGCGTCCCCGGAGGCCGAAAGTATCGCTATGTGCTCGGATACAGGGCAGTTTGGTGAATCAATGGTAGCGAGTGTCAGTTCGTCCATCATCGTCCACCTCGGGGGAGGGGGCACGCACCGTACCCGTTCAGTCGGCACGCACACTTGTTGATAAGGCGACCCCTGCCAAGAAAGGACGAATCACATGGTCTCGATGGGCTCAATCAGGGCAGATCTCGACAGACGTAGAGATGCCATCGAGGAAGCGCTCGAGGGATTCGTTCAGCAGCGCATGGCCGGCTCAGAGGCCCCAGCGATGAAACTGGCTAGCGACATCCTGTTGGCAGGGGGCAAGAGGTACCGCCCCATCATCGCCCTCCTCGCCTACGAGGCCGCCGGTGGTGATGACATTTCCAAGGTCATGAATTTCGCAATGTCCGCAGAGATAATCCACACAGCAACCCTCGTCCACGATGACATCTACGACCAGTCGAAGATCCGCCGCGGCAAACCTACCTTGCACACCTCCAGCGGCCTACCTCATGCCATCATAGCAGGAGACTACCTGTTCGCACTGGGTTTTGGTCTCGGGGGCCGTCACGATGATCAAGTGGTAGAGCGCGTGGCTGAAACTTGCGGACGAATCGCCACCGGTGAGCTCCAACAGCTCGAGCACATTGGAAACCTCGCCACCACTCCGGAGGACTACTATGCCATCGTCGATGGCAAGACCGCCTTCCCCTTCGCTTCGGGATGCTGGGGCGCAGCAGTATTGGCAAAAGCTCCCGAGGCGACAGTCACTGCATTGGAGCTATTCGGCATGGAGTTCGGAAGGGCCTTCCAGATGGTCGATGACCTGCTGGATCTTACCGGAGAACCCTCTATGGGCAAACCGAGGGGAACCGACGTCCACGATGGCAAGATGACTCTACCCCTCATCCACGCACTGACCATGCTGCACGGGGCCGAGCGCGAGCAGTTGGCCGACGTGCTTCAGAACTTCAGCGACGAGCGGTGGGAAGAGCTGATTGAGTTGCTTGATGCAGCAGAATCTTTGTACTACGTGAAACAACTCATTGAGAATCACGTCGAGCGTGCTATGAATGCGCTTGAAACTCTGCCTAGGACTGAAGCGCGCGACATGATGTTCGAGTTAGTCAGAATCTCCGAATCGCGCCGGAACTGAGCCCATGCAACCGCCCCGCACCGACTGGGACGCCATAGTGATAGGAGGAGGTCCGGCGGGCAGCACCGCCGCTCGCTACATCGCCGAAGGTGGGGCCGACGTGCTGGTCATAGATGGCAGGGATTCGATCGGCTCCCCGCTGCAGTGCGGCGAACTGGTTCCCAGCAACGCCGAGATGTGTAGATTGTGCCCCGACGTTCCCGAGATTGACGACCTTCTGAGGACTCCCGATTCGGCAGTCTCTATGCGTACCAGTGAGATGAGGCTGGTCCCACCTTCCGGCAAGCCGCTGTGCTATGATTTCGAGGGCATAGTGCTGGATCGAGTTGCCCACGACGAGGCCTTAGTCAAACTCGCTGAGTCGAAGGGTGCGCAGTACTTGGTCGGCAGCAGGGTCGAGAGCGTGGACGGTGAGGCAGTACGTCTCAGGGACGGTTCGGAGTACACCGCTAGGGTAGTTATCGGAGCCGGTGGTCACAATGACCCCTTGCGTAAGTCCGAGTGGGAGGTCGAGTCGCTCATCATCCCTGTCAAGTTCGTCCTTATGTCTGGAGACTTCGAAGACGCCCTAGAGCTTCATTTCGGCTCGATGGCACCGGGTGGGTACGCCTGGAAGTTCCCCAAGCGGGGCGGCGCTAACATCGGCCTCGGAATCCAGACGGCCCTAGCCCGCGGGAAGAGCCTGAACGAGTACTCCGAGGAGTTCATCTCGAGATACGATGGAAGGGTCGAATTCAGGGGAGCTGGTTCATTGCCGATGTCAGGCTCGATCGGCTCCTTCGTCAAGGGCAACCACTTACTCGTCGGCGACGCGGCTGGCATGGTACTCCCTTCGAACGGCGCTGGAATAACCATCGCGATGATTGGTGGGCGCATCGCCGGACAGGTCGTCGAAGAGCACCTTCGCGTAGGCACCCCCCTCAGTGAGTACGAGGTGAGATGGGAGGATCAGATGGGTAAGGTGATGCGCAATTCGAAGCGGGCATTCAGGCTCGGGAGTCTGTTGTTCCGCTCACCTGATTGGTTGCTTAATCTGACCTTCAACAGATTGACTAAACCTCTCATCTGGCGTGCAGTGACCTGCCGTTCTCTGCTAGGTTAAGGTGAAGACGCATACCAGATGGTGGCCATACCGGGGAACACCACCTTTGCCCGGACGTCGACGAAGCCAACCTCTTCGAGCATCTTGACGTAATCTCTCGTGGTTCCGAAACTGGCGTATGTCTTCGCCAGCCACCTCCAGGGGTGGTCGCTTCTCCTGAAAATCAGTCTAGCGTATGCTCCAACCCAGATTCTCATCCATAGCCATCCAAGGACGCCGTGGAGGCGATTCATCTTGGCAGGGTCCACTATCACTAGGGTGCCACCGGGCTTGAGCACTCTCAGCACCTCCGCAAGGCCTGCGCGCTTGTCGTACCAATCTCTGAATGAAAACAGCGAGCAAACCGCGTCGAACGAACCAGCCTCGAAAGGCAACTCCTCTGCCGTCCCCTCTACGAACTCGACCGCCGAGTCTCCTCTAGCAACTCTCTTCGGACCGACACGGGCCTCGGCAATCCTGAGCATCTCGGGAATTGGGTCGAGACACACTAGATTCCTACCGACGACATCCTCTGCGAAGCTCCCCGGCCCGCATCCGACCTCGAGGATGCGACCATTCTGAGGGAGCTTATCTCTAACCATCCTGCGCCATCTGGAGACCTGCCCCAAGGTGGCGAATCTGTTGATTCTATCATACACCGGTATACTTTCCTCAAGATTGCGCTGGAGTTCATCCCACTCCTCGGCACCGATCTTTTCGGTATCCACGTCTTGCCCTCCAGCCTCCTGTATTTGGTTGAATCCCGCAGATATGTTCCAGTAAGACGAAGGAATGAGAAGGTCAAGGTGATATACTGTTCGACATTCACGCATGTCACCGAAGGTGACACTATGGGACGAGCAGAAGTACTCCGCACCATCAAAGACTCAGAGAACGAAGCGGAGAGGATCCGCATCGATGCCACAGCCAAGGCGAGCGAGACCATCTCAAACGCTCGCGTCACGGCATCGGAGACATTGAGCACAGGACGGCAGAGTGCCGACGACGAGGCCGCTTCGATAACCAGTGAAGCTCGCGCTTCTTCCGCGAAGGAGGCGACTAAAGTTTCCGCAGAGGGCGATTCCAAGTTAGAGAAGGTCGCAATCAACGGCAAGAAGAACCGCAAGTCGGCTGCCGAAGTAGTGCTCTCTGCCTTCCGCAAAGCCTGAGGCAACTGATACGAGGTGCAACATGAGTCAATTCACCACCGAGGAGATGTCCCGGCTGGTCGCTGCTGGCACCCGAGATCAACTCAAGACAGCGATAGACGTGGTCGCAGGCCTGTCTATGGTGCACATCAACGATTACAGCAGCACCGAAGAGGGGCTGTCCATGGGCTCTCCGACAGATGAGTCCGAGAGTATCAGTAGACGACTCACCAAGATGCGAGGAGCGGCTTCAAACTTGCAGGCTGCAGATCAGAGGGAGCTGCTGTCAGCACCAGAGGTCCGTAGGACGCTGTCGGGGCCCATTGACGAACTCGTCGACTCAGCATTGGAGCGTTTCGAGGAATTAGACACGCTTCAAAATGAATCCTCTCAGATCGATGAGGAGTTGGAAGTGCTACAGATGCTAACACCTCTCAGCCTCGAGCTTGATTTAATGGGAGGCTATCAGAACGTGACATCATTCATTGGCACCGTCTCTTCATTGACCAAGGCCAGGCCCGCTCTGGCTGGCCTAGGGGACTCTGCTATCCACATGAGCAGTGAAGTAGGAAAGTCGTCAGTCGTAGCAGTGTTCTGCCGTAACACGGATGCCCCTTCAGTGCATGAGATGCTATCCAACGAGGATTTCCAAGCTATATCTGTCCCTGATTCTGAGGGTCTGCCTTCGGATAGGATTCTACAGTTACAGCAGAGGAAGGCCGAGATTAACGAGATGACAGAGGAATTGGAGTTGAAGATCTCTGATTGGTCCGAGTCAAACGGTGGCATGCTGTTTGGCAGCATGGAACTTCTTGAGAGGGATTTAGAGCTCGCCACTGCTCCCGTCAGGGTTGCTGTGAGCGATCACGCCTTTGTCCTAGATGGATGGGTCAACTCCGAGACAGCCCCCGAAGTCGAGGCCGCATTGTCCAGCATCTGCACCCATGTCAGCATCGAGAAGTTCACCCCGCCTGCACACAGTAGTCACCTCCCTCACGACGAGGACGTGCCCGAACTCCCGCCCATCGCATTTTCTCCTAGGAACTACAGCAAACCGTTCGAAATGCTGACCGATGTGATGGGTCGTCCGGCCTACGGTAGAATTGACCCCACCTTCTTCATGTTCCTGACCTATCCATTGTTCTTCGGATTGATACTCGGTGACATGGCCTATGGCCTAGCGGTGATGGGCATGGCTTGGTTCATCTGGCGACGTTTCCCAATCAATCCAATGATGAAGAATGTTGGAGGATTTCTGTTCACCATAGGATTGTCTACAGTAATCTTTGGTTACATATACGGCGAATTCGCCGGCTTCGAATTCCTGCCTCACGGTCACTGTGACATCGAGGGAGTGATCGGAGTCGCACAGTGCGATGCAGCACATGGGCACTATGGCTGGGATAGTGCACACGCGCCTTGGTGGGTAGCATGGATGACAAATCTGTACCCGAATGGTGGCGAATTTTACGCGGTCTGGGAAGGGCCACTAAACCTCGTCCTTGCCTACCCCTTCCACCGAGTAACTTCAAACCTCGAGAACCTAATACTCATCACCATCTACATGGGAGTCATCCATCTTTTCCTTGGACTCATTCTTGGCTTCCGGGACATCTACAAGGCCCACGGATTCGTCGATGCACTGTTCGAGAAAGGCTCGTGGATGACTGTCTTGATTGGCGGCTTCATTTTCGCATATGCATTCTTAGTGGATTCAGCATCTGAGTTAATGATGCCTGGAGTAGCTATCACGGGAGTTGGCGTAGTGATGGTCATGGTACTGCTCGCGCACTATGAGAAGATGGGCGTAATAGGAATCCCGCTTGGGGTCTTAGAGTCGTTAGGAATGCTCCCTAAGGTAGTCTCCTACGTCAGGTTGTTCGCAGTTGGAGTAGTTGGCGTGAAGATTGCCGCCACCGGAAATGAGATGATTTACGAGGGAATGGCTCACACTCTGTCAGACTTAGGTCATGCATCGACTATTGACATCGCGTTATTGCCGGTAATGTTTGTTGGCTGGCTACTTGTACAACTCTTCGCCCTAGTGCTGGGCGTATTCAGTCCAAATATCCACACAGTGCGTTTGCACTTCGTCGAGTGGATGATGCAGTTCTACGAGGGGAGCGGCCTGCCCTTCGAGGCGTTCGGTTTCAAGCCGAACAAGGTAGAGGTCGAATAACACTCACAAAGTGAGAAAAATACGGAGGAAAAAACATGGAAAACAAGAAAATGAAAATGGTTTACCGCCTGCTGATGACTGTGTTCATCGCGACCTTGGTCGCCGGTGTCGCAACTGCTCAGGAAGCGGAAGCGGAAGCGGAAGCGGAAGCGGATACAGGGAACGATAAGGACACCCTAGCCAAGCTCGGCGCAGGTATTGCGCTGGCTGGTTGTGGGATAGGAACCGGTCTAGCGCAAGGGCCAATCGGCGCAGCCGCCGTTGGCATGATTGCCGAGGACGGCAGTAAGTTCGGTTTGGCACTTCTGTTCACTGTACTGCCTGAGACCATCGTTCTGTTCGGTTTCCTTACGCTCTTCTTACTGTAGATCGTTTGGGACTAGGCAGATAATGGAGAGTCACATATGTCATTGGATAAATTAGCAAGTGAGATTGAATCAATGGCCAAGGCCGAGGCTAAGGTAGTCTCGAAAGAGGCCACCGCCGAGGCTAAGCGCATCGGTGATGAGGCCAAAGATTCAGTCGCTGAGTACCGTGATGCAGCGATTACTCAGGCTGAAAAGATGAGCGACCGGATTGCAGTCGAAAGCATCGCTGCTGCGCGTCAGAGGAACCAGAAACGTCTCCTTGTCGCACGCAGGGCAGAGCTAGACTCAACGTGGTCAGAAGTCATGTCTCAGGTCAGCGCAGCCGACTTGAAGGGCAGGGAGG
>Ga0208131_1000537_pt1 | contig 11092 bp, 7 predicted proteins | sample ETNtaG_14_FD_185781 | JGI IMG/M metagenome (GOLD analysis project Ga0208131, IMG submission 185781) | Marine microbial and viral communities from oxygen minimum zone, Eastern Pacific Ocean - ETNP201406SV73 (SPAdes) (version 2) | ecosystem: Environmental > Aquatic > Marine > Oceanic ...
TTATCCAGTACTTCATGATGTTGCCAACCCCTCACCACTTCTGCCATTATTCCTTCTGTGAGTGATTGTCCGGAGAGCGACGTGCCACCTGTTCTAAATGTTATGGGTATTTTTGTTTCATTTGCGTGGGCAAGTAGGGATTGAACATCCGCCTCATTCTGTGGCCGAATAACCGCTTTAGGAACCAACCGATACATACTTGCATCGTGGGCGTATGCCAGTCGGTCTATTAACCGTTCAGACCAAATTTCTGAAGATATATTTTGGGGTACAGACATATAAATGCTATTACAATTTATTTCACATTACTGTCTTGGCTGCAATTGGGCCCAGGGTGCATTATATAGTAGGGTCGGTTCTGTACTTGATGATTCACTCACATCTTTAATAAATATTGCGTCGGACGATTCACTCCGAAAAATAATCGTGTCTGCGTTCGTATCATTTATCCAGTCTGCATATCGTCCACCGGATTGTAAAAGGGTTAATGAAGGGTTTGCATTCAAAGTGAATAAATAAAGAAAATAACTGTTATTCTCAAATGACCATAAAATGGCTTTCTGGCTATCAAACGACCAACGCATATTGCGGAAATACTGACTGTTTACAGGCATGATTTTCTGGCCATCCGCCTTCGTGACCGCCACACCCACGGTTTCTCCAGGATAATCCATAATATATAGACCATCCCCTTCCAAGGCGTATAGAATCTTAGCCCCATCTGGAGACATGCGTGGCAAAATAAATTTCTCTACATTTTGGGCATTGGTGATTTGTTTCACATTTTTTCCATCCAAATCCATGGTGAAAATATCTTTTACACCTATATTATTATTAGATTGGTGTTTTCGCTGCCAATATAAGATAAGGTTACTTCCCTCAATAAACTCTGGGTCACCATACCATTCATTGTTTGTTTCATTCGTCAATTTTACAGGAGATTCATCCTCATTGAGATTAACGATATAAATATTGTGATCCGTACCGGTAAAAACCGCCATGGATTGGTCTAAATTGAATGCAATATCCTGGGGTTCCTCTCCGGAAATGGTTCTCAAACTGGTACCGTTTTCATTCACAAGTAAACCAACGCCGCCATCGATGAGTGAGAATACTTTTTTCCCTTTCTGGATCCAAATTGGGAATTGGGCATTTACATTGGATAATACATGGGTAAACGGTAATGAGGGACCCATGTTTGAAATGGTAATATCATCCCCTAATTCACGGATATAATCCACTTTAACCACCCGTTGGTAGGATGAGGCGCCTCTCACATTACTCCAGGCTGACTGATTCCACTTATCCATAACCCGCACACGGAAAATCTGTTCTTTATCATTTTCCACATTTATTCCCCCTGAAGTCGTCTCCTGAGTATTGTGGACTGAAGAATCGACAACAGTCGAATCCGGCAGTGTTGATTGTTCAATAACGTATAGCTCAAAATCAGAAATGGGGGACTTGGACCAATTAAAGAAAAACTGACCACCCTTGTAAGTAATTGAATCTAATGTAACTGGACCCGGAACCGAATCAACAGGATGACCTTTTCCAGTTCCCAATGTTTTTTGTCCGGTAGTATCTTCCACCTCAACCCAATACCAGTTTTCCTGAAGGGGATTGAATGCGCTTGTATCAAAAGTCGTTGTATTGATATCATCTATAGAAAGTATGACAGATTTGGTTCCCGATTCAGTAACGCCATGATAAAGATTATATTTTCCAAAATCCCCTACCGATGATTTGTCCCAATTAACCGAAAGAATAGCGTTTGGTGGAAGTGAATATGAAACGGATAAAACGTTCACAGACCCCGGTGGACCAGGAATATTTGGTTTTATATTTACACTCACTTTATTAGAAATATTTGAATCTGCGTAAGCATAAATGCGGTAAGCATATTCCACAGGATTATTAACTACTTCTTTCAAATCAAGCTTATCTACCCAATTAAATGTAGAATCCCAAAGAATAGCCACACTATCCGACCAATTCCCTTCTCCAACCTTCTTATCAATAGTAAATCCGTCAAAATCGCGACCTTTTCTTAACCAGGATAACTCAATTTTATCAGAAGATAACTGGGTGGCCTGGAGCGTGTCTGGTGTCCATAAACTTCGGTCACTTCGAGGGTCGTATGGATTATCCCACACCCGTTTTGCATCTTCACATGCCAATAATAGAATCATCAAAATGATTATTTTTTTCATCCGGTTTGCAGCCACCGTTTCATTTGTAGATATTTTCCATGATAATATATAATTGGGAAAATGGTAAAAACAGATATTCCATCCATGATGGGTTTGAGTTGATCTAGTGCCTCAATTTGTTTATGATTCGCATCTCCTTCCAATATTTCACTTCCATAAGATTTATATATATTTTCCGATTCATATTGGAGATATCCACGATATCCAGCGGTAATAACCAAAGAACCGATTAATAAATTTCGTTTGAATTTGTATGAATCCCGATCTTTTTCAATGAGTAAAATATCATGAAATTGTGAATTCACATGAGTGGTTCTGCGGTGACGAATTTGAAAGTCATCATTATGGATAATATATTGACCGGATTCTAAATGATAGGATCCCGCATCCAACTTTTCATATCCAATGGCACCTTCTTCCACAAGAAAACGAGACGCCCCATCGGCGGATACAATTACGATTCCTTTAGGTACGGGCGCTTCGAAAGCAACATGTCCGATTTGAGGTACTAAGTGCTGCAGCTCAACATAAATGATGTCTGATTCATCCTCTGGAAGATGTTTTAAACGATAAGGTTCAAATCCATTTTTTAATAAAATTATCGGACGGCTTTCTACCACTACACGGTCCAATGCCATTGGGGTGAACCCACCCAACGTATCCGGACCAACCCTGACCATGGCTCCTGCCGGTTTCGTTTTAATATAAACTAGATTCTGTCGTTCATGTACCTCCATGGGAACTCGGGTGGACATGAGCATTTCAGCTAAATTATGCATCCCTCTGGTTTTTAATCCCTCCAAGGACAGTTCATGATCATACGTAACTACATTAATAACGCGTCCAGTTTCGGATGCATACAAGCGACCTTCTGTCATAAAAACATCACCAATTTTTGCAATATGGATGGTGGCCATCCATTCGGTGTCCAATAACATGGAGCTAATAACCGCACATTCAATGGTGGAACATTTGGGATCATCATACCCGGCTATGGACAATACCTGGTTCATATCTCCATAATCCATCACCTTGAGCGTATCCTGCCTTAGGAGTTCAACCCGGAAATGTTCACTTAATGATTGTAGTTCTGTATCGACAACTCCTTCCCCAGTAAAATCCAGGACCGATATAGTATGATCATCGGCAAAAAGATATCCGGTTAAAATTGATAGGATGAATAGATGTTTGAGCTTCATTGTCCGACAGAAAAATTAGCCTTCAGCAAAGGCCATCACAATAGAGAATTTTGAATTTATTTATAGATAAAATGGGGTTGAATGCGTGGCTGATATAACCCTATTATTGATGGAACGATTCTATTTTCTTTTTATAAATGAAATTATAAATCGTACCAAATTTTAGTAATGATTAACCAGAAGAGGAATACTATCGATTATTATCCTCATCAGAACAGTCACCACAATCACAGGTACCATCTCCAATGGCAATCTGATCATTATTTGATATATCTTCGATTGACAATAGAATTTCACCCGAATTGCAATATACCTGTTCATTCTTTACGTCAAACTGATTCACCACGGATCCATTCCGTGAAAATAATGTAATCAGCCCCATGCCGTTTGAAATATCCGCAACACCTTTTTTTGCGCCATCCGTATACCACCAATACGCAACCCCATCTCGCTCCCCATTAACAAAACTGGTTTCTTCTTTTTTCTGACCCGTTTCATACCACCAAGTCAGGTTGCCATTTAATTGTCCTTTTTTATAATTGGCCTCAGCAAACTTTTTTCCATTTTGGTACCATTGGGTCACAACGTCAACCCTTCCCCCCTTTACATAAGTAGATTCTTCTTTTTTGGCACCATCATCATACCACCATTGGAATAGCCCATTCTTTTCCCCATTTAAAAAATTCCCGATAGAATAAATTTGTCCATTACCATGCCATCGGGTGACCGTACCCTGAGAAATATTTCCGAATAATTGTACGTGGACTTCGGGAGGTAGTGAATAATTGTATATATCTTGTTCTTGGACCAAGTATCTCCCGTCAACCATACCTGAGTCTGGATGAAAAGCGATGGGCGTTCCATTCCACTGTTTATCGTCCTCATTATAGTTTACAGTAACCATCTCTCCATTAGAAAAAGAAATATTATAATATCGGTGTTCGCTACCCGATATAAAATACTGCCAAATACCATTTTTCTTCCCTTTTTCATACATCCCTTCCATTCGCAATTGTCCATCGAAATAATTTAAGTATGCTTCACCTGAATAGGGTTTTTCTGTTTGGGGGTCAGTGGCAATTCCTTCGTCTCCTTTTAATTCATTAATCGCTACTGGTTTTGAGCAACTGATCAGGATTAAAAATAAAGGGATTGATTTTAATATATGTCTCATTTTTTTATTCTCGTTCATTTGTTTTGCGGAGAGAGAGGGATTCGAACCCCCGATATCCAAAGGACATACCGCATTTCGAGTGCGGCGCATTCAGCCAGACTCTGCCATCTCTCCAAAAAATTGCAGGCGAAATTACGATGCTTTGTTAAAATATATAAAAAATAATTGAAGATATGACAACGAAAATAAAATGTTGAGACTTGATTTACTTCAAAAGAATCATTTTACGACTTTTTACAAATTTTCCAGCCCTCAATTGGTAAATATAAACCCCGGCACTTAGCTGTTGACCAAAGACATTTTTATCATCCATAAACTTATTTTAAAATAAATGCATAAAAATGACTTAAAATATAGAGTTCGATAAGGTGTGAATTAAATGTCAATAATTAATTTTAACAAGTGCAGATTTAAATGATTCAAAAAAGATTATTTTTTAGATTCATCATTTTAATAATGCTTTTACCATGTTTTTTATCGGCCCAATTTTCCTATTCCGGTTCCTTAAATAGTCGCTACGCGGATAGTGAAAATGATCTTGGGTTTAATGAACATCTATTTGATTTTAATGTTGATTATAGTACTTCTGACCGAATATACCAGGGGTGGACGCAATTTGAATTCAGTGAGCCGCCTGAATTGGGGCGTCCTGTCCAAGAATTGCGGAAATTACGGTTTGAATATTTGTCTGGTAATATGACAGCCAAAATTGGAGATATTTATGAGTTTTGGGGTATGGGAATGGCTCTTAACCAAGTGGATGATCAAGCCATTGACTTCGATACTGGCATTAGAGGGGCGTTATTCAGTTACAATAATGATTTTCTAAAGTGGACCGTATTAAAGGGAGAAACCCATACATGGAAAAGTGCCGCTATGGTGATTGGCTTTGATGAGAGAGTTCCAAACTTTGATACCAATCACGATCTGTTGGGTACCAATTTAGAGTATACTTTTGAAAGTGGAATGGCTGGCATTAATTTGATTCAATCTAATGAGAAGCATGACTCAACGGAAATAAATCATTCGATGATTGGTGCTTATGCCTCATTTTATTCTAGTAGGGCCTCTTTATTTGTTGAGGTTTTGAAAAAATCCAGTAAGGAGACAACCACTGATTATAATGAAGATGGTTCCGGATTGTATGCCAATCTTACGGTACCGCTTGGCGACTGGTCACTGTTAGCCGAGTATAAAAATTATAATTTTTTAACACTATCTCCTCCGGAAAAAGATAACTTTGTTAACCAGTTTGGATATCACGCTGACTTTTCAAATCCGCCTCCGGGATATTATGAACATACAACCGTTTTAAATGGTCGCATTGCGCGGCAAGCGAATATTAATGACGAGATTGGATACCAGATAAAATTATCAGGACCGATTGGCATGAATCATACAGCTTCTATCAGTTTTGCAAAATCCAGTCAACACCAATCCTGGATACAGGAGATACAGGATAGTTATCTTGAATGGAACGCTGATAAAACATTTGATTGGATGCCCAGCTCTGAGAAGTTCGCAAATCCATATGATGAGTTATTTATTAATTTCGATGGCCATTTTTTTAATCACAAATTATTTTATGAAATAGGGTGGGGTAATATCCAGGATGTACAGTATTTATTTGTAAATCAAAATCGAAGCAATGGTCTGTTTCGCGTGCATGAATTTTTAAACGCTCAAACCATACCTTTGAGTCTTACTTATGCCATTAATAAAAAATATAGTGTTGAATTAAAGTTTGAATACCAGGAATTGGAACAAGGTTCTCTTCGGGAAACAAACGATGGAAATACTTTTATCTCTGTTGTAGGGAAGCCCCTGCGTTACAATAACGTTATTAGTCTGGGGTTCGCCAGTTCGCCTAAATGGTCCGTTACGTATTTTCAGGATAATACGTCAATTGACGATAAGTCCTACAAAGCAGAGCAATGGACGTATTGGGAACTCTTATATAGAATTAATCAAAATATGGTGTTAACCTATTTTGATGGTTCTTTAAAGGGCGGTTTAGTCTGTAGTAACGGTGTATGTCGCTATAAACAGCCTTTTGAAGATGGACAAAAGGTGAGTTTCATATATATGTTTTAAGTAGATTCTGTACTGGACTGGCTATAGTTTATAAATCATCTCTCGAATAATTGAAAGGTCAGGATCAATACGGAGAACGCTTACCAAGCGGTTTATATATTTATCGTCTGGTGGCTGGTAATAAAATAAGTACAAAAAAAATGCTATTACTTAAATAGGATCACAAATTGATTTTTCGTTTATTCTGAAAAAATTGTTTTATAATTGATTTACACTCCGCCTCAAGAACACCGCCTTTAACAGCCACCTGGGTCTTAAACCGTGGATCACCACATAATTGGTACAAAGAGCCACAACAACCCTCTTGTTCATCATAACAACCAAATATGACCTGTTTTAACCTAGAATTAACAATTGCACCGGCGCACATGGGGCAAGGTTCTTTGGTAACATATACAATACAGTCATTCAAGCGCCAATCCCCTAATGTATTTGCCGCAGCTGTAATGGCAATAATTTCTGCATGAGCAGTGGGATCGTTGAGTCGTTCACGTTGGTTATATCCACGCCCAATAATTTTATTTTCACACACAACAACGGCTCCGACTGGTACTTCACCCGCTTCATAGGCTTTTTCGGCCTGGGCAAGGGCATGCCGCATCCAGAATTCGTGATCTTGTTTCAAGGAAGTTTTATTTGGTCAGGAGATAATCCTGGAGGGTCATGATCTGCTTCGCCATTTCTTTTCGACCAACCAATGAGGTATCGGTCACCGGCAATTCACCTGAATTCAATGAATCTAGGATGACAGTGACCTGTAAAATAGTAGAATCAAATTTACCCACTGCAAAATAGGATGCGGCAAGTGTGATTCGCACATCCAAATAATTTAATAGGGTATCATGAGTAAAAGTCCATCCAGATGTTAAAGGCTTTACGGTTGAATCCAAAAATGCACTGCCATATTGGATTACTTTTGCATCTTTCCCTAAAGCATGATTTGCAAAGGTCAAACCAGCCAGAATTTCCGATTGTACATCGATGGGATTCCATTGATGCTGTTTCTTCGCCAATCCTGTTGTAAAATGGGAAATACTGCTGTCTAAAACCATTAACTTGGCATAAGTCCAGCCTAAGCCATTGTAACCGTCCTTCCAATCAGAATCTTCACTGACAGCGTCTGAGAACCAAACATTACTGGGTAAATATTCTTTAGTCTCAAATAATACCCAACCATATTCTGCCATATCTTCTGCTGTGGCATAGAATTTTTTCCGACAAGCATCCACGGTGATTAATCCAATCGCCATGATGAATAAAAGTGTAGTTTTTGACATACGTCCTATCATCGCATTAACATTACTTTTTTGGTTTGACTTCGACCCATATCCGTGAGCAAATGGACAAAATAAATTCCGGAAGCTACGGGCACACCATTTTGATCTTTGCCATTCCACCTTAGACGGTATCTCCCAATTCCTTGTTGTTTATTTACCAAGGTTCTCACATTTCTTCCCAGGATATCATATACCGTTAATGATATTTTTTGAAGTGGACCATCCACAAATCCTAAATCATATTCGATGGTTGTAATTGGATTAAATGGATTGGGATAATTTTGCTGCAATGCCGTTTGCCCTGGCACGATTAATGTTTTTGGTCCCATTCGAAAATAGCCCATTTTTTCTGTATAGGCCATGACGCGGTTCCCTTGCGTAATAGATGGCAATTCAATCCACCCTGTCCCAATAGATCTCTGATAAAGGGCAATCTCTTCATCGTAACCCGGCATGGAGATTTCCACTGATTTTTTAAAACGGAACGCTTCATTTCCTAATAAATAGGATGCGCGATCGTTGAAGTAAGGTTCAAATAAAGTGGAATCCAAAATCATGATGGATTGATCAAAATCCACGGCACCATTTCTCCCAATTACATTAAATTGACCATCTGCACTTCTCCCAGACCATCTACCATACATTTTAGCTAATGCAAGGCCCAGGTTTTGCGTAATGATCGTATCCCCGACGAATCCATTCGCCGCAACTTCAAAGGTATAATTCCCCTTTGTTTTGAAATTGTAATGGCCTACATAAGTAAAGGCGGCCGCCGTGTCCAGTGTTACAGATTTAGACTGAACTTTAAGTGTAAGGTCCTTCGTTTTACCCACCGAATCAACGAGAAAAATCTCGTAATAATTGGTGAACGCATTGTTTTGGACAACGTACATGCGGATCTCAGGACGTGGTACACGCTGGACTTTGACGACAAATGTATCTATTGCAGATGTGTCGCCATCAGCGGCCGTAATTTGAATGAGTGTGGAATCTGTTTTGTTTTTTACCCATGGACCACTGGGACCGAACCAAAGTACTTCCGGCTTAAACTTAACTGTATCAACATGGGCATTGGTGGCATACTCAATTCCCGTTGGTTTAGTCTCATATGTCTTCGTGGGTACAATCGAAATATTATCCCCAAAGGTTAAAGGCAAAATAGAAATGGTTAATGTGGAATCATCCACGTCAGTTAAATAATTGGCAAAATCCAAATATAAAGAATCATTCTCTTTCACAACCGTATCTGGTATACCAGCCCAAACCGGGGGATCATTAATCGGATTAATGAAAAAGGTAACTGTGTCACTCCCGGATAGTCCCCCGGGGTCCGTTATAGTAAACTCAACCATCATATCTGACGAGGTATAATAGTTTGTGTCATTGGAAGCAGAATCTGTCGGTGTAATCCACGAGAATACTGAATCACCTATGGCCAAAGAATCCACTTTAATTGGATCTTTAAATTGATCCATATTCGCCGGATAAATCACAAATGCATTATTCTTTTGAATAATGGTTGATGCGGGAAATTCATCCACTAATTTTGAAATAAATGACTGTTTATATTCACGACTAAAATCCGATAAAAACCCAACCTTAGCTATAGGGTATCCACCTTTACCCGGTAGTTTTGATGCAATACGAAATGTATATTTTAGGTCTGTGGTGTCATTATCCTCATCATAGGAATATTGTGTTAAGTTGATCGAATCACTATTAGCCCCTTCAAAGAAGGTCAATTTTTTAATTGAAGACAAGTCAATTATAGGCGGATCATTAACCGGCAGCGCAGTGATATTAATATCTACTGTATCTTTTAAGGTCCATGCGTCCGTAACAATCACACGAAACACGTAGGCTGCCGTATCCAGTTTTGTCGGCGTGAAGGTTACCTTACCGCTAGCAGAAACTGCCGCAGTTAAATTGGTAACCACGGCTGAATCAATTGGTGCTGCCGTCGTATCCAATTTCATGGTGGTTAATGCATAGGTAAATACATCTGATCGCAATGTCCCTTTAACGACATTATTCGAAGCATCCTTAATTAATATATCTTCATCATTTACAGTCAGTAACTGATCCCATAAGACATCTTCGTTGGCAACAACGGCAGCGATCGTATCTATGACCGGAGGGGCGTTATGCCTTAAAGTGCGGAAAGTATTGAGGGTATCTGATGTATTTCCTGCTATATCTACAGCTTTGAGGGCAACATAATATTTGCGATTATGAGTTAGAGCAAATGTGTCCGTCCTTACTGTATCTAATACAAGTGAGCGATAATCACGGAATTTTGTCCAATCGTTAGGATTTGTTTCATCTGGGGTTGCTTTGGTACTCTGGTAAAGGGCGTACTCATACCTGTCAATACCTGATGCTTTTTCATTTGTTTTTACAGAATCCACCCAATTATTGAAAGCGAACCGGATCGTATCATTTGTCCACAACGTATCTCTATTTACAGTAAGAATACTGGTCACATTATTTGATGTGAATAAGGTATCTCCGAAAAATGGTCTTTGGGCCGGGGGTAATGTGTCTAAAACAAAGAATGTCTCACTTAAAGTACCGGCAGTTGAATTCAGAACCCGATCATAGATTAATGCCCGTACATCGATGGTATCGCCCTGAACCAAACCATTGTTGGTGAGCGCACCGGTAATGTCATATTTTTTTCTGAAAAATGATATCCCTGTCCCCAGGCCTTCCGTAGAATCATTCGGAAAAAATGGATTGGTTGTGTTTTTAGCGTTCATACTGGCCCAAGTGTTAACCATTTTATTACGGACGCGCATTTGAATATCGACTAGTCCGCCTCCAACAAGAGAATTATCAGTCGCATCAATATCCACCAAGACTTTAATGCTGTCTGTTTTACTATTGATAAACCAACCGGTCTTACTTTCAACTATCATGGATACACTCGTATCTCCATGGGTTGAACCTAATCCAGTTGTAAAGGCAGCCGGGGCCGTATTATCAACTACAAAAACCTGGGTATCCGTAAAAGCGGTTGCCAGGTTTCCGGCAATATCATAAGCAGTAAAAGACACCTTTGCAGTACCATCATTCTTGGTAGCAGTTGGTAAAGTGAATTTCCATGTCCAGGTTGCATCGGCATTGGCTTTGCTG
>Ga0208131_1000542_pt1 | contig 11058 bp, 6 predicted proteins | sample ETNtaG_14_FD_185781 | JGI IMG/M metagenome (GOLD analysis project Ga0208131, IMG submission 185781) | Marine microbial and viral communities from oxygen minimum zone, Eastern Pacific Ocean - ETNP201406SV73 (SPAdes) (version 2) | ecosystem: Environmental > Aquatic > Marine > Oceanic ...
TAAATGTCCCAGTCATTCATCATTAATTACCTACATTTAATTTGGACTAAGAAAATTATTTATCTATATTTAGTGTTATTACACAAGATAGGCCAAAATATGTATCTTCCTGTGAAAGTGCAGAATTTCTTTAACTCACAGCCTTTCTGAGCATCCAGTGAAACATCTTAAGTTGGGAGTTCAACTCTTCATTAAACTAAAAGCGTTCAATATCGTCATCACCAAGGTACTCACCCTGCTGAACCTCAATTATCTGCAGAGTTGTGTTTCCGAAATTTCCAAGACGGTGCCGCATTCCTTTGGAAATGAAAGCAGATTCGTTTTTTTGCAGAATCACCTTTTCATCACCACGCTGAACATCAGCTGTTCCCTCAAGCACTACCCAGTGTTCACTACGCTGTTGATGGCTCTGGAGAGACAAAATTTTTCCTGGCTGGATTTCCAGCATTCGGATACGGTAGATCGTATTTTCCAGAATTGTCGTGGCACTGCCCCAGGGACGCATTACCCGTGTATGAAACTTATATTCGTGACGCTCCTCGCTTTTCAGTGTTTCAACGAGTTTTTTTACATCCTGGGAACGCGTCATGTCACATACCAGCAGCGCATCATCAGTTTCAACAATGATCAAATTCTCAGCGCCAATACTCGTCACGAGCTTTTTGCTGCTGAAGATAAGGCAGTTATGTGTGTCATGCGTAATAACGTTGCCCCGTATGACATTACCCTGTTTGTCTTTCTCTGAAACCTGATAAATGCTTTCCCAACTGCCAAGGTCACTCCATTCCATATCAACTGGCAAAACCGCAACCCGCTTTGATTTTTCAAACAGTGCGTAATCAATTGAGTCAGACTCGATGGATTGATATATTTCACGGATTACTTCCGGATCCGCAAGCTCCTTTCCATCAACCGTTGCGTTTTCGAACACAGCCAGCAATCCCGGTGCATGATTACGAAATTCATCCAGCCAGGTTTCTGCGGTTGCCATAAAAATACTCGCATTCCAGGTATAATCTGAGGATTCCAGATAGCTTTCTGCCGTTGACTGGTCAGGTTTTTCAACAAAATCTGCAACCTTAAAACCGACTTCAAGTGCTTCTCCTGCCTTGATGTAGCCATATCCTGTTTCCGGCCGGTCCGGACGTATACCAAAAGTCACAAGATAACCTGAACTTGCCAGAGTTTCCGCGTTTTTTAAGGCACCGATAAAATGTTCAGGTGCCTTTATCAAGTGGTCCGAAGCCAAAATGGCGACCGGCTCACCACGTTGATTTTCCGGAATCTGAAGAATCCCCCATAGTATGGCCGGTGCAGTGTTGCGACTAAGCGGTTCAATAAGTAACTGTTCAGGACGATAGTCAGGATATATTTGCGCCATCTGCTGCTGAAGCTCTCCTTCATGTGATGCAGAACCGACAACATAGATTTTCTCCGGATCAATAAGTGTTTCCAAACGCCTGCATGTTTCCTGGAACAGGGATTCGTGAGTTGAACCAAGATTGAGAAATTGTTTGGGAGTCATACTGCGACTATAAGGCCAGAGACGTGTTCCTGTTCCTCCGGCAAGGATCATTGCAATCATATTTTTTATACCAGTTAATTGTCAGGTTTTTCAGATTTTTGAAGAGATGTTTTTGAGAAAATCCAAATGACTAAGATTTACTGCAATTGAAGTCAGATTGATCAATGAACCGCTTCTAAGTTGCTCAAGTGACAGAATATATGCCCGTAAATGGGCAGCATTCATTTCTTCCAGCGGTTCCAGTAAAGTTGGGAAATCCTGTTCTTTCATTGCCTCAATTTTGTGAGATGCAAGCAATACTTCCAACAGCCTCAATTTGTTTGCATCCAAAGTACGTAAAAGAATGTCCTGAAATTCCAGTTCCCAATCATTGCCTGGCTCCTGCAAAATCAGACGTTCTCGAAGCCAGTCTAGTCCAAATTTCTGTTCTACACTCTCTGCAATACGATATGCCGTAGAGACACCCAGTTTTTTGTTAATGCACAAATGAATTACATCCGGAGCTAATCTTAAACGCCGCAGTGAGGTCCCGACAGCGTCAATTGCACGTTGTTCGCTTAAATCTTCTGATTCAACTTTTTCCCGCTCGGAATCTGGAGTAGATTCATCGTTTTCTGTATTTAATGTATCTACAGAATTATCTGGATGCTCCACCAGCTCACTCAATAATCCATGATATTGGTCGATTTGTTCAAAACCCGGTGGAACTGCTTGACTCTGCAGTACATTTCGAACAAGCATCTTCAAAACATCTTCCAAATCTATCAGTACTTCGTAACGCTCTTTCTCACTGATATCTGTCATAGAATACAGACGCTCCCGTATTTCTGTTGCACCAAGGCTTGATTCCAGTATCAGATAGGTCCTTATTATATCAGGTATGCTCCGTTCAGTGACTTGTGCCATTCTGGAAACAAAGGTTGAACCTGCCTGATTAGTGATATTGTTCGTCAGAACCGTAGAAACAATTTCCTTTTTCAGAGGATGATCGTTGGCATTTTCACCAAAGTGACTTTTTAAAGTTTTAGGAACATACTCTAAATACGTTGAAGTCAGTTCTTTTTCAAGCGGCATTTCTGAAGAGGTAAGCGCTTCGTAGATCTCCATTTTTGCATAAGCCATCAATACTGAAAGGACCGGACGCGGCAAAGGCATGTTTGCATGTTCCAACTGATCAAGTTCTGTACGTGTTGGAATGTATTCGCTGCGTTTATTCATACCCTGTTCCTGCAGGTGCGCAATCAGCTTACGGAACAAACGGAAATTGAGGTTGGAACGAATGCTGTCCATTGAGATCAAACGGTGCTGTCCGCGGTTATTGGCTAATACAAGCTCAGAAACCTCATCGGTTGCTGATGCAAGCAGATCATTTCGCTCTTCCTTTGACCCTACAATGCCTCTTCTAAGAAGCTGCTGGAGTAATATTTTGAGATTAACCTCATAATCCGACATATTTACACCACCGGAATTGTCAACAGCATCGGTGTTCAGTCTAACTCCATTGTTAGCAAGATCAATGCGCGCCAATTGAGTCAAGCCTAAATTAGCCCCCTCACCAATAACCTTCATTTGACATTCAGTAGTATCAATTCGTAAAGAGTTGTTTGCCTGGTCTCCAACTTGATAATGAGTTTGATCAGCAGTTTTAATGTATGTACCTATACCGCCAAACCACAGCAAATCTACGTCCATTTGTAAAATAAGCCGTACTGCTTCTTCACCTTTTAAACTGTCTGCATCTGTACCAAGCATTCTTTTTATCTCAGGCGACAGCTTAATGGATTTTGCATTGCGCTCATAGATTCCGCCTCCGGAACTGATTCTTTCCGTAGAATAATCCATCCAACTGGATCCAGGCAAATCAAATAGACGTTTTCGTTCCTGCCATGAACTTTCAGCATCTGGATCAGGATCAAGAATGATATGCATATGATTGAATGCAGCTTTGAGAAGGAGCATTTTACTCTGCAGCATCCCGTTACCAAAAACATCTCCACTCATGTCTCCTATGCCAATTACTGTGGTGTGTTCAGCCTGAATGTCCCGCCCCATTTCCTTAAAGTGCAGTTTAACGCATTCCCATCCTCCTCGAGCTGTGATTCCTTCTCTTTTGTGATCATAACCGACCGAACCGCCTGAAGCAAAAGCGTCGCCCAGCCAGTAATCGCATTTTTCAGACACTTCGTTGGCTATATCTGAAAAAGTCGACGTCCCCTTGTCTGCAGCAACAACCAGATATGGATCCGGATCATCGTAGGAAAGAACGTGACTTGGAGTTTGTATCTTACCCTGTGCGTCAAAATTGTCGGTTATCTGCAGCATTGCACTAATGAAACGTCTGTATTGATTTTTAGATTCTGTGATTGCTTCTTCACGTGATGCCGGAGTGTTTTTCAGCACAAAACCACCTTTTGATCCAACTGGAACAATCACCACATTTTTTGTTTGTTGTGTTTTGACAAGCCCCAATATTTCCGTTCTGAAGTCATCCGGCCGATCTGACCAGCGAAGTCCACCCCGTGCAACTGGTCCAAAACGTAAATGCAGACCTTCCATCCCCACATCATGCACATATATTTCTTTGAAAGGCACCGGGTCCGGCATCTGTTCTATTTTTCGAGAATCAAGTTTGATGGAAATACCTGTTTCTTCAGTATCTTGCTGCAGGTAATAATTGGTTCGCAAAGTATTTTCAATCAATTCAAACAAACGACGCAATACTTCATCATCAGTAACCTGTTTTACTGTTACTAAACTCTCAATGAACTCATGTTTTTTCTGCGGCAAAAGCACTTCTTGACGATAAATCAAATTACCAAAAGAAGATTCAGGAGAAAATCGACAGGCAAATGTCTCAAACAACAAGCGTGAGCAGAGGGGATGCCTGAGCAGAACCCCATTTATCGTCTCACGGGTTAAAGGTGCACTTAATTGGAGAGATAGATTGCGATAAAGCTGAAGTACATTAATTTCCCGCCATGCTAAATTTGCCAGTAAAGCCAAACCATTCAAAGGGTCATTTTCTGTTTTTTTCTTGAAGACCTGTTTAACTATTGGTGCCAACAATGGTTTGAAATGCTCTTCTTCTATTTTTCTCCTGTCACTGCGTACTACTCTAAAAGACTGGATGAAAGCTAAAGTTTTTTCATCATTTCCAATCCTTGTCGTCAACTGGTCGATTACATGCAGTCCAAGATTTTGCAGGACAGGCATGATCTCAATCAAATGTATTTTCTCTTTGCTGTAAACATAGAGCAGGGAAACAGACTTGCCAAGTTCTGATGGAATTGAGAAGTGTTTTAAGTCGAATTGAAGATCATCATCCCGGGTCAGCAATTCCATGAACTGAATATTTTCCAGGGCTTCCAATATTTCAACACGGGCACTGTAATGAGATGGCATCAGTGGAACATAACGTTCATATAGTAGTGCACCTTCATCACCTGTATTTTTACTCTGCAGGAGTTCGCGCAGTTGAATTTTCCACGGTTTTATCAGTCCGCTGATTTCATTTTCAAGTTGCAGCAAATCGACATTAGGCAATTCACTTTTTCCCAGTGTGTCTTCCTGTAGCTCAAATTCCAGATGTAGACGTGATTTTTCGCTTCCGCGTGCTTCAAACCAGTCACAGTGCAGATGTGGAATTTTTGCCTTGAGTAAGACAACAGTGTGTTCAATCGCTTCCTCAGAGAAAAGTGAAGTGGGCATCACTATCATCAACTTTAATACTCCTGTAACCCTGGTATTTATCTGAAAACAATAAATATTATTAGGATTGTTGACAGAAAGGAGTCCATCGCAAACCTGAATCAATTCTTTCCTTGATGAACGGAATAATTCAAATTTTGGTGTTGCACTGAATATCCGGACGACTTCATTGTAGTCATAACTGTTCACCAGCATATTCCGGTTTTTGAAAATATAGTCCATCTTCTGGTGAATAAGAGGCGTTTCAACATTTTTTACTTGGAGTGAGCTTCCCCTGAGCAGACCGAGAAAAACATGCTCAACCATACCTGATTTCTTATCCGGAACACGGATACTCAGCATCATCAAGTTTTCAAAACGTAAAACCGGACTGGTGAAACGAATCAGATCCAAGGCAAAAGGGAATTCTGAGTGACGGCGTTTACTAAGGCGTGCAGTTACAACATTCAAAAGAGTCTTGGAAGATGTAGCTAGAAAAGCCTCTGCCAAAATTCCCAGTCCTGAATTGTCTATAGATTTAATGAAATTCGTAGAATCTGAATCCTGCCCTACAAGTGTGATAAAACCCATTAAAGTAAAATTGTCCAGTTTCAACCATCCACAAAGTTTCGACCACTCTTCCTTTGTATCAGAGGAAATGACAGTAACTGTATCAATTTCTTTTTCCATTGATTCCAGCCGCTTCAACATATTTTGACGCTGATTCTGGACAAGCTGAACTGCCAGCATGTGACCGGCAATCAGGTTTTCAATACGTTTCAAGGAAACGATGTCCGCATCAGCATCAATTTCCAGATAGAGATGATCAAATTTTTCTGATGTATCTACCGGAGAAATAACTCCCAAAATCTCTTTCTCTGCAGTCAGGCGTACTCCCATTATAGGATGAAGTTTTCGATGAATCATTAAATCCAACTGACGCAACAATGCCTCAACAGTAACGACAATAAACGGTGCATCTGGAGAAACTATTTCTATTATTACATTCCCGGCAAAGTATGATTCTTCATGTGTGTTAGATGGCAGTTTATGAGGAACGACTTGTACCATTCCACTCCTGCTGACTGCTTTCCTGAAAAAAGCAAATCGATCTTTGAGAAAGACTTCCAACTCTGAATTGCTGTAGGTCTCACGCATTCGTTCTGACATACCACGCAAAAAATGTGTGATAAACTGATCAAAAACCGAATTATCGGAATCATCCTGCACCAAAGTATTTTCTTCTCTTATCTTCTTAATTTTGGACATTGGATCATCTCTCTAATGAAAAAAGTTTATTCCACGTACATCATTTTTTAAAACAAGTACTAATTGAATGGCTGATATTATTTAGTAAAGTAAAATACATCTCTGGACCCGGAGAAATGCTGGTACCAATAGGATCAAGTATTCCTTTTTTTACAGCAGTTCCCGAAATGACAGTCTGCACCAATTTGGGAGAAAATTGTGGTTCCGTGAATATACAAAGAACCTTTTTAATTTTTATTTTTTTACGGATATCTATCAACCTGCCAACACTTGTTGAAGTACCTGAACTGACAGTAACTGAAGCAATTGGATTGAGTTGATAACGCTTCTCAAAATATTGATATGCATCATGAAAGACAATATAAGGCTTTGATGAAACAGAACTCATTTTTGTTTCTAATTGTATGTTTAAATCAGAAAGTCGGAGTATTGTTTTTTTGCCGTTACTGTGATAAGTTTGCGAATTTTCAGGATCAAACTTACTCAATATTTGGATTAAATACTGGGTGATTTTTTGAGCATTGAGCGGATCCAGCCAAATGTGCGGATCGTTTCCGGGCAACCTATTAATTTTCCGTTTCTTTACATGGTCTTGATCATTTTTAGATTCAGGATCAAGTTCCTGCCACTCTTTGACTGAACGAAAGGGCCGCAGTATGAGTCCAGGTGTATCTTCAAATGAAACCACCCTGGCTCCTGCAGCCAGAGAATGAATTGGTTTGGCCAAAAATCCTTCCAGATTTTCTCCTCCCCAAAAAACAAGATCTGCGTTTTGAAGCTTGACGGCAGCACTTGGCCGCAGGGAATAGGTATGTGGTGAGTTGTTTCCATTTAAAAGCAAAGCAGGTTCTGAAACCCCCTGCATTACTGTAGAAACAAGTGAGTGAAACGGTTTTATTGAAACCACAACTTTCAAATCTGAAGCTGCCATTGCCAGATTAAACCAGAGAAGTGGAATAACAAAAATAAAGCAAATTCCAGTTTTCATCACAATCCAGTTTTTGCTTTGCGGCTTTGCTTTGAAGAGTAAAATATGTTATAAATATTGCTTACTTCAGGATAACTCTGACTAACTCATTTGTCAATGCTAACAAAGATAGAAACAACAGCTGATTTATCAAATATTACAGCAAACAAACAATACCTTCTGCAAACTGAGAATCTCTCTTTGTTTACCGGAGGACGTGAACTTCTTTCAAAAATTTCGCTGACAGTTTCTGCAGGTGAAATTGTGACTATCATCGGACCAAACGGAGCCGGTAAAACCACACTACTGCGGGTACTGCTGGGCTTGATTCCTTTTGATTCCGGAAATATTATTAAAAAACCGAAGCTCAGAATAGGTTACCTTCCACAAAAAATAACTGTTGATCCAATTCTTCCACTTACTGTCGGCCGGATAATGAATTTGACTGGAAATTTTCCCGTTCAACAAATTGAAAATGTCCTGGATGAAACCGGTGTTTTATCATTGAAAAACAAGCCTGTGTATCAGCTTTCCGGAGGAGAATTTCAGCGTGTGATGCTGGCGCGTACACTTTTGATAAATCCGGAACTTCTTGTTCTCGATGAACCGGTACAGGGAGTAGACTACATGGGAGAGTCAGAATTGTACAAACTAATTGGAAACCTGAGAAATAAGCATGGTTGCGGTGTGCTGATGGTTTCACATGATCTGCATGTAGTAATGGCTTCAACAGACCGTGTGTTGTGCTTGAACCGCCATGTGTGCTGCGAGGGAGAACCTGAAGATGTGAGCCAGCATCCGGAGTACTTGCGGCTGTTCGGTTTAGACTCCGGAAGTGCTTTGGCTGTATATAGTCACCATCACGACCATACACATCAATTATCCGGAACATTGCGTGAGGACAGCCCATGATGATTTTAGATGATTTCTTTTGGCGGGCTGTTATTGCCGGGATGGGAGTTGCCATTCTTGCAGGTCCACTGGGTTGTTTCGTGATCTGGCGAAGAATGTCCTACTTAGGTGACACCATGGCTCATTCAGCTTTGCTGGGAGTCGCAGTTGGCGTTTTTCTGGAGGTAAATTTAATACTGGGAGTATTCGCTGTTGCTATAGCTGTTGCACTACTGCTGTTTTTGTTTCAACAACAAAAACAACTTGCTAATGATGCAGTGTTAGGCACGCTTTCTCATGCTTCACTGGCCATGGGAGTGTTGGCTATCAGCCTGATGAGTTGGGTGCACGTTGATTTAATGGGATATTTATTTGGGGATATTTTAGCAGTTGATCTCTTTGATCTTTACTGGATTTACGGAGGAGGGTTTTTAATACTGCTAGTATTATTCCTGCTCTGGCGTCCCCTGTTAGCACTTACCTTTGACAATGAACTTGCCCTGGCAGAAGGAGTGCCAGTTTTCAAAATTGAACTAGTCTTCATGCTGCTGATTGCAGCAGTGATTGCCCTGTCGATGAAAATAATCGGCATTCTCTTGGTTACATCACTCTTGATAATTCCTGCTTCTGCAGCCAGGCGCTTCAGCAGGACTCCGGAACAAATGGCACTAGGAGGAAGCTTGATCGGGATTATCTCAGTTGTAATTGGGTTATTTACTTCAATGCAGTTTGATACTCCTTCCGGCCCCTCAATTGTTATTGCTGCAGTACTGTTTTTTTTCGCAGCCAATCTTTTTCCTTTGAGGAAATTTCAATATAAATTCTTTAAAGATTCTTGGCACTGGTTTTAAAACAGCATCATTCTTTAGTAAAGAAAATAAATAAAAATCCGCTATACAAAAATGACAGCAGACCTGCTTGCAGTTACACCTGAGATCATTCAGCGTTACAATAGACCGGGACCGCGTTATACCAGTTATCCAACTGTTCCTGTCTGGAGCGAAGGATATTTCTCCGAGGATTATGCAGCCTGTTTGCAAAAAGAAGGGCTAAATGAGCAACCAATTTCTCTCTACCTGCATATACCTTTTTGCCGCCAACTCTGTACTTTTTGCGGCTGCAATAAATATATCACCAACAATCAGGAAATAGTCGAGAAATATCTCGATGCTCTTGGCCAGGAAATAGCCGGTGTAGCTAAACTCCTGGGCGTTCGGAAAAAAATAGCACAAGTTCATTTTGGAGGAGGTACTCCGACTTTTCTTAACCATTCACAACTCCGAAAAGTAGTTGAGATGATCCACTCCTGCTTTGATGTACAAGAAGATGGAGAATGGGCCTTGGAGGCTCATCCTAGGGTAACTACTAACAAACAACTGGAACTGCTTTATGAACTTGGTTTCCGGAGGATCAGTTTTGGAGTGCAGGATTTGGATCCGGCAATTCAAAAAGCTATTAATCGAAATCAGACAGTGGAACAGTCATGGAGAACATTGGAAACTGCCCGCAATCTAGGTTATAAAAGCATAAATATGGATTTGATTTACGGACTTCCTCTGCAGACTCAGCATGGTTTCCGCAAGACTCTTGAAGAAGTCAATAAAATGCGCCCAGATCGGCTGGCGATTTACAGCTTTGCCTATTTACCCGGAATGTTCAAAACACATAAGCGTGCAATCAGGGAGAAAGATTTACCTTCACCTGAAGAGAAAATAGCAATATATCTGGAAACTATCCGCTTTTTGGCTGAGGCAGGATATGTAATGATCGGCATGGATCACTACGCGCTTCCCACAGATGAACTTGCTCTTGCAGCAAAAAACAGAACTCTGCATCGAAATTTCATGGGTTACACAACTCTGCACAACATGGCTCAGATAGGTGTGGGCGTATCTGCAATTTCAGATTTTGGAGACAGTTACTGGCAGAACACGAAAGAAATTGATCAATACATGAACGAAGCCACAGAAAAAAAGCTCATACCTCGCAAAGGAATGAAACTGGATGAAGAAGATCTGTTACGTCGTGATCTAATTGAAACTCTGATGTGTCATGGAGAAATTTCAATTACGGATTTTGAAACACGTTATAAAATAGAATTTCAGGATCATTTTTCTCAGGCCTGGAAAAAGCTGGAACAATTCAAACAGGAAGGACTAGTGAACTTAAGTTTAGAAAAAATTGAGCTGACACATGTGGGAGTACTATTTACCAGGAACCTGGCCATGCCTTTTGACAGATATCTTGAAGAAAGTGCACATCAGCATTTTTCCAAAACAGTATAATGTTTTTGGAATATTTAAATTAGAGAGTAATCTAAGTCAGCACTAAAATAATTCTGAATTTCCAGTTATTCTACTTAATCATGACTGCCAGCATGATCTAATGACTCATGTTCTTTTGTATCATGTTTCATTTCTCCCTTTGGCATACTAACCATGACTGGTGCAGTAACTTTGACCATACCTGCGTTTTTAAAATGCAGGGTCAATTCAACTTCATCTCCAACTTTTAATGGCTTTACCAGCTTAATCAGCATCATATGATAACCACCAGGCTTGAGTTCCTGGGATCCTCCGGCAGAAACATCAACAAATTTAACCGGATACATGCTCATCATGCCGTTTTCTTTTTTAACACCATGGATTTCAACAACTTCGGCGGCCAAGGTTTGTACCGCTAATAGCTGATCTTCCATGCTGCCGTGATTAATAATACT
>Ga0208131_1000546_pt1 | contig 11012 bp, 7 predicted proteins | sample ETNtaG_14_FD_185781 | JGI IMG/M metagenome (GOLD analysis project Ga0208131, IMG submission 185781) | Marine microbial and viral communities from oxygen minimum zone, Eastern Pacific Ocean - ETNP201406SV73 (SPAdes) (version 2) | ecosystem: Environmental > Aquatic > Marine > Oceanic ...
TTTCAAAGGCTCTAGACCCATCATTGTTTTACCATGTGTTTCATAACTATAGGAACAAATAATTGGCAATAAGGATTCTTTTGCCCCTAATAAAGCGGCTTCCATTTCTTCCTCTGCGGACATGCTTTCAATCCATAAAAAGTCAGCACCACCGTCTCTTAATGCCAACGCTTGTTTTTTAAAGGCTTCTTCAGTGTCTTTTTTAGACAAGGTGCCCAATGGTTCTAATATTTCACCAGTTGGACCTATGGAGCCTGCTATAAAAACATGTTTTTCAAATTTATTAGATGATTCTCTAGCAATTCTTGCTGCTTCAAAATTCAATTCTTCTACTTTGTTCTCAGCATTATGAAGAGCCAGCCTATACTCATTGGCTCCAAATGAGTTAGTTAAGATAATGTCTGATCCAGCAGCTATAAAACTTTCGTGATTAGCTTTTACACGCTCAGGGTATTCTAGATTCCAGAATTCTGGTGGATAACCTGATTCCAATCCCATGTCGAATAAGTTTGTTCCAGTAGCGCCATCTGCTAAGAGATAACCCTTTTCTTTTATCTGAGATTTAATTGTTATCATTATTATTCTTTTTTATTCAGTATTATTTTTTGTATAAAAGCTTAGATGTTTGGCAATGTTTATCATAATCTCAGATTCATTTAAGGTGTAAAAGTGAAGTTGTTCAAACCCATTCCTTTCTAATTTATCTGATTGGGTTATAGCAAAATCTTCAGCAATGATCTTTTGGTTCTCTTCCGTTTCTTTTTCAATGGTTTTATCAACCCAATTTGGCACCTTTATGCCAATTTTGTTACTCATATTCTTTATGCCATTAAAACTCTTAATAAGCATAATTCCTGGAATAATCGGTATATTAATTCCTTGGCTTACTAATGTATCTCTATATTTAATATAATTTTGAGTTTCAAAGGAAAACTGAGTAATTATTTGATCAGCTCCAGCATCAATTTTAGATTTGATAAAGTTAATATCTGCTGTAATTCCCTGGGAGTCAGGATGTTGTTCAGGGTAACCACTAATAGAAACTTTTATGTCACCTTTGTCTTTAATATGTCTTACTAATTTAATTGAATTATTTAAACCCTTAGGATGAGGGGTAAATTGACCTAAATCTTTCATGTCACCCCTTAGAGCAACAATGTGTTTAACGCCTACAGCCACATAGTTTTCTATAACTTCATTAATTTCATTTAAGCTAGCATTGACACAGGTTAAATGGGCGGCAACATTAAGTTTAGTTTCGTTGATTAATTTAGAAACAATTTTATGAGTTTTATATCGAGTGGTTCCACCTGCACCATAGGTAATAGAAACAAATCTAGGAGACAGCTTCATTAATACCCCAATAACTTGCTTTAGTTTCTGCTCCATTTTTTCTGTTCTTGGAGGAAAAAACTCAAATGAAATATCCTTAATCATACAATCTTATTTCCAAAAAAAAACCTGTTAGCTTTTGCTATGCAGGTTTTTTTATCCGTCTTATTTTAACCCCGCTTTAGCAATATTTATGCACCTGCAATCTGGTTCAAATCGGTGCTATTATGAATGATAATCTCATTAACGGCTTATTTCCAGTTTGGATTTGCTTGCATCCTTTCTTTTTGTAGTCGAATTGGAAATTTAGATCTTATTTTGTCATCAGTTTTGTTGTCGATATACTCTGGATAATAATCCTTCATCATTTGTTTTAACTTCAAGTGTGCAACATCATAAATTGTTAGCTTTCCAGACTCTTCCCATTCTTGCGTAGTTTGTCTATTTGCCAAATCAGGGTATAAAAACTCAGACTCCATTAGATTAATTGTTTGAGGGTGTTTGAGATAGTGTCCGTCTCCGTAAACAACATCATTGATAACATCATAGGATAATGTCTCATCATTAACTTCAATGCCTTTTACTAGTCTTTGTATATTCCCAGACATATCATTGTCAATAATTGCTCCCTCAAAGGACCATCCCATTATGCTTCCGACTGCTCCAGCATATGACGAAACGTTGTTTCCCCCAGCAAGCATTGCTGCTGTGGTTGTTATTGCTTTTTCATAGCCGGCTTGTGCATCCATTGTTTTTGAATCTGTCATCCCGCAAGCAACACTAGATACTAGCCCATAATAATTGCACAGCTGAGCCGTCGCTGCCATGATTAAAGCTTGTTCACCACTGCCACCCGTGAACGCGCCTGTTCTTAGATCAGATATAAATGGCCACATTTCAAAATCACAATATGAACCTGGTTTAATAAGGTTTACTACACAAAGACAGGCAAGGGTTTCAGCAAATGATTGAACTAGACTTCCTGCCAAAGAAGCAGGTGCTGTGGTGCCGGCTTGGGGTGCAGTGCATACACCAATATAAAGCCCCATTTCTGCCATCTTAACCATGACTTCAGCATTATCTTTTCCAAACCTTAGAGGAGAAACTATTGGGCATCCCCCAATTTCAGCAAAAGGTCGTTTCATAAATTCTCCTTCCCCTCCAAGAAAGGTATCGAAAAGATTAATCAAAGGATCAATATGTTCAACATTATCTACAGCAAGCCCTATTCCTTTTTGTGTTCCAGCTAAAGCTGCATAAGCAGCATTAATGTCATGAGTAAATTTATCTTGGCTATACTCTGTTATCGCAAAAGGTTGTCCATATTGATGAATATGTTCTAATTGATCGCAAAGTCTTGCAGCATCATAAATATCAACCAATGTCGTAGGACGAAATGATTGTGATGCGTATTCAAATATAGAAATTGGCTCACCCGATGTAGATAAGTAAGTTTTATTTCCAGAAACCATATAATCATATTTGGGGTTTATGGCATACATAAGGTGTTCTTTGGGAGCCATATCTAAAAGATCTTCCACTAAAGATCTAGGAAATTTTAATCGATTATCATCACCTAGGATGCATCCTTTATCAAGTGTATGATTAAGAATCTCTGGTATCGGGTCACTAATGCCAATATTTTCGAGAACATCTAGAGCCGTATGATGGATTTTTTTAATAGCATGCTCGCTCAGTGGTTTGTAGTTACCCGTCTCAAGCCCTGGATGAACAACTGCTTTTTTTGCTTTATTTTGGCGAATTGCTCTTTTAGCTCTGCTGCCGCCACTTCTTCGCTTATGAGCTGACATGGAACCTAGAATCGGTCTTTTGTAGGTTTAATAACATCTCTAGAAATTTCGATAGGAAACGTGTCTCTTACTTTTTTGTCAGTGACATCATCAATATAAACAGGGTAGTGTGAGTTCAAAATTTCTCTAGCTCTTTTTTCAGCTCTTTGTCGCATATCTGGTGAACCTTCAGCTTCCCATTCTTCTTGGGTGCTCCGGTCAGCGAGAGTTGGATAAAGATATTCAGTTTTCATTAACGCAAGTGTTTGTGGGTCCCTTAGAAAATGACCTTCTCCCTCTACCGTATCTTTTATTGCTCTATAGGACAGTGTTTCTTCATTGACCTCAATACCTCTAACTGTTCTCATAACCATTCCTAACATTTCATTATCGATAACCAGAGATTCATACGAATAACCCATAAGGCTTGCCATCATCCCAGAAGATTCTGAAACATTATTACAACCAGCTAACGCAGCCATTACAACAGTTATACCTTTTTCATAGCCTGCTTGTGCATCAGGACTTTTTGAATCTGTCATGCCAGCACCGACAGAGCTAGCTAGACCATAATGATTGGTAATCTGGGCAGATGCTGCACTCATTAAAGCTTCTTCACCACTGCCTCCTGAAAAGGATCCTGTTCTAAGGTCTGTGACAAAAGGCCAAGGACCAAAAATTACAGGGTGACCTGGTTTTATAAGATCAATCAACAATAGGCTCGCCAATGTTTCTGCTAAAACCTGCACTAGAGAGCCTGCTAATGCTGCAGGGGCAGTTGCCCCAGATTGAGGTGCAATCACGACCCATACTGGTGCATTGAATTCCATTGATGCTACAGCTACTTCACAATTATCTGTTCCATAGCGAAGAGGAGAAACTACCGTACACCCCCCACCATGGCAGAAGGGTCGTTTTAAGAACTTACCTTCACCGCCTGCAATCATGTCCAGCATTTCAATTGTAGGTTTAACGTGTTCTCCGCTAGAAAAAGTCAAAGCAGTATGTTTCGTTGTCCCTACAACACTCGCATACGCGGTGTTAATATCAGTTTTTAATAAGTCTGTGAACTCAGTTGCTACAACTACTCTGGAATAACTATGAACATGTTCAAGATAATCAACCAGTCTAGCAATATCATAGACATCATTGATTGTTGATGACCTGTATTTCTTTGCACCTAAATCAAGCATGGTGACTGCTTCTCCTCCACCATAGAGATGGACTTTTTGATCAGACATGTCTATATCATTTTTAGGGTCTCTCCCGTACATTACAAAATTTCTACCTGCTCTTGCAATAACGTCTTCTACTAATGATCTTGGAAAGAGAAGGCGACCTTGATCTGTAAACGTACAACCGATTTCAAGAGCTACTTCCTTTAATTGGGGCAATGGGTTTGACATTCCAATGTTTTCTAAAACATCCAAAGTTGTTTGATGAATCTGTTCAATATCATGATCGGATAATGGCTTAAATCTGCCACCAATCATCCCTTTCTCTACAACAGGTCTAGTTATCTCATTGTCTATGGGGTTCTGTTGACTTCTTCTGGTTCTTCTTCTTGCCATTATGTACAATCCTTAATTGATCAATCATCCAATATTACACTGTTTGTTAAAGCAAAAAAATTATCATTTTAAAAATATAAAAATGGAAAATAAAAAAATAGAGCACACTTCTTCTTATTATGCAGCCACCATAAATGAAGCTATAAATTACCCAGCACTAAAAGAAGATATTTCTTCTGAAGTCTGTATTGTTGGTGCCGGATTTACAGGGGTTAATACAGCACTAAATCTTGCAAAAAAAGGATATAAAGTCGTTTTAATTGATTCTGCAAGAATAGGTTGGGGGGCAAGTGGACGAAATGGAGGGCAATTAATTTCTGGCTTTACTTTTAGTGATAAATTTGAAAGATGGGGTGAAGACATTGCTCAATCTGTTTGGAAACTGGGCGCAGACTGTACTGATCTGGTGAGACAGACCATAGAAGAATTTGAAATACAATGTGATTTGAAGGAAGGTTTCATAGAAGTAGCATTAAATAATTCCCAAATGAATGAACTGGTTGCAAGAAAAGAGGAGTGGGAGCGAAGAGGCTATCAGCATAATTTAACTCTCGTAGATAAGAATCAAATAAAAAATTATGTCGCTTCTTCAAACTATATTGGAGGCATGATTGATTCAGGAAGTGGCCATCTCCATCCTTTGAATTTATGTTTGGGCGAAGCTAAGGCAGCAGCCAATCTCGGAGTATCCATTTATGAGCAAACAAAAGCATTAAAGGTTAATCCAGGGAGGGAGGTTTTAATAGAAACTGCACACGGATCCATTAAAGCTAAAAATCTAGTGCTAGCTGGTAATGCTTATATTGGAAAATTAAATCCAAAACTAAGAAGGATGATTATGCCAGCAAATAGCTGCATCATTGCCACGGAACCATTAGGAAATGAAAGAGCAAAACAACTCATCTCTAAGGATATGGCAGTTTGTGATTTAAATACCATCTTAGACTATTATAGGCTTTCAGCTGATCAAAGACTCCTTTTTGGGGGTCGATGGAATTATTCTGGTAAAGAACCTAAAAATATTGATCAAAATTTGAGAAAACGGATGTTGAATGTATTTCCTGATCTTCATGATTTAAGAATTGATTATGCATGGGGCGGGAATGTTGCCGTTACCATGCACCGGATTCCACAATTAGGAAGGCTAACTGAGAACATATTTTACTCTCAAGGTTATTCTGGACATGGAGTTGCACCTACACATATGGCTGCTAAAATTATTGCGTCTGCGATAAGTAATGAATGGGATATGATCGATACATTATCTCGTATCAGACATATTCAATTGCCTGGTGGCAGATGGTTTTCCAGTCCTGCAATGTCATTAGGAATGCTGTTTTATAGATTAAAGGATTTCTTGGCTAGTAAATCTTAAAACTTACTTATATTTTTATCCCTGCCTTTTTAACTGTTGGTGCAATTGCAGAAAGATTTCTCGGAGCCATAAGATGGGCACCATGCACACCATCAATTTCTTCAAATTGATTGATAAGTTCAGCACAAATAGCAGTACCTTCTTCAATTTGATTTTCTGACTGCTCCATCCTTTTTACAATGCTTTCTGGTATAACAGTCCCAAATAGTTTGTCTCTCATCCATTTTGCTGACTTATCACTTCTCAAAGGTCCAATGCCTATAATAAAGAAAAGCTTTTCTGATAAACCTGCGTCAACAATATGTTTCATATAGTCTCTGAGTAAATCAACGTCATAACAAAACTGAGTTTGTATAAATTTAGCTCCATGGGCAACTTTGTCTTTGAGAGCTATTGGATCCCAATGATTTTCTGGTTCATGGATGATGGCAGCGCCACCCGGAAAAAACTTTGATTTGGTTTGCAGTTCTCGTCCTGACATGGTTTCGCCAAGATCATTCATTGACTGCATTATGGATAAAATCTTCTTAGAGTTGACATCAAAAACTGCCTTTGCCTCTGGTTGATCCCCATTTTTTACAGGGTCACCTGCCAAAGTTAAAACATTGTTGATGCCAAGAGCTGATGCCCCCATGAGATCACTTTGTATAGCTAACCTGTTTCGATCTCTGCAAGTCACCTGAAAAATTGGATCAATCCCTTTATTTCTTACAATACTGCAGCCTGCAAGGCTTGACATATGTGCTGTTGCACCAGGGTTATCAGTTACATTGATTGCATGAACGTGGCCTGTTAATAAATCAATTTTTTCTTCCATTTCACTAGCTGAGGCACTAATAGGTGCCGGGATTTCAGCAGTAATAGCAAACTCATTAGCTTTTAAAGTTTCTTCTAAGGTTTTTATGTCGGTCTTCATAAATTCTCTGTTTTTGTATCTTCAAAGATGCTTTTCATTAATCCAACGGCCATGATTATATATACAATTAGCATTGGAGGCGAAATTAATAAGACAATAGTTTGAAAAGGTTTTAATTTTTGCACAGGATCAGTAGAGTCAGCGGCTCCTATCAGCAGTGCCAGCGGTAATATCCCTATAAAAATAGCCCAGAATATTCTATGCCAAATTTCTGGATTTTCACCTGGATTCATTTTTTTAGTAGCCGATGAGGCTAGTGTGTAGGCTCCTGAGTCAAAAGTTGTGGCCATAAAGACAAGACAAAAAATACCCACAAAAGGAAGTATCCACTTTCCTAGAGCCATTTCAGTTATGCTTCTTGAAGCCATAATAGCTGCCCCTTCATTACTCCAAATATCTATTACGGGCATCAATCCATTGATTTCTAGATAAAGCGCGTTATTCCCCATAATCATAAAAAATAACGCACAACCGAGTGTTCCATAACCTAAAGTACCAAGAATCATAGTCCTCAGAGTTCTTCCTCTAGAAATTCTTGCAACAAAAATACCCATGAAGGGGCCAAGACCAAAAAACCATGCCCAGTAGAAAATTGTCCATGATTTTGAGAATTCAGATTGACCAAAAGGAGGTGGACCTATGCTCATTGTCACAAAGTTTTTTGTCATAAACACCAAGCTTTCATATGAGGTTTGTATCAAGAACTTCGTGGGTCCGAAAATAAATATGTACAACAATACAAAGAAGGCCATATACACACACATTTTACTTAACCGTTGTATGCCTTTTTCTACTCCAAAATAGACACTGACAGAATACATCGCAATACACACTAATAGACCTGAAACAGTTATTGTTATGCTTTCTTCTACATCAAAGAACTCAGTAATTGTTGCACTTACTGTGGGCGATGAGAAACCAAGTCCTGCTCCCAATACCCCTAAAAGAGCAATCATGTAGATCAGGTCAATAAACCTTCCTATGGGACCGTTTGTTTTGTCCCCAAGAATTGCATGACAACCTGCACTGGTTTTTAAACTACCAAATTTTCTTACATGATAGCTGTAACCAATTGCTACTGCAGGGAGGCAATAGATTGCCCACCCTGTAATACCCCAATGAAATATTCCATATGATGTAGCCCAAGGTATAGCTTCTGGGGATTCTGGATTTACACCGAAGGGGGGATTCAGATAGTAATTTACCCATTCAGTTGATCCCCACAAAACCAGAGATGCTCCAATACCACAGCAAAATAACATCGCTGACCAACCAAACATTCCATATTCGGGTTCCTCATCTTTCTGACCTAAAATAAGATTGCCATATTTACTAAGAGCAAGGTATAAAAGAAATACGAGTATGCATATCCCTAATATTAAATAGGTAGACCCTAAGTTTGTAGCAACATAGTTGTACGCTTTATTTAAGGCTTGATCAGTCCTCTCCGGGGCGATAAACATTGGAATACAAATGGTTATCGTCACTAGGACAGTTAAGAAGAAATTTGTCCAATCTATATTGTCTTTGTTTTTTAGGATGCTCACTCCACATCATTTTGAAGTTAATCCAGTCTAGATAAAAAGTATTGAGAGTCCAACATTAATTTTAAACCAGTAATATAAATTTAATTCTTATGTCTTTCCATTTTTTTAGATATTTCAGTATTATGACTAGCAATTTATTATGTATAAGACATCAAAAATAATATTCAGTCCCAGGGTAAGGAAATCGCCTTATTTTGATTCAACCATTAAACATGGAGCAACCGCTTTTACTGTGTATAACCATATGTATTTACCCATAGGTTTTGAGGGAACTTTAGAAGATTATAAAAAAGTTATTAATGGGGTCCAGTTATGGGATGTTGGTTGTGAACGTCAGATTGAAATTAAAGGAAAAGACGCAGAAAAGCTGTCCCAATTTTTAACCCCTAGAAACATTAAAAAATGTGCAAAAGGTCAAGCAATGTATGCACCTTTCTTGGATTTTGATGGAGGGTTTATTAATGATCCCGTGATGTTAAAAATTGATGAAAATCATTTCTGGTTCTCCCTAGCTGACGGTGATTCACTCCTATGGGTACAAGGTATAGCAGCCGGATATAAATTTGATGTCAATGTGAATGAACCTGATGTTTCACCCTTACAGGTTCAAGGACCAAATTCCACAGCATTGATGGCAAGAGTTTTTGGAGATTGGATTAATGATTTAGATTTTTATAAGTTCAGAGAATTTACACAAGAGGGTATTCCGATGGTTATTGCCAGAATGGGATACAGTAGGGAACGATGTTATGAAATATTTTTACAAGATTATGACAAAGGCAATGACTTATGGGAACTCCTTTGGAAGCATGGAGATGATTTGAGCATTAGCGCAGGAACACCTAATCAAATTTTAAGGCTTGAAGCAGGTATTCTCAGCTATTTGTCCGATATGGACAGAACCAATAACCCTTATGAAGTTGGGTTAGACTGGATGATAGATCTTGACCAAGAAGATGATTTCATTGGCAAGGATGCATTAAAAGCAATCAAAGAAACTGGCCCTGTAAACACATTAATGGGGGCAGAGATAGTCGGTGAAGCAATGACAGTTTTTAATGATGAACATTGGCCTGTGTTCATTGACGATAAAAGAATAGGGTCTATGATGGTTGCTGCCTATTCACCTCGATTAAAAAAGAATATTTCTTATGTGATTATTGAAACTGCTTTTGCCATTGAGGGGCAAGAAGTAATAGTTGTGACTCCTGATGCAGAATTAGAGGCCGTGATTGTGAATCTTCCATGGTTTAAAGAAAGAGCTTGATATGAGCCATTTTGTTCCCCCTGTTAAAGACATGATGTTTGTTTTGGATCAATTCATTGGTCTTGACCAATTAAGCAGAATCAAAGGTTGTGATGAGATTGACAAGGAATTTTTAGAATCTATCTATGACAGTGCTTCACAGATCGCCTCGGAAGTGATTGCTCCAACAAACGTTGATGGGGATCGAATGGGAGTTTCATTAGAGAAAGGAAAGGTTAGTGTTCCTAGAGGTTACAAAGAAGCATATGGAGCATATGTTTCTGGAGGTTGGTCCACTTTAAGTTGTAACCCAGAATTTGGAGGGCAAGGCTTACCAAGTTTGGTTTCTATGCCAGTCAATGAAATGGTTATGGCAGCCAATTTTTCATGGGCTCATTTGGTATTGCTAACAAATTCAGTGATTCGTGCGGTTGAAACTCATGCTGGGTCATCGTTAAAGGACCTATTTTTAAAGAAACTCATCGCAGGAGAGTATTCAGGAACTATGGTTTTAACTGAACCTCAAGCCGGTTCTGATCTCTCAGCACTAAACACCAGTGCTGTTCCAAATGGGGATCATTACAAGATCACGGGCCAGAAAATATTTATCACCTGGGGGGAGCACGATTTGTCTGAGAACATAATACACATGGTTCTTGCTCGATTGCCTGATGCACCTGAAGGGGTTAAAGGTATTTCTTTGTTTTTGGTCCCTAAGTATCTGGTGAATGAGGACAGAAGTTTAGGGGAAAGAAATTCACTTGAAGCTGCCTCTATAGAGCATAAGCTTGGGATTCATGGTTGTGCAACCTGTGTTATGAATTTTGAGGATGCAACAGGTTATTTGGTTGGCGAAATGAATCAAGGTCTCTACTGCATGTTTACGATGATGAACGATGCAAGAATTGGGGTGGCTTGTGAAAGTGTGGCTATAGCAGAACGAGCCTATCAGCAAGCACTAACTTATGCTAAAGACAGGATTCAAGGTGAAGCTCATGGCCAAAAAGGGCGAACAACCATTATTCATCACCCTGATGTAAGGCGAATGTTATTAAAGATGAGGTCACAAATCGAAATGATGCGAGTGCTTGTTTATGTCAATACACTAGAACTTGATTTATCTGAAGATAATCAAGGGCATTCTAAAAGAGCTGATTTGCTAACACCGATAACAAAGGGTTGGTGCAGTGAACTATGCCAAGAGATCACCTCTATTGGGTTACAAATACACGGAG
>Ga0208131_1000559_pt1 | contig 10877 bp, 7 predicted proteins | sample ETNtaG_14_FD_185781 | JGI IMG/M metagenome (GOLD analysis project Ga0208131, IMG submission 185781) | Marine microbial and viral communities from oxygen minimum zone, Eastern Pacific Ocean - ETNP201406SV73 (SPAdes) (version 2) | ecosystem: Environmental > Aquatic > Marine > Oceanic ...
CCTTAGGTGTCGCTACGGTCGATTGCACGGTCGTCGGTGCCCAGATAGCTGGCTATTACCCGGGGGTCGTTGCGGACCTCGGTGGGTGTGCCCTCTGCGATGATCTGCCCGGCCTCCAGGCAGTACACCCGGTCCGACAGGGCCATGATCATCGGCATGTCGTGCTCGATGACGACCATCGTGGCGTGCAACTCCAACTGGATCTGCTTCAAGAGCGGCCCAAAGGCCTCGGTCTCGCGTTGGGCCAACCCGGCCGTCGGTTCGTCGAGGCACAGGACCTGGGCGTCGAGGGCCAGCAGGCCGGCAAGTTCCACGATCCGTCGGGTCCCTGTGGACAGCTCGGCTACGAAGATGTCCGCGTAGCGACCCAGGCCCAGGAAGTCGATCAGCTCCGACGCACCGGTTGCCATGGTCCGCTCCGTACGCGTTGACGACGGTAGGAACAGGGTGGTCGACAGCAGGCTGGTACGACCCCGGGCCTCCAGAGCCACCTGCACGGTCTCGCGAACAGTCAATTCCGGAAACAGCCGGGCGGCCTGGAACGTGCGGCCCAGTCCTGTCCGGGCCCGGTTGGATGCCGAGCGTGACGAGACGTCGCTGCCGAGGATCTCCACGGTGCCCTCGGACGGGACGAAGCCGCCGATTGCGTTCATGAGCGTCGACTTGCCGGCGCCGTTGGTGCCGATCAGGCCAACCACCTCGCCGGGATGGGCGACGATCGACACCCGGTCGACGGCACGGAGCCCCCCGAAGGTGACGGAGGCGTCCCTCACGGCCAGTGCGGGGCCCTCGAATACGGGGCGTGCGCGTCCACCACTGATGACGACGGCGGGTGGGGTGGTGGACTTCTTGGCGGGGGCGTCCGGGAGCCGGGACTCGGCCCACCGGAGGATGGCGTCCCTGGTCGAGTACGTGATCTGGATGAGCCCGCCCGGGAAGTACAGCAGCAGGATGAGGAGGCCGATGCTCGAGGTGAACAGGGGTACCAGCTCGTTGTCGGGCCAGAAGGCGGGGAGGCCGACCACCCAGAGGGCGCCGACGACCGGCCCCATCAACGTTCCGAGCCCCCCGATGATCACCATGGAAACCAGCCGCAGCGAGTCGGTGATCTGGAACAGGCGTTCCGTGTAGGGGATGTTCTGGACGAGGCCACCGAGGAGGGCGCCACCCAGGCCCGCCATCCCCCCGGCGAGGGAGAAGGCGATGAGCTTCGTCCGGGTGGGGCTGACGGTGTAGGCGGCAGCCGTATTCTCATTCTCCCTGACCCCGATGATCGTGCGGCCTATGCCGCTGTTGCGGAGTCGGGCCACCACGAACAGGAGGACCACCAGGATGCCGAGGCACAGGTAGTAGTAGGCCCGCTGGCTGGTCAGGTCCAGCGGTCCCAGGCTGCCACGACGGAACGGGACGCTCTGCTTGTAGCCACCGTTGAACACCGGACGCCGGTACAGGTACTGCTGGGCGGCCATCGCGAAGGCGAACGTCGTGATCGCCAGCAGCAGCCCCTTCACCCGGAGCGCGCCGAGTCCGATGAGCGCGGCGGCCACGGCGGCCACCACGGCCGCCAGCAGCATGGAGACCAGGTACGGCACTCGGGGGAGGGTGACCGAGAAGAACTCCCACCTGTCGCCCAGACCCACGCCGAACTCGAGTCCCCGGTTGAACCCGGCGGCGAACAGGGCGCCGATGCCGGCGAATGCCATCTGGCTGAGGGAGAGCTGGCCCCCCCAGCCGGTCACGATGGTCATGGAGAGGGCGCAGACGGCGAAGGCCAGGATGCTGGCGTACAGCAGGTGCCTGGACGGCCTGGTCACCACGTAGGGCAGGACCAGTGCGATGGCCAGAAGGAGGCCGAGGGCCGTGGCCGGCATCGCGCGTACCCACCTGATCTCCCTGAGGCGCTCAGGGACAGGTCGACGTCGGGCCGAGAACGAGAAGGAGCCCTCGTCCTCGGCCAAGCTGCGACTGTGGAAGGCCACGGCTACGGCCACCACCACGAACAACAGGAAGTCGATGAGGCCGCCCTGGTTAAAGAACACAAACTGCACGTGGGCCTGAACCACCCCGATGGCCACCCCGGCGGCCAGAGCCCTCGGGAACGAGACCATGCCGGCTATCACCGCGGCAGCCAGGGCGCGGGCCATGGTATTGGGGCCGAGGTTCGAAAGGCCCCCGATGCTTCCCCGGTTCGCCGAGATCAGCAGGAGCGAGATGGTCGCCAGGAGTCCGGCAACCGTCCAGACGAAGAGCTGGACCATCTTCGGGTCGATGCCCGAAATGCGGGCCAAGTCGGCGTTGGAGGCCGAGGCCTGGACCGTCTGGCCGAACACGGTGCGGTTCAGGAACCAGGCCAGGCTGGCGGCCAGCAGCGGGACCAGCACGAGGATGGTGAGCTTCGGACCGGTGATCCTGAGGCCGAAGACGTCCTCCCAGATGAACGTCAGCGGTGCCGGAAAGCGCTGGTGGCGGTTCCTCTCCAGGTCGGGATAGGACGCCAGGATGGCTTGCATGAGCTGGGCGATCCCGATGGTGGCCACCAGCACGATGACCCGGGGGGCGTCGAATAGGCGTCGGATAACCGCCCGTTCGACGATGGCCCCTACCCCGATTCCCACGGTGAGGACGATGGGCAGCGCCAGCCAGTAGGGGAACCCGTAGTTGAAGACCAGGAGGGCCATGAGGCCGGTGGCCGGGAGACCCATGTTGCCGACGGCCAGGTTGATGACCCGGGTGGACCGGTAGACGAGGACGACGCCGAGGGCGAGGAGGCCCAGGACCATGCCGTTCACGATGCCGTCGAACCACAGTTGCCGGGTGGTCCAGACGGCCAGTACGGCCCCGCCCACGTCAGCCGCCGTCCCGTCCCAGGAACACGGCCCGCGCCATGTCGTCGCGCTCGAGCAGTTCCTGCGCCGAGCCCTCGAACCTGACCTGGCCCTTCTCGAGGAAGATTGCCCGGTCAGCGATCGACAGGGCCACGTTCAGCGACTGTTCGACCAGGATGATCGTCTGGCCCCGTTCCTGGAGCCGCTCTACCAGCTCCAGGAGGTCGTGGACGACCGTCGGGGCCAAGCCCAGCGAGAGCTCGTCGATCAGCAAGACCTCGGGTTCGTGGAGCAGGACACGGGCCAGGGCCAGCATCTGCTGCTGGCCTCCGGACATCGAGCCGGCCCGCTGGTCCTGACGGCGTTCCAGGTCGGGGAACAATTCGAGCACCGAGGTGATGCGCCGCGCGACGTCATCGCCGTCGCTGCGGTGGATGTAGGCCCCCATCACCAGGTTCTGGTGGACCGTCATGTCCGGGAACACGCCCTTGCCGCCCGGGAGCTGCTGTATGCCGAGACGGGACCGCAGTTGTGGCGAGGTGTAGGTGACGGTTCGGCCACCGAGGCGTACCACCCCCCGCTGTGGGATCCCGAGCCCGCTGATCACCCTCAAGATGGTGGACTTGCCGGCACCGTTGGTGCCGAGCAGGGCCAGCGTCTCGCCCTTCCTCACCTCGAACGCCACGTCGAACAGCACCTGGACCGGCCCGTACGAGAAGTCGATGTTGTTGAGCTGCAGGGCCGGGACCTCGCCGTCACCGGCGGTCCGTCGTTGCTCGTCCTGTTCGTCGAAGAGCTCCTGGACGTTGAGAGACAGGTCTTTGCGGACGTGTCGGGCGCTCCGGTACATGATCCACCCGCCGATCACCGCTGATGGGATGGTCAGGACCAGGGTGGTGACGCGCGGTCCCCATGCGTCGGCGAACATGAACGAGATGAGACCGCCCCCGGTCCCACCGATGAAGAAGATGTAGAGGGTGATCAGGGCGGTACCGCTGCCTCGCAGTCGGTAGGGGACGATGGCCTGCATCACAGGGCCGACCATGGCGAATGCGGTGCTGAGCATGACAAGCGTCGGGATCGAGAAGGCGATGAACAGCGGCACCGTGGGCATTGCCCACTGGATGGGCTTGAACACGGCTGAGAAGCCGATCAGCGCACCGATCATGTGCAGGGTGCGGGTCGGGTTCTCCCGCCAGAGACGGTCGAACTTCGGACCCACGTACACCAGCGACAGCACCGTGAAGATGCCGGCGGCGGTGGCCCAGGCACCCCGCTCGAACGATTCCAGGCCGAACTCGTCCTCCAGCCAGAGGTTCTCGAGTACCGGCGCGGTGAAGAGGCCGAATCCCAGGGCGCTGAACCCGACGACGACCGACTTCACGGTTCGGATCCGCATGAGTCGTGAGAAGGCGGCGTCCAGCGAGACCGGCAACGGGTCGTCCTCGGTGAACGACTCGCCCAGCACGTCCTCCTTCTCCCACCGGCCCCGCTGTGGTTCCTTCAGGAAGAAGGCGGCTATGGCGGCCATGGCCACCGGGATGCCGAGCAGGTAGTAGGCCCACCGCCAGCCGTCCACCTCGCCCGGCCCGTTGGCGATCGCCGCGATCCCACCCACCAGGATGGGGCTGATGACAGCGATGAGGCGGCCCATGCCCTTATCGAGGGCGCCGATGCGGCCGCGGATCCCAATCGGGTAGGTGTCGGCGATGGTCGATGAGTGCACTGGGATGGTGTTGGCCTTGGCAATGCCCACGCCGAAGCGAGCCCAGAAGAAGGAGAAGGCGTTCACCGCCATGCCGGACAGGGTCACCATGGCGGCGAACACGATGCTGGCCCAGCCGATGATGGGTATCCGACGCATCCGGTCGGCGGCCCAGCCCATGGGTATGGCGCCCAGGACCACGAATGCACCCGACGAACTGGCGATGAAGGTGATGGTGCCGTCGCTGACCCCGAACGTGTCCCTGATGTCGGGGGCTAGCACGGCGATTGCGGCGTGCTGCAACTCGTCCAGGGAGTTGAGGATCGCCAGGACCACGAACGTGGCAGCGCCGCCCCCCATGGCGAGCCCCTTCTTCAGGCTTATGCCCTCGCTTTTGACCCCTGGGAGCAGGTCATCGGGGAAGAGGATCTCGCTGGACTGCTGGTCGGCATGACGGGCGGCCTCCTCGGCCAGCACCGTGCCGGCCAGGGAGGCAGCACTGGCGGGCGTCACCTGCCCGGCGGCCGGCTCTTCGGGTATGCGGCTGTCGTCATCCATGGAACGGTGTCACCCCCTGTCCCCGCTCAGGCGCGGGGGACATCCTTCCATGCCCCGTCCCGGTCGTTGCCCGGCTCCCGGGGCAGGCCCAGGGACCGCTCGGCCAGGTTGTTCTTATGGACCTCAGTCGTGCCGCCGCCGATCGAGATGCTGAACCGGTTGATCACCTCGGCCCGGACCCAGTTGCCCACGGAGTCGTCGCCGACCAGGGCGGCAGGCCCGGCGAGTTCTGCGGCCAGGTTCCCGGTCATCACCTTGGTGCCGGCCGCCATCACCTTGGTGAGTGCGGGATCGAACGGTGGTTCGCGTCCGTTGCGGACGGCCGCCTGGATGCGCTGGCCCATGAGGGACTGCAGCCTTTCCCGACATATGACCGCTGCCAAGCGCTGGCGGATCCGGGGGTCGTCGAGGCCACCGTGCATGGCCGCCAGGTCGCGTAGGCGATCCGAGGCCAGCGCACCGCCACCCCGGCCTATGAAGGCCGCCTCGTTCGAGAGCACCGTACGGGCGGGACTCCAGCCGCCGTGGACCTCACCCACCACCTGGTCGGCCGGGATGCGGACGCCGGACAGGAAGACCTCGTTGAAGTGGGACGAGCCGTTGGCCTGGACCAGTGGTCGGACCTCGATGCCTGGCGATGACATGTCGACCAGCAGGAACGTGATGCCGCGGTGCTTTGGGGCGTCAGCGTCGGTGCGGGCCAGCAGGAAGCCCCATTGAGCGAACTGGGCACACGAGTTCCAGACCTTCTGGCCGTCCACCACCCATTCGTCGCCGTCCAGGACGGCACGGGCGGCCAGGCTGGCCAGATCGGATCCGGCGCCCGGCTCGCTGAACAACTGGCACCAGGCCACCTCGCCGCTGATCAACGAGGGTAGGTATCGGGCCTTGAGGTCGTGGGTGGCGTGGGCCAGCAGGGTGGGGCCCAGCATGGCGATGGTGGCGCCGACGAATCCGGGACCCGATCCGTATGTGGTGGCCTCCTCGGCGAAGATGCGTTCGGCCCACGCCGGGTGGCCCCCGCCGCCGTACTCGACGGGCCATGTGAGGCCGGCCCAGCCATGGGCGGCCAGGGTGCGCTGCCAGGCCCGTCCGTGCTCGAAGTAGGCCCTCGCCTCGTCATCGTCGGGGAAGCCGGACACCTGCCAGGGGTCGACCTCGGCGCGCGGCTCGGCGTGGGCTGCCAGGAAGGCGCGTGCCGATGCCCTGAAGGACAGCTGTTCGGGCGAGTCGGCGTCGTCGTCGGCCGGGATGCACGGGCGGTCGAGCACGTCGAACAACGCTAGTGGTAGAGAGAATCTGACGGACCATCAGGAAACTGTTTTCTGCCTTGGAGACCGACGGTTCGCCTATCTGCCATTCCGTCGGTTCGCCGTCCCGCGGTTTGATGGTTGACCGGTCGGTCCGGGGGCTTCTGGCGATGGGAGGGTCCCCTCAGGCCAGTGGATCCGTGTCGTCGACCTGTTCGTAGACCCGCTTGACCTTGCCGACCTCGGTACGGGGCATGGAGCCCTCGGGGACCAGCTCCAGGTCGGCCCGTATCCGGATCCGGTCGGCCATGACCCTGGCGATCCGGTCAGCGGCGGCCGACAGGCGGTCCGCGGCGTCGGCCGTGGCCTCGGCCCGGATCCGCAGCTCGACCATGGAGCCCCGCCGGTCTACGACGATGGCGTAGTTGGCGCCCACGTCGGGGTCGTCCATGAGCACAGCTTCGATCTCGCGGGGGTACACGTTGATGCCCCGGATAATGAGCATGTCATCGGCCCGACCGGTCAGGCGTGCCATGCGGGTCCAGTGTCGGCCGTCGACCCCGCCGTCGGGGAGGATCCGGGTGATGTCGCCGGTTCGGTAGCGCAGGACAGGCATGGCCTCCTTGGTGAGCGTGGTCAACACCAGCTCGCCGAACTCGCCGTCCGCCACGGGCGCACCGGTCCCCGGGTCGACGATCTCGGGCAGGAAGTGATCGTCGAACACGTTCAGGGCCCCCAGGTCGTCCGGTGCCTCCATGGCCACACCGGGACCTATCACCTCTGAGAGGCCGTAGATGTCCAGCGCAGTGAACCCGCCCCCCCAGGCGTCCTGGATTCGGGTGCGCATCCCCTCGGACCACGGTTCGGCTCCCAGGATGCCGATCTCGACCTTCAGCCGGTCGCGGATGCCCTGGGCGTGGGCCCTTTCGGCCAGCACGAGGGAGAACGACGGCGTGGCCGACATGACCCGGCTACCCAGGTCCTCCAGCAGTTGGAGTTGGAGGGTGGTGTTGCCGCCGGAGACCGGAACGACGGTGCAGCCCAGCCGCTCTCCGCCGTAGTGGAGGCCAAGGCCGCCGGTGAACAGGCCGTAGCCGTAGCCGTTGTGGAGGATGTCGTCGGGGCGGGTGCCGGCCAGAGCCAGCGCCCGAGCGTTGACCTCGGCCCAGATGGAGAGGTCGTTCGGGGTGTAGACGACGATGGTCGGCTTGCCGCTCGTGCCCGAGCTGGCGTGGAGACGGGTGGTGCCCGCCATGGGGGTGGTCACCATGCCCAGCGGGTACTGGTCGCGCAGGTCCTGCTTGACGGTTAAGGGCAGCGACGCCAGGTCGTTCACTGAGGTGATGCCCGCCGGGTCGACGTCGGCCAGGCGCTCCGTCCAGAAGGGGTTGCCGCTGGTGGCGAGGCGGGCCACCAGGGCGGCCAGGCGCTCGCCCTGGAGCTTCCGCTTCTGGTCGACGGGGAGTCCGGTGACGTCGACGGGGTCGAAGGGGGCGCCGGGCACCCACGAATCCTAGATCCACTCGGGAGCCGGCCAGCGAGGTCCGGCTCCGCCGGGCCGTCAGCCGGCCCGGACCACCGCGGAGGCCACGATCAGGTCCCAGGCGGCCAGCCCGACCGACTTGAACAGGGTTACCTCGTCGTCCGACGTCCGACCGACCGTTCCGCGGCAGAGCTCGGCCAGGTCGCCGACCACGGAGTCGAACGACCATTCGCCGGCTTCGGCCGGAACCATGAGGTCGCCGGCCTCCTCGGCTGCGGCGTGGCGGTCGTCCACGAACACCGAGGCCCTGTTCACTAGGTGGGCGTCGACCTCCCGACGGGCCATCGAGTACGAGCCGACCAGCCCGACGTGGGCGCCCGGCCGTACGGCGCCCGTGGGCACGACCGGCGTGGCTGATGACGTGCAGCCGCACACGATGTCGCAGCCCGCGGTCTCCTGTGGAGAAGCTGAGATGGCCTCCCGACCTCCGGCGTCCAGGTCGGCGACGAACGCCTCGGTGGAGCCCTCGGAGCGTCCGGTCACGAGGATCCGGGTGGTGTCAGGGCGTACCGCCAGCATGGCGTCGACGTGTCCCCGGGCCTGGACGCCGGTACCGAAGATCCCCAGCGTGGTGGCATCGGGTCGTGCCAGCAGGTCGGCGGCCAGCGCTGAGGCGGCCGGGGTCCGCAGCGTGGTGAGTGCCGATCCGTCCAGGGTGGCGGTCGGAACACCGGTCTCCCGGTCGCAGTAGAGATAGAAGCCGTGGATTAGCGGCAGGCCCCGGTCACGGTTGCCGGAGACGACGCTGACGACCTTCACGCCGATACCGGCCGCCGACACTGCCGGCATCATCAGGAAGTCGTCGGCCGGGCCGAGGGACACCTGGGTGCGGGGATGGAGGTCACCCGGTTCCCGGGATCCCACCCGGAGCGCCTCGATGCACGTCGGCATGTCGACGACGGCCCGGATGGCCTCGGCGTCGTAGTGGGGGAGCATGCCAGCCATCGCTCCGTCGATCAGCGGAACCCGAACCCCAACCCGATCGGGTCGTGGGGGTCCAGGTGGAATGTGCTGGTGGCGTGTCGGTGGGCCGAGCCCTCGACCGTGGTGACTACGCCGGCGCCGGTGACATCGACTATCCGACCGGTGAACGTGCCTCCGGCCACGCCGTGGTTCTCGAACGGGGCATGGACCGCGATCCGACCGTGGTGGTGGAGAAGGGCCAGTCGGGCCGAGGTGCCGGATCCGCACGGCGACCGGTCGACCTGGCCGTCGGCGAAGATCGTCACGTTGCGTTCCTGCAGGGGGTCATCCCCGATGGTCTCGTGGATGATCGTTCCGTAGAGTCCGGACAACCGGTGGTCGGTCGGGTGTGCGGTGGTCGGATGGTCGTCGAGGGTGGCTTTGACCTCCCGACCCAGGGTGATCAGGTCGTCCACCCGGTCGGCGGTGGCGGTCAGCCCGAGGTCGTCGATGGCGACCGAGGCGTAGAAGGCGCCCCCGAACGACATCTCAGTTGTTACCGACCCGAACGAGGTGTCTACGACGAGCCCTGTGGCCGATACGAACGACACGACGTTGGTGAACCGGACGGATGCCACCCGACCTGCCTCGACCATGGCGACGGTGTGGAGTCGGCCCGACGGTACGTCGACCACGATCGGCACCTCGCCGCTGTCCGGAGCGGGGATGCGTCCGGTGTCGATGGCCCAGGTGGCCATGGCGATGGTCCCGTGGCCGCAGGCCGTGGAGAAGCCGTCTTTGTGGAAGAACACGACGCCCACGTCGCCGTCGGGGTCGTCGGGCGGGACGACCATGCCGCCGTACATGTCGGCATGGCCACGCGGCTCGTTGCAGAGGAAACGCCGGTGGTCGTCGAGGTTGTACATGGCCCAGGAACGTCGGTCCAGGACGGAGTCGCCCTCCATGGGGCCGAGGTCGACGATCCGGAAGGGCTCGCCGGCCGTGTGGTAGTCGTCTGCGACGATCACCTCGTCGGGGCCAAGCACCATGGTGGCGAACCGTAACGCGCCCGCCCGGAAGGCTCGTTCCCGAGCGACCTACCAGATGGCGGACGGGTCCAGGGCGAAGACCTCGCGCATGCGCTCCAGGAGGGGGGCGAAGTCGGGACTCCGTACGGTCCTCCCGCTGTGGCCAGGCCTGGCGACGGTCGCCGGGTCAATGCCGAACCGTCCCCGGACCCGTTCGGTCCATGCGGCTAGGCGGGTGTCGAACGGCGCCGTGGCCACGCCGTCGGCCACAGCCTCGGCCTCGCCGGCCACGGGGTCGAACAAACCGAGGGACAGCGGGAGGAGGTCCACCACTGCGGCCCGGATCCGGTCGCCGCTGTCCGAGACCGGCAGCAGCAGGTCGAGCAGGCCGTCGGCATGGCGCAGGTGGAACGATTCCTCCCGGCAGGCACGCTGCGCCGCGTAGGCCAGCGGGGTGAGCGTGGAATCGGCTACCAGGGCCCAGCGGAGTTCCTCTGCGGCGTCGTACAGCCAGTGGCGGGCCAGCGCGTGGGCCCAGTCGGTCGAGGCCACCTCCACGAACTGTGCCGATCGCCAGTCCCTGGGTTCGCGGTGGAATGCCAGGTCGTCGATCGCCCGGTCGTCGACGGCGTCGCCGGCCGGGTCGCCATCGCCGGCCACGATGGCGTAGAGGGAGGCCGCATGGCCCAGCTCGTCCTGGGCGATGGAGCAGAACGCCAGGTCCTCCTCCAGGAACGGCGCCATGCCTATCCATTCGGCGTGCTGCTGACCAATGAGGTGCTCGTCGTCCGCGAAGGCCAGGAGGAACTCCCGGGTGCCTCCGCCCAGGCCGCTCACCCGACCTCCCCGGGTCTGGTGTCCTGCTCGGCCTCGGCGCGGAGCCTTTTTCGGCGGGCGGCTATGCGCTCGCCGTCGTTGTGACGGTGGGGCTTGTCGGCGTTGGGGGCCACGAACTCCCCGTCACCCACGATGATGTGGTCGCGGTCGACGAGCCAGAGGCGGTCGCCCTCTGCGCGGCGTAGGTAGCTCTCCCGGGCAAGCAGCAGGGCCAGGCCGTCGTCGGGG
>Ga0208131_1000563_pt1 | contig 10816 bp, 9 predicted proteins | sample ETNtaG_14_FD_185781 | JGI IMG/M metagenome (GOLD analysis project Ga0208131, IMG submission 185781) | Marine microbial and viral communities from oxygen minimum zone, Eastern Pacific Ocean - ETNP201406SV73 (SPAdes) (version 2) | ecosystem: Environmental > Aquatic > Marine > Oceanic ...
GGATGAGGCTGTCCGTCGGGACAAGGAATCGCGGCGAAGGGGCGAGTTGGCTGGCTCGATTCGCTCTGATGCTGTCGGGACCGTTTCCCAGAGCGAACTGCCGACCATATGGGGCGCCGGCTGGGAGCCGAGCTCCGCCCTCGAATTTCCAACTCCTCTGAACTCCTCATGGGCCCGAGACGAGTTACTGAGGTTCGTCGCCGAGAGACATGACGGACACCTCGACACAGCGGCCTCGTGTTGGGACGAGATGGGGGCCCCGGAATCATTCGGAGGAGTTTCCTTCTATCAATTCTCCAAGAGTTACGTCAGTTCCCTTGAAGAGTCCTTGCAAGAGCGCCTGCTGACTCCCGCTCTATCCTCTCTGGTCGATGTCGAAGTTATACCAAGAAGGTCGGGATTACTGCATCTGGAACGGCGTACTGCAAGGCTTTTGCTCGACATCGCCCTGTGCTTGAGAAGGATTTCGCATTATGCTTCAATCACCCTAGAGCAACGCATTGAGTGGCAGAGGATGATGATGCAGACGAGACTTGTTGACGAGCACCTCAAGGACCTCTCAACGAACGGAATCCCCACTCCTGACGGCGGCACCTTCGGAGGCAAGGGCTTCCGCTCGACCTGGCAGGAGGGGGTGGTCGCGTGCGCGAGCGCCATGCGCAGGGCCATCGACATCCCAGAAGGTGAGCGCGCTCGTGCCGACATCGTTGCTCCTATGATCAGGGACGTCGGGCTGGCACTGGCCATGGGTCAGACCCCGACCGAGGTCTTCGCCGCTCAGATGGGGAAGTCGGGCTCGTACATGGACGGTGGGCAAGAGGGTTCTGGCGGAAGGGACCTGCATATCGGTAACTGGGAAAAGGGTGTGCTGCCACCTACTGCCCCCCTGCCAATAGCAAGCGCCACCACCACTGGCATCGCTCTCGCTGCTTCTAGGCTCTCAATAGACCGTTTTCACCTCGCTCCCGTTGGCGAGGGCTGCAGCAGCAACGGCGAGTTCTGGGAGGCGATGAACCTTGCAGGAGCCCGTGGGCTGCCAATCTCCTTCATGATACAGAACAACCAGATTGCCCTCGACACCTTTGTGACCGCGCAATCCGGAGTCGAGACCTATGGCGACAAGGGTCACGCTATGGGGATGCCGGCATGGACGATGGATGGTTCGGACCCCGGACTGTTCTACGCTTCCACTGCCGTCGCGAGGGAGTTCGCGACCGCTGGTGGGGGACCGACCCTGATACACGTCGAGACGATGCGGGGCTGCGGGCACGCACACCACCATGACGATCTGTATCTCGGTGCGGCCTCGGGGAATCCGCCCGGCTACGTTGACCGAGGGCTGCTAACTTACTGGGCCGAGAAGGACCCTCTGCCAAATCACAGGGAATTGCTGATCCAGTTCGGTGCGGACGATAAGGAGCTGGAATCGATGGAGGAGCAGGAGCAGGCCTCGGTGGATGCAGCCCGAGATGAGATGATGGAGATGCCATGGCCTGAGGGTAACACTGTCACCAGAGGCGTGACGAGCCTGCACGACGCTGCAAGCCATGCCGAACAGTACGACAGATTCGGGAGCGAAGTAGCTGTGGTCGATCCCCCTCTTGCTCCCGGTGAGAGTTCGCTGGAGTTCTCCGAGGCCTCCAACACTTGGACCTACAGCCGAGCCATCCAGAGTGGGATGGTCTCGATCGCCGAGAAGTACGGTGACAGGGCCGTGTTCATGGGGGAGGACATGGAAATCGCCGGTGCTTTCGGAATGATGCTTTCCCTGATTGCCAAGGGGCATTCAGACAAGTTACTCGACATGCCCCTGTCCGAATCCGTCATAGTCCACTCAGCGACAGGTGCAGCCCTAGGTGGGATGCGCCCGGTCGCCGAGATCCAGTTCGGAGGTTTCGCCGCTCTCGCGATGAATGCTCTGGTAAACAACGCGGCCCAACTACGCTGGCGCTGGGGTGCCAACGTGCCCATTACCGTGCGGATACCTCTCGGCGCGAAGACCCGCAGTGGGCCGTTTCACGCGAACATGATCGAGTCTTGGTTCATCAACGACCCGGGACTGGTTATCGTCTTCCCGAGTACTCCGCAAGACGCCTACGACATGCTCATCGAGTCACATGAGCTCCCTGACCCCGTCGTCTTCCTCGAGCACCTTGGATTATACGCACTGAGAGGAGGCTTGACCGGTTGGGGTGAGTCGATCAACCAGCTTGTGGACACCGAGTCCGTCCACCAGCGACTCGCCGCTGGCGAGACCTCTCTGGGCAAGGCTCGCGTTGTTAGGGGTGGCAAAGATCTGACTATCGTGACTTGGGGTGCGATGGTCCACGTGGCCATGAAGGCGGCTTTCGAGGTCGCCAAGAGGGGGATCGAAGTCGAAGTCGTAGACCTTCGTACCATACTCCCCTTCGACGCACGGACCTGCATCGAGTCGGTGCGGCGGACCGGACGTCTCGTTGTCCTTCAGGAGTCGCAGTGGACCGGGGGCTTGGGCAACACCGTGAGCAGTCGTATCCTCGAGGAGGCGTTCTGGTGCTTGGAGGCCCCTCCTGTGGTCATCGGGGCACTAGACACACCGGTCCCGTTCTCCCCCACTCTGGAGGACCACACCATTCCCACGTTCGAGTTGGTGTCTAGTCACATCGAGAGGTTGTGTACCTGAGTCCTCATTCGCCCTACCAAACCGTCATGAGCGTAGGGCCGTCCCCTGAGAGCGAATCACATGCCCTTAGCAGAGACGGACATGTTGCTTGTCATAGCCGGTTTCGTCCTGCTGATGCTCGGAGGTGAGTTCGTCGTTCAGGGAGCGGTCACTATCGCCAACAGACTGAGAGTCCCCCCTCTCCTCGTGGGGTTCACCGTCGTTGCCATCGGGACTTCGCTGCCGGAACTTGCAGTGGCCTTGGAGGCGGTTGGAAATGATACCCCGGATATCGCCGTGGGAGGGGTTCTGGGCTCCAACGTGGCCAATGTGATGCTGGTACTGGGGACCGCTGCCGTGCTCGGTGCGGCATCTGACCCCGGGCCGGGCGTCCGTCGCGACGCCATAGCAGTCGCCGTCGCCACCGCGATCCTGCTGGCTACCGTGCTCATCGGGAAAATCACATCGCAGTTCGGCGTCCTCATGCTGCTGGGCCTTGCCGCCTACTACACCTACTCCTACCTCACCTCCAAGGCAGAGGGGGGCGACGTCGAGAACAGCAAGTCGTGGCTGCCTGAAAACGTGTTGCTAGCGATTCCGACCACCGCCGTGGGAGGCTACATGATCTGGACAGGAGCTGGTATGCTGGTCGAGGGAGCCACTGGCCTCGCGATCGGCTACGGTATCTCCGAGTCCGTCATCGGCCTCTCGGTCGTGGCACTGGGAACCTCCCTCCCTGAGTTAGCGGTGACTCTGGTCGCAGGACTAAGGGGGCAAGGAGGCGTTGCCGTAGGCAACATCCTCGGATCCAATGTCATAAACATCCTGGGCATTCTAGGTCTGGCCTCAGCCTACGCGGGTGGGATAATCATAGCGCCGGAGTTCGCTGGGAGGGACATCTGGGTCGTCGTCCTCACATCGGGCTTCATCGTAGCCATGCTGCTTGACGAGCGACGCATCGGCAGGCGGGTGGGAACGACGATGATCGCCGGTTACCTAGCGTACATGGCATTTCTGTTCCTCCTGCCTCAATAGTCCCTTAGGGGTGCGAACCGCTAAGGCCAAGGGCCCGCTCCTAGGGCCATGGTAGACTTCGACCTGTCTGAAGAACAACGTATGCTTCAGGAAGCGGCTAACGAGTTCGCCGCTGCGGAAGTCCAGCCGCACGCTGAGAAATGGGACCGTGAGAGCTCCTTCCCCCTAGAAGCGATCCGCAAGGCCCACGACCTCGGCCTTCTCACAGTGATGATTCCCGAAGAGTACGGCGGCTACGGGATGGGTTCATTCGAAGAGGTCCTGATCTGCGAGGAGGTTGGATGGGGGGATCCGGGTTTCGCCACTGCATCAGGCAGCACCATGCTGGCTTCCTACCCAATCATCACAGGCGGCACCGAGGATCAGAAGCAGCGCTACCTGTCCAAGGTAGCCGACGGCTGCATCGCGTCCTACTGCGTGACCGAACCCGGGGCGGGGAGCGACGTGCAGTCGATTCGGACGCAAGCCGTCAGAGACGGTGACGACTACGTCGTCAACGGCAGCAAGATGTGGATCACTGGAGCCGGGCACGCTGATTGGTTCTTCGTCCTAGCATACACCGACAAAGAAGCAGGTTACAGAGGAATGAGCAGTTTCATCATCGACGCGGACAGCCCCGGCATAGTTCTCGGCAAGAAGGAGGAGAACATGGGTCAGCGCTGCTCCGACACGCGGGCGGTCGACTTCAACGATGTTCGCGTACCCGCAGAGAACCTCATCGGCGGTGAGGAGAACAGCGGCTGGATGAACGCTATGAACGCCTTCGATCTCTCCAGGCCCGCGATATCCGCGCACGCCGTCGGCAACGCCAGAGGCGCCATGGAGGAGGCTCTGCAGTACGCCAACGAGCGGAGCACGTTCGGAAAGCCAATCTACCGACACCAAGCAATCTCATTCATGATAGCCGACATGGCGACCAAGGTAGAGGCTGCTAGGCTTCTGACTTGGCGGGCCGCGAAGAAGGCCGACTCAGGCGAGCGAAGCACCATCGAGGCGTCTCACGCCAAGCGCTTCTCCGCCGACATGGCGATGGAGGTCACCACCGACGCGGTGCAGGTCTTCGGCGGATATGGGTACTCAGAGGAGTACCCTGTAGCACGGAGGATGCGCGGTGCGAAGGTCGTTCAGATATTCGAGGGCTCCAGTCAGATACAGCGTCTCATCATCAGCCGAGAGTTGCTGGACGGCCCGTGAGGTGTCGCATGAACAGTGACATCGGCTGCGTGGTTCTTGCAGCTGGCTCTAGCGAGCGCCTCGGTCAGCCGAAGGCCTTAGTCAGAATAGGAGGGCGGTGTTTGGTTGAATGGGTCGTCAGCAGATTGCAGGCCCACGGTCTCGATCCGTTGGTGGTCACGAACGAAGAAATCGCCGACGAGGTTGCTGCCTCCGTCGACTGCGGGGTCGTCGTAAACCCGGACCCAGGAGCCGGTAGGACTGGTACACTGCAGGTCGGCATCGGCCACATAGGCACGGGTGCGGGGCAGAGGATTCTGGTCGTACCGGTAGACCGGCCGGGATTCTCCGACTCTACCCTAGAAACGCTGCTGGACTCGACTGCCACCAGCTGCCCAACTCAAGGAGGCAGGGGGGGCCATCCCATACTGCTGTCTGCAGAGGACGCAGCTAAGGTAGTGGAAGGTTTGCCTTCTGCCCCTCTGCGCAATCTGATCAATCCGGTTCGTATCGAGGTCACAGACCCTTACCTACACCTGAATGTGGATCGGCCCGAAGATCTCGGCTGGCTTGCTGATGCTTTCGCGGGCCTGTGAGAAACACCTTATCAACGCCACCAGACTCGAACGACCGATGGACATCGTAGGTTTCATGGAGGGCTACGGACCGGTGCAACAGGCCCTGATAGCGGGCCTTTTCACGTGGTTCATGACCGCCGCCGGAGCGGCTCTGGTGATTTTCTTCAAGGAGCTGGACAGGAAGGTCCTCGATGCAATGCTCGGATTCGCCGCCGGGGTGATGATAGCTGCCAGCTTCTGGTCCCTGCTCTCACCTGCCCTAGAGATGTCAGAAGGGGGAGATCTGCCAGTCTGGTTCCCAGCCCTAGTAGGATTCCTTCTGGGGGGCGTGTGCATGAGGCTGATCGACATGTTCCTGCCACACCTGCACCCCGGCGCCCCTCCCGAAGAGGCCGAAGGAGTGGACAACACGTGGCGGAGAAGCATGCTGCTGGTCTCGGCCATAACGCTACACAACATCCCTGAGGGGCTGGCTGTAGGCGTCGCCTTCGGGGCAGCCGCTTCCGGATTCGAAGGCGCTACAGTGGGTACTGCCATCGCACTGGCTATCGGAATAGGGATTCAGAACTTCCCCGAAGGTGCCGCCGTCTCACTGCCTCTCCGACGTGAGGGCCTGTCCCGGAGGAGCAGTTTCCTGTGGGGTCAGCTTTCGGCTACAGTGGAACCAGTAGCAGCCGTGCTGGGTGCCGCATTGGTGATCGTGGCAACGCCGATCCTCCCCTACGCACTGGCGTTCGCCGCCGGGGCGATGATATTCGTCGTGGTAGAGGAGTTGGTTCCCGAGGCCCACCGTGGAGGGAATGGGGATATCGCCACGATGGGGGTAATGCTCGGTTTCGCCGTGATGATGGTTCTCGATGTCGCCTTCGCCTAGCCTAGCGCAATCACAAAGGCGGACGACCCGCTCTCAGGGGCATGACCCGCGCCGTGCTAACCTGGGTTCTCGAGAGGCTGGAGCGTGGCGAGAGCGTGGCGATGGCATCGGTGATCGAAGCCAGCGGCAGCGTTCCGGGGAAGCCCGGTGCTAGACTGGCGCTGACTCCGAGTGGGGCCAGATTCGGCACAATCGGCGGTGCTGGGTTGGAGCTGAAGGTGGAGGACGCCCTGAGAGGTATGCTCAACGGGGGGCGCCAGCAGGTTCACGAGAAGGGCGGCAGGGTCGAGACTTTCGTGCTCTACAAGGATGCGAAGGGAGAAGAGGCGACGCCCCTTGACAGCCTGTGCGGAGGCCGGGTCACAGTGGCGATGGAGGTCATGGATCCTATGCCGCACGTACTCATCGCGGGCGGCGGTCATGTAGGGCGAGCGGTTGCCATCGTCTGCGATACCCTCGGCTGGTCGCACAGCGTCTTCGATGTGCGCGCGGAATACGCCGATGCGGAACGTTACCCGTTCGCCAGCGAGTTGCACGCCGGCTCAGTATCGGGGTTCCTCGAGGAGGAAGACTCCGACTCCCTAGTCAGATTCTCGGATGTCTTGCTGCTCGGGCACGACTGGGCTGTCGATCAGGAGTTTCTGCTGGGCATGCTGGGTAGGATCGAGGGCGGGGCTCGGCCGAGGATCGGCGCCATCGGCTCGACTGTGAAGTGGAACGCCTTCAGGGAGGCCGCCGTAGACGCCGGTGTCTCAGAGGAGGCGGTGGACTCGGTCAGATGCCCTATTGGGCTCGATATCGGAGCGGACTCTCCCGAGGAGATCGCCGTCGCCGTCTGCGCTGAGATAATGTCCCTAGAGAAGAGAGGCGATTCACTCGACTAGCTCGGGCTCGTCGTCATCAACTGACGCTGCGGATTCGGCTTCACGAATATCTACCACGGGCTCTTCCTCGTTCTTCGGTGCAGCTTGATGTGTGCTTGTTTGCCTCTCTGCACTAGGGATGAATGTCGCAATTGAGATCCATATCAGAATCATCGCCAAAACCACGGATAGCGAGTTCTGGGCCGTTTGCTGCAAATCGTCGCTGAGTAGAGACGGAGCGATGTACCCCCATAACAACCCCAATGCGAATGCGATGGTCAGGCAGATTGAGCCCACTATTGCCAAACCGACCCTAACGGGCATCTTCCTGAAGGCTCCGAAGACGAAAGAGATGACAGAGGACACGGTCTTGGCGAGCCAAGATAGCAGCGATGATGCGGCTTGTCTCATTTAACATCCCCCGTCTTACCGTCAGACGAGATGCGGTGACGCATAGGAGATGAATATGCCTGAACTGCAGTCACAACGACGACGAAGGATGAAATCTCCCTAACGCCACGGGAGAGCGTGCGTAACCACTCATTGATGCTCGCGCTTCTGGTTATCGCAGCCCCGCTCAGCGGCTGCCTGTTCTGGGTGGGCGACGAGGAACCGGAGGTACAGCCCAAAGAGGAGGACGGTTTCGGTGCCTTCAGCGTGGTCGCACCAATTGACACTGGAATCAACGTCTACCACAACCACTTCCGGATGAACGAGTCCTACCCCCAGTGGCTCCTCGAGGGGTTCGGAGTGACCAAGATCTGCGATGTGACCTTGAATGGAACCTGGCAGGAGAGGTACGATGCCGACAAGGCCACTTGTTGGGATAATATCACCGCGCAGGACGTCGTCTGGTTTCGCGGCACACGAATCATCGGCACTACTCCTGACGATAACACCGACATACCGATTCTCGACGACCCGCAGGATGGGCACGGCACGGCTGTGACCGGTGCCGTCCTCAACGCCAATCCGGATGCTGTCATCTTCTTCGTCGAGGGTTTCAGCGACGCTGCCGTCCTAGCAGCTGCTAACCAGCCTCTGGTTGACCTGATCACCACGAGTTTCGGCCCTATACTCTCCGTTCCAGTGCCGGGTATCGAGGATGCGACGAAGGTCGCTGTGGTGCAGAAGAAGAAGCTCCACACCGGCGCTGCCGACAACTCTCCCTCACCCGCTATTCAGGACTCCACAGCCGGCCCACCTTGGAGCATCGGCGTCTCGGGTTACGCCGAGGAAGGTGACGACCAGAAGGAGACCATGAGCGGCTCCTACCCCGATGTCGCCGCGGACTGGACGCAGGTACTGCCCAACCACGACGACATTGACGGCTACCACGAAACCTCGGGAACCTCGTTCGCCACTCCGAGGACAGCCGGGCTGCTTTCGAAGGTCCTGATGCACCTCCGATCCGAATTCGGAGACATGTCGTCGGGCGCCGACCCCGATACACGCAGTGGGCTGATGGTCAACGGGACGAACTTCACCCTGACCAACGACGACCTCCGCAACACCCTGAATCTCTCGGGATGGTATCCCTCGTTCAACACCTGGGACCCGCTCTCGGGGACCACTCCGATTTCGCCCATCGCACCTTGTACGCAGGTGGGCTGGGGAGTCGTGAACGAAAGCAACGTCATGCCCATTATCGAGCACCTTAACGGCACCTCTACGATTGCCAACAGACCCGGTGACGTGATTATGTGCATGGAGGCAAACCAAGCGATTCGCGAGGCCTACTGGAATTAGCAACGGTCCGCTGATTTCAATACCTAAACTGACTTGCAGCGGGTATGAGGAAGGTCGTCCTGAGATGGAAAATCTCCTCCCTGAGAGGAGCCAAGGAGCTCTCTAGAATTCTCGAGATAGCAGAGAGAGTGGAAGTACTCGGGCATCTCGCTGTGAGTGATCAGGGCGTCACCCAACTAGCAGAGATCAAGATGCGCGAGGGGCATTCGGTGGATGAGATATCCAATCTTGACAGTTTCGAGGTCCTCGAGCAGCACGAGGAGGACGATGATGGCATCCTGGTGAGCCTGCTCTGTAAGCATCCTCTCGCCATATCGGCGATCGAGATGTCCAACATACACATCCAACCGCCCTACGGCATCGACGCCGAGAGGGGGATGGAGCTCAGAATCTCAGGCCTATCCAAGTCGATTCGCAGATTCCTAGCCCTGCTGAGGATGGTCATGCCTCCGGACAAGATCAAAGTTCAATCAATTAGGGGCGAAGAGAGCAATGGGTGGTCGGAGGCACTGACCAAGAGGCAGAAAGAAGTCGTCGCCCATGCGGTCAGAAGGGGGTACTACGACCTAGAGTCCAATGTCTCTCTGAGAGAGTTGGCTGGTGAACTGGGAATGGCCCGTAGCACCCTTGGGGAACACCTCCAGAGGGCCGAATCGGAAATCATGAGAATGGCCGCCGAGGACTTGCATTGACCCCGCAGGGGTCAAACCGAATGCTCAAAGGATGACACGTCTGGTGTGGCCACTGCATGGTTCAGTTCCGACTCCCGATGCTGCCGGCGCCGGACGAGGTTCCGTGGTCCGCCAGTGTGAACGGAGCAGAGGTCGCTTTGCATATCGAAAGCAATGCGATTCTGCTCGACGTCTTGCGTGACCAAGCAGGTAGCCTTGGCACCAAGCGAGGCTGTGACATGGGGACCTGCGGGTGTTGCAGCGTGCTCGTCGACGGGACTCCAAAGCTGTCTTGTCTGATGCTTGCCCAAGAGGCCAACGGCTGTGATATCACCACCATCGAGGGGCTCTCTGACGGACATCACTTGCACCCCATCCAGCAGACTTTCACTGAGTACGGCGGGAGCCAGTGCGGCTTCTGCACACCGGGCTTCCTGGTCGTCATCTCTGCTTTGCTAGACGAGAACCCGAGCCCTTCAGACGGTGAAATCAAGTCCGCTATCGAGGGGAATCTGTGCAGGTGCACCGGCTACCAGCAGATTGTGGACTCCGTGCGCGCTGCCTCGGAGATACTCGTCTCTGGCAGAGGCACGCCGGATGCGACAGATGCGATGAGTGACCCGCATCCTGGATACAGTGGAGAAGCATAGGTGATTGCAGATGGCCGATGAGAAAGACAAGGTGGTCGGCTACCGGCAGCAAGGTGGCAAGTTGCCATTTCCACGACCTGGCTCAGGAGGCAGTCGTAAGTTCAGCGAGTCGCGTGACGAAGATCGCATCGCCAAGACCAGAGGTTCCGGAGGCCACAAGCACGACGATCTGGTGACCGGTTCTGCAATCGGTAAAACCACTGCCCTCATCGACGGCCGCTGGAAGGTCACCGGGCAGGCCCGATACGGGGATGACGTTCGCCTGCCAGGGGAACTGATCGGCAGGATAGTCCGCTCGAAGCACCATTACGCCAGAGTTCTCTCCATCGACGCGACGAGGGCACTGGAACTACCTGGTGTGGCTGCCATCGCAACGGGACAGGATGCCAGCGGCACCTTCGGTGTGCTTCCTGTGACCAAGGACGAGCACGCGATGGCACGGGACAAGGTCCGCCACGTCGGAGACTTGGTCGCCTGCGTCGCTGCCGTGGACGAGTCGACTGCTAGGGAAGCGGCTCGTCTGATAGAGGTCGAGTATGAGGAGATGGATGCTACTCACGACATGCGCAAGGGACTGGATGA
>Ga0208131_1000564_pt1 | contig 10806 bp, 10 predicted proteins | sample ETNtaG_14_FD_185781 | JGI IMG/M metagenome (GOLD analysis project Ga0208131, IMG submission 185781) | Marine microbial and viral communities from oxygen minimum zone, Eastern Pacific Ocean - ETNP201406SV73 (SPAdes) (version 2) | ecosystem: Environmental > Aquatic > Marine > Oceanic ...
TGCATATGCTGTCCGACCTGTGCGTCGGTAGTCCATCAAGGATGCGGCCTGTTCGCGATGAGCAGCATCGAACCAGATACGGTGCACTTGATGCTTTGCCGGCTCACGCAAGAGTTGATGGCTGGCTTCTATTGCCCCCTGATGTGCACAGCAGGAGCATAGCCGGCTTGCTCATGGTGGCCCTACTGACCATTGCAACCACAGCGCCCCCTGTCTCCGCAGAGTGGGAGGATGACAGCTGGCTTGACAACATAATCGGCCCGGAGAGGCTGGCTCACGGCGACGAGTTCGGATGCCACGGCTACGAAGGGGCCTCCACCGCGGAGGAACACTGGGTCATCGAGGCCTGCAGGGACTACCTTGTCGGATTCATCAACGCCTCGCGCTGGGGCATGCAGCCAATCTCGTTCGGCGTTCCCGGCCAGCAGGTAGACCCGGCCACCGCTGCCGCACTGGTCGAAGCCGGTTTTGAGATTGTAGGCGACCTGCTGACCGAGGCCCCTGAGGGCCTCACTGCTATGACGAGGAACGGGGGCAGTCTGGAACAGGGGGTGGCCGACCGCGAACTGCTTGAATCAGCCGAGGAGAATTCCCTAGTCAGCATATACTGGAGGGCGAGGGTGGACGACCTCAAACTGAGGGAGGACAAGGATGTGATGTCATGGCTCGAGCAGCAGGACGTTTGGCTCACAACTTGGGGCGAGTGGCACTATCACAGACTCTCAGGAAATGAGGTCGGCGTGTCGATTGATGGCAGCACCATCACAGCGACTCTCTCGAATCAAGCCTCCTGGGCAGTTCCCGGAACAGTCAGACTGCAGTTCGACTCGGGAGTGCTACGAGTCACCGATTCTTCTGGCTCCGAACCGAATGTCATCGAGGCGGGGCAGCGCAACCTCGTGGTCGGCTGGAGGGAGACGGCGGATGGAATGCTCCTGACTATCGAGCCGAACACGAGCGTGTCCATCGAGCTCTATGGTGAGCCCGAATCTTTCCTGTCCACGCCACAGATCACATTCAACGGGCTGCACCACGCCGTCACCGTGGTCGGTCACCACACCACCAACCTGTTCCAGTGGTCCTCGGACTTCCAGGAGTCCGACCTCGTGTTCACGTGGCTCATTGAGAGACCCGCTGATATCGAGATGAACTGGGCTCTCCCGGTGATTGCAGCAGCGGTGCTGATAGCAGTGCCAGTGAGCATTAACTACCTCGTCATGAGGGATCAGAAGGAACTCTCGGAATAGTCACAGCCCAATATCAGGCCCCTCTATCCTCACCCTCTCAGAGCGCATGGTCTCGATGATCCGGGCAACGACCTCGGGGGCCAATACCTCGGGTGCGTGCACGCCGGGGGGGAGCATGTCTGGATCGGCCAACCACTCCTCGACGCAGCACGCGGTCACCATGCCGGTGGTGCGCGCCATCGACGAGCCGTCATCACCTCCGTAGTCAGCGACCCTCCATACCATCTCAGTACCGTCGCGACCCTCGGCTCGGACTTCCATCCAGGTGAACTCCGGTGTCTTGTGGTCGTACCACCAGTGGCGTAACAACTCATCCTCATCGAGGGTCCCCGCATCCCTCTCGTCGATGAACATCTGTATGTGCCCGGGCCAGCGAATCGTGTACTCGGACATCTCCACAGCAGGAATCGAGTTCAGCACGCTGCGCAGACCGTCTGTCAGGAAGCCCTCCATCTGGCCGTGCTCGGGAACCTCGATCATATGACGCTCGGACAGAACCGGAAGGGTCACCTCCTCGGAGTCCCTGATGACTCTCGCCGGTCTCGTGTACTCTGCTATGACGTCCTTGGGGGAAAACGGAGCCATGTAGTTCCATCCTTGCGTCGGCCCTGTCGGATTGCCACCGACCCTGACCTCTGCTTTTTCCAGAGGTCCGAGTTTGCGGTAGGCCTCGGCTAGGAGCATGTTCGACAGGCCGGGCGCAATCCCCACGTCCCACAGTATGCTGACCCCCCAGTTCTTCGCCTTCTCATCGTGCAGGTCGGGGGTGTTGTCACTGAAACTGAGGTCAACCGTCCTGTAGAGCCCCTCGTTGAGCGTATTCATCGCAATATTACCTATCTCCCCGGGCAGCATGTTGACGACCATGTCGACATTTCCATACTCGCCGAGCTCCCCGCAATGGTCGAGAGCATCACCGTGGTGGATTGTGATGCCGATGTGGCCTACAACGCTGTGATGCGGCTGCATGTCGTGCACATGCACATCATGTCCTCTGTCAGCCAGCCTGCACGCAACGTAGGAGCCCACGAGCCCGGCCCCAAGGCAGTGTATCGATGCCACGGGGACTCGTAGGTGACCGTATACTTCGGTCTAACGGTTGGACGCTTGGCGGGTTTGAAGGGCGATGCCTTGATTGAGGGCATTGCAGGCCACGGGACGTGGCGGAAGGCGAACGCATAGACCCGTGGTCGTCCGAGCAGTCGCAGGACTACTCGAGGATCATAGAGCAATTCGGTCTCGGCACGGTGAATCCCGCCGAGCTCCCGAATCCCGGTATGCTGCATCGCCGAGGCATCGTTTTCGCTCATCGCGATCTCGATGTGGTTCTCGGCTGCATGCAGCGCGCGGAACCCTTCGGCGTCCTTACTGGGCTGATGCCAAGCGGCCGGATGCATCTGGGGCATTCCATGGTCATAGACCAGGTCAGGTGGTTCCAGGAGCAGGGCGCTGACATCACTGTCACGGTGGCGGATCTTGAGGCACTGGCCACCCGGGGCACCTCCCTCGAGGAGGGCAGGAGAGCCGCTATCAACGAGTACGTACACAACTACGCCGCACTCGGCCTTGATCCCGATTCCACCAACGTCTACTTCCAGAGCACAAGACCGGCGGTTCAGCGGCTCGCATTCACTCTGGGCAGGAGGACGAACCTGTCTGAGTTCGAGGCGATCTACGGATTCAGCGGCGAGACCAATCTGGCTCACGTCCAGGCGCCGCTGGTTCAGGTCGGAGATATTATTCATCCCCAGTTGGACGACTTCGGTGGACTGCGACCCATAGTTGTCCCTGTCGGCATCGACCAGGACCCCCATCTGAGGCTCACTCGGGGAATTGCCGGCAAGACCCACTGGTTCAACGTCAAGCCGCGCAAGGAAGGCGGTCTGACGGTAGCACTCTCGGTGCAGGAGGACAATCAGCAGGCGTTGGGTCTGGTCAATGGGAAGGCCGATGCCTCATTGAGAGAAGTTCTCTTCGATCGAATGAAAGGAGCACTCGCTCCTCTCGGTTTCGCTGACATGCTCGCCAATCCGAAGTACGGGACACTGGACATCCCCGGCGCCACGCTGGATGACCGCGCTCGCGTGCGAATGCGAATGCTAGCGCTAGAGCGTGAGCTAGGCGGCATGGGCCTGATGCCGCCTTGTTCGACCTACCACAGGTTCGCAGTGGGCATGACTGGGGACAAGATGTCTTCATCACAACCAGAGACGACGATCTTCATGGATGAGTCAATCGAGGAGATGGAAGTGAAGGTCAAGAGATCTTTCAGCGGAGGTCAGCCGACCGTTGAGGAGCACCGACGGCTGGGCGGAGACTGCTCCAAGGATGTAGCCTTCCAGTACCTGCAGTTCTTCTTCGAGCGCGATGACAACGCCCTGTCTGAGATTAGGGCTGAGTACGAGAGCGGTCGGATGCTCGCTGGCGAGATCAAGCAGATTTGCATAGACAGTGCCACAGAGTGGTTGAACGAGCTGGCCGAACGCAGGGACATGTGGGCGGACAGGCTCGACGAGTTCCTCGCCCCTGACGCCCTCTAGAGGCCGTCTGTGTCGTATACCGGTACTGAGGGCCCTGTCTGGAGCTCTGATAACTCGTCTTCCGTGAGTTCTCTTGGGCCAGCATCATCGTGCAGTATCTGACTGTGCCCCATCGGATCCAGCAGCACCAGTTCCACAGAGCCCTGCCCGACCCTGATTGACTCGATCTCGCGCAGGAGGGCCTCGCACTGCTCAGCAGCTCCATCATCCTCGGCCTGTCTCTGGAGCATCCTGATGACCTCCTCGAAGCGGTTGAACACACCCTCGATATTGGAGATGTAGCCGGAAGAGCTGCTGCCCGGAGAGGCTTCGAGACCCAACTCAAGCAGCCTCACCGTGCATGAGGACGAGCGCACCACCCTCACACTCATGTGCTCTGGCGAATTCACCTCAAGGCTCCATCCGCCCGGCTTACTGCCTTCGGCGGGAATGAAGTCGGTGTGCTTCCAGCCGCATGAATCGCACAGTATGGTCAACTGGGTGTGCTCCCCGAAATACGGGATCTCAGAGGTGTGTGCCATCATAGTCAGCCCGTCGCCGGAATCACAGACGGGGCACGGCTGCTCGATTCGGCTCTCGATGGGACCACCTCAGAAGTACATCGATGCGCCCTCGGACTTACGAGTGCTCTCGAAGTCAGAGGGCAGCAGCAGGAGTCGCGAGTCCCCGAGCCTGACCACCTCGCCGCACAGATCGTCCTCTACGAATCCCCTGAGCTTCTCGACCGCGGTCTGCAGCTCGAGCTCCCGGCTAAGCATCCTGCTCATCTCCACAATCACCAGATCACCGTCCGAGACCCAGTCCATCACCATGGGCACACCGGTGATGTCGTCGAGCACTGCTCGATGGACGATGGCATCCCCAGTTCCTCTGGATACGGGGGCGTCGGGATACCTGTCTGCGAGGTCGTGATAGTTCTGACCGGGCTCCATCGCCATCCCTGCATCATCAGGGATGCTGGGCATCTCTATCCAGCGCGGCCCGCTTGCTTCGCCCTTAGCCACGACTTGCCGACTTCTGCGCGATGCCTTGACTTCTGCGGTCGGACACAGCGCGTGAGAAGCGATTGCACTGCATTGCATGATAATCCAGCCCCCTCCCCCGTCGCATTGATAAGGGGCCCGAATTGAGTCGGGTTCGCTGGGGACTTCCCTACAGCAGGTGACTCAATGAACGATTCCATGGATGTAGTGAAGACCGGAACCAGCACCATCGGCATCACCTTCGACGGCGGAGTGGTGGTCGGTGCCGACCACAGGGCCACTATGGGTCACTTCATCGCCAACAAGAACGTGCAGAAGCTGTTCAAGATCTCCAAATCCGTAGCCCTGACCACCGCAGGACTTGTCGGCCACGCGCAGTCGCTCTCGCGCACCCTCGCGGCTGAACTGCGCCTTTACGAGCTCAAGCACGGCACACCGATGACGGTTAAGGGCGCTGCGACCCTCACTGCCAACATCCTCGTCGGTCGTCCGCATTACGTCCAACTCCTCATCGTCGGAGTCGACGATTCTGGCTCCAGCGTGTACAGCATAGATTCGGCGGGCGGTTCTATCCCCGATGTCTACTGCGCCACCGGCTCAGGCAGCCCTTACATGTACGGCGTGCTCGAAGACCAGTTCTCCGATGGCATGTCGCAGGACGAGGCCCTACGAGTCGCCGCCAAGGCCCTGCTTGCCTCCGCTCAGCGCGACGCCGCCAGCGGCAACGGCATGGACCTCGCTGTCATCACCGCCGATGTCGGCTTCAATCAACTCTCCGAAGACGAGGTTTCGAACCTCCTGTCTGGAATCTAATCTCCCCTCCCGGCCAAGTGCCAGCCCCCATTCTCTGGGTGACAAGTACTGCCGCGAGCATAGCAAGGATGTGAACGAATGCGCCTTACGCTGAGTGAACTGAAGAAGAAAATCTCGAAGTTGATACCCAAGGACGTCGATTACGAAGTCGACCTCGAGGCCGGCTCAATCGCAATAGTGACCAAGCAGCCAGAGGCATTCAGCGGCTCTGGCGACAATCTCACCGTCAGAATAGCGAAGACCATCAAGCGCCGCGTGGTCATCAGGCCCCATGCCGATCTGCTGGTCGACGAGAATGCGGTTCACGACGCGGTCGCTCGCCTGATTCCTGCCAATGCCGAGGTTCGCAAGATTTGGCTCGACCCTGCTCTCAGTCAGGTTATTCTCGAGTGCGACGACCCCTCCGCAGCAGTTGGTCCCAAGGGGTCGAACATCAGGGCTTTGCGTGATGAGATCGGGTGGTTGGTCGACGTGGTCAGGGCTCCTGCCATAGAGAGTCGAACCCAGCACGACATCCGGCGCTACCGCAAGGAGATGGCGGAAGATAGGAAGTCGCTGCTACGCAAGTTCGGCACTCGCATCTACCGCCCCCCGAGGCCCGGCGTGCCATGGGTCAGAGTTACCGCACTGGGCTCTTACAGAGAGGTCGGCAGGGCGATGCATCTGGTCACCACCAACGAGTCGAAGGTTCTCGTTGACTGCGGGGCGAAGCCAACCACCAATCGCAGCGAGGTAGAACCCTTCTTCACCGCCCCCGAATTGCTCCCGTTGGACAATCTGGATGCGATCGTTATCACTCACGCGCACATAGACCACATCGGCATGCTCCCGGTTCTGTTCAAGTATGGCTACAGGGGACCTGTCTACTGCACCCCACCGACTCGCGACCTGATGACGCTGCTCCAGATAGATTACATCAAGGTCGCTCAGGCGGAGGGCAACGAATCGCCGTACTCGAAGGCCGACATACAGGAGTGCATCAAGCACGTCGTCGATGTCAAATGGGGCGACAAGACCGACATCTCGCCCGACATCAAGATGACCATGGAGAACGCCGGGCACATCCTCGGCTCGTCAAGCGTATACATGCAGATCGGCGAGGCCAAGGGCGAGCACAAACTGCTGTTCTCCGGTGACATCAAGTATGAGAAGTCGTGGCTGTTTGATGCCGCCACAGTCAGGTTCCCAAAGGTCGAAACGCTGGTGATTGAATCGACCTACGGCGGTCCGCAGGACATCCAGCCCACGAGACAGCAGGCTAGCCAGGAGCTGCAGGACCTCATCCAGGACGCACTTGGGAGGGGTGGCAAGATATTCTGCCCCGTCTTCGCAGTCGGCCGCTCCCAGGAGGTCATGATTGCCATAGATCAGTTGTTCAAATCAGGCAACGTCAAGCCTGTTACCGTTTGGCTCGACGGCATGATATCCGAGGCCACCGCGATTCACTCCAGCCATCCGAACTTCCTCAACAGGGACCTCCGCCGTCAGATGTTGAAGGGAGGGCCCGAGAACCCCTTCAACTCATCGTGGTTCAAGCAGGTCGACTCGCGCGAGCAGAGGGATTCGATACTTCTCGACCCCAGCCCCTGCATCGTCCTGGCTACCAGCGGGATGATGACGGGAGGTCCGATCGTTGAGTACTTCAAGCACTGGGCCCCCGAGCCAGGCAACACCCTGTGTTTCGTGGGCTACCAGGCCTCGGGAACGCTGGGTAGGCGTCTGCAGCAGGGTCATGCACAGGTCCCCCTGATGGACAAGGGACAAACTCTGATGATCGACATCAGGTGCAACATGGTAACGATAGACGGCTTCAGCGGCCACTCCGACAGGAACCAGCTGTTCGATTACGTATCAGCGCTGAACCCGACTCCTCGCAAGATCATCTGCCACCACGGAGACCCTCAGACCTGTAACGCCTTCCGGCAGGGTCTGAGGGAGCGCTTCAGGGTGCAGACCTACGCTCCAGCCAATCTTGAGACCCTACGATTGACATAATCACAGGACCGGGATGTCGAAGCCGGATTCGATTGGGTCCGGGACCTCTTTCTGGCCACCCTCTGCATCTTCATCATCCGACCACTCCTCGGCCCCCTCCGTATCAGTGCTCTCCCAGGGTACCGTAGGACTGAGCGCCATCGCCAGAGCCAGCGGGGTCAGCAGGAGGAAGCCCCATGCCTCGGCGGTGAGTGCACCCTCGGCAGCGAAGCTGTTCGCCGACATCCCAACCAGAAGCGCGGCGAGCACCCAACCGACGACCATCCTAGCTCCAGCCATGCACCCCGCACAGGTCCGGGATACATCAAACCGGCCCAGTAACGCTCGGGACAAACTATTGAACCGCGATATATTGGTGCTGGCGTGGATGAGACCTGGATACTGGTGAAGTGCATCTGTGGCAACTCGTTCGGCTCGAGGAGGGCCTCGTTCGCCTCGTGCCCCCGATGCGGTTCCTCAAAGGGCAAGACGCAGAGGGAGTTCCAGTCCTCCGAGAGTCTGGCCGAGGCAGTCGCCGCTTCCAATCTGCCAGCGCAGATCAGTCAGGAGGTCGAGTCCCGAATCGCCGCCGAGGAGAGCCGTAGGGCCGCCGTGGGGGGGAAGACCCGAGGCAACCCGGAGGCTATACGCAGGATAATGCAGCAGTCGACGGGAGATGGCGGCACGCTAACGCTCGAGACGCTCTCCGCGGAGCTGGACAAAGAGGGCTACGACGAACCGTCAGCGGAGCAGGTCATAGGTCAGGCCGAGTTGGAGGGGATTCTGGTCAGAGCCGGCCCAGATAGCTGGTCTTGGCTCTAGTAACCTTCATGCTGTTCATTCCTGTGGGTAGGACTCAGGGCCCGTGGGTTAGTCTGGCTTATGCTTGTTGGTTTGGGACCAATAGACCCAGGTTCAAATCCTGGCGGGCCCACCACTACTGGACTCGATGAATCGCTTCGATATCGAACAGCGAAACAGCATTACTGAGGGCCTCCTTACGGGTGAACCACCTCGCTTCTTCTATTTCGTCGTCCTTCGGCACGATGTCCTCAGCCGGTATATCGGCTTGGCATCGGTAAGTGAACGATATCCAGTTGATTCCGTCCTGCTGGAATATGGCCTCTTGGATGAGCGCCCCGTCATCTCCGGCTACGGGCTCCCCCGACTCGCCTTTCGGGTCTGCAATCGAGATGTTGATTCCTAGTTCCTCAAGCACCTCGCGCTCGGCGCCCCTTCGAGGATGCTCCCCATAATCGACGAAACCCCCCGGAAGAGTCCAGCAGCCGGTGAAGAATCCCCTCGTCACCTTGGCCATCAGTATCCTGCCCTCCGGATTGGTGATGACGACCTTGCTCACCACCCTGTGCAGGGTCCGGTAGACCGACTCGCGAGCCACAGGGTCAACTGCGCTGTCCGAGATTACCGCATCCTTCCAGGCCCAGTGCTCTGGCCACATGATATCGGGAGTGGCGACTGTCACCGTGTGTTCGTGCTCACCGAGGCGGAACCTGTTGACCCTCCTCTCCTTCCATCTGAGTCCCATGGACCTGGCTTCGTTAGGGGTTGGCAGTCTGAGCAGGAAGCCACCACCGTCCCACTCGGTCCTGCCCTTCCTCGGGATTCCGGGGCTTTCCCCGTCCATATCAACGAGAAGCAGCTTGCCGTCATGCTCTAAGTGGATGTGCTCGCACTGCCGTTCCACGCACGACCCACTGGCCGAGAGCGAAAGAAACCAGCGGACTAGTATCCGAGGATTTCGCTGAGCTGTTCCTTGTAGAATCCGGCCGATTCGTGCAGGCTCTGAAGTTCGGACTCCTCTAGCTCCAGCTCGATAATCCGCTCGACGCCGTTCCTGCCAAGAACGACGGGCACTCCGATGTAGATGTCATCTAGGCCGTACTGCCCGCTCAGATAGGCGCTGCAGGGTAGGTTGCGCTTCCTGTCGTTGAGGATTGACTCCGCCATTATAGCGGCCGCCGAGCCCGGCGCGTAGAAGGCGCTGCCCTTCTCGAGCAGCTTGACTATCTCACCGCCCCCACTCGCAGTGCGTTTGCAGATGGCGTCTATGGTCTCGGCATCCATCAATTGGGTGATTGGTATGCCCGAAACGGTGGTGTACCGGGGCAGCGGCACCATGGTGTCGCCGTGACCGCCGAGCACCATCGCCTGGACATCCTCGTTAGACACTCCAAGCTCCCTGGCGATGAAGTGAGTCATCCTAGCTGAATCTAGAATTCCTGCCTGACCGACGACCCTTTCGGGGGGGAATCCGGTGACCCTCTGCATGTGGTAGGTCATTAGGTCGAGGGGATTGGTCACCATCACGATGACCGAGTCTGGCGCATGATCGCGGATGCCTGCTCCGACCTCGGAGATGATGTCGGCGTTCCTCCCGACTAGGTCCTCGCGAGACATGCCGGGCTTGCGAGGGAATCCGGAGGTCACCACGACGACATCGGCCCCGGCGATGTCGATGTAGTCCTTGGTCCCGGTAATCTTGCCGTCGTAGTTGAGCACCTGTCCCCCTTGGCTCATGTCAAGGGCCTTGCCCTTGGCAAAGCCCTCGTAGATATCCAGCATCACAATCTCCCCGATGTTCTTCTGAGCCAGTATGAATGCACAGGTCGCACCGACATTGCCAGCTCCAATCACTGCGACTTTCCTAGCCCCTCTCGACATAGCAGACCTCGCTGGGAGCGCCCGCGGCCCCGGACTTAGCATTAGTGATGCTCGCATTAGCCGTCTTGCTGCTCTGGGAGTCCCCCGATGAGCTGATTCACTCGGCGACGGTTTCAATAAGCGCCCTCAGGTCGAATGCTACGCAGAAGACTGAGCCTACGGCTCAAACCGCGGGGAGTGACAGGTTGAGACTCGGAGTCCTGCTCGAGCCCGAAGGTGAGAATCGAGTCGCCATAGTCCCCAATTCTGTTACCAAGCTGGGCAAGGCCGGATTCAAGGTCGTGGTTGAATCCGGCGCTGGAGACGGTTCGAACTACTCGGATGCCCAGTATGAGTCCAAAGGCGCCAAGGTGGCCTCGAGGGACGAGGCAATGGCAACTGACATCCTAGTGACGATTCACATGCCCGATGCCTCTGCCATGAGCAGTGGCCAGATTGTCGCATGCGTGGCCGACCCGTTCCGGCATCCGGAGAGGGTCAGGCAGTGTATGGAACACGGGATTACCCTGCTGAGTATGGACATGATACCGCGTAGGCTGTCCCGAGCCCAATCGATGGACGTGAACT
>Ga0208131_1000567_pt1 | contig 10785 bp, 13 predicted proteins | sample ETNtaG_14_FD_185781 | JGI IMG/M metagenome (GOLD analysis project Ga0208131, IMG submission 185781) | Marine microbial and viral communities from oxygen minimum zone, Eastern Pacific Ocean - ETNP201406SV73 (SPAdes) (version 2) | ecosystem: Environmental > Aquatic > Marine > Oceanic ...
AACCAAGGCCCAATCCTGTAATCTTTAAGTAATCTCTTCTATCCATAAATTATAATTATAGTTAACTAGAGGAATATTAGTTTTTTATTTTTAGGAATGAGTTTGGTGTAGATCTCTAGCCAAGAACACCGTGATCACCAATGCGACCAGTCCTGTCGCCACGATGAGAACAATGGTTCCACCGGAGAGTTCGGCATACACAATGGGGCCACCGAACCACACAGCGATGGCGAATATAAGGTTGCACAAGCCGTGCACGATCAAGGGCGGCCAGAGAGACTGGGACAACCAGCGTAGGTAGGTCCAAGCAGATAGGATGATGAGTGTACCAAACCAGTTCTGCCACAGTTCAGGCCCCCAACGGTGAGCAAGCAAGTTGATAACTGCAACAGTTATTACAGTAGGCCAAAGGCTCAGTACCTTATGCATCCGAGTCTGCATGATGCCGCGGAAGGTGATTTCGGCTACGATGGCAGCGACCACTGACATAACGAAAGCATACGTCATCTGAAATAGTGGGCTAACATCGCCACCATACACTTCGGTAGCTCGAACCTTACCGGTAAATACACCTTGTGTGGCAGCAACGCATACGCCGAGCACGGTCAAGGCTATACCAATAGCATACACCCTACTCCACGGCACATCGACCGGGTTGGAGAGGCCAATGTGCCAACGTTTTTCGGCCCAGTAGCTAGATCCCACCAGCACGGCAATTACCGGCGCGGGAAACCACACCAAATCTGGTGACCATCGGGCATTGAACATAACAAAGGTCATATTCATACCCATAACTACGGCGAAGAAAAACAGTGACAGCACCATGGCGCTGACCAGTGTCCAGAGTGTTTGTGTGTTCATTTTTTTGTTCTCATAATACTGTGGTCTTATCCCTTGTATCCTCTTATTCTATTGATATTTAGAAGTTCTTCAGATTGCTTGGTGAACCTATGGTGAACCTAAGATTGTGTCATTATTAGAATAGATTAATTAATGTATCAAGACCGCCGGGCCAGACAAGTGTTCCGATGAGTATCATTAAAAAGAACAACATTCCTGCAATTTTAATTGCATCAATTATATTTTCTTTCAATTTATCCATAACAGTTACCCTACTTTGTGGTCAGTTTGTTGTAAAGGAATGCAGGCTTTATCTGTAACCTAATATTTTAAATTATGATTTAGAGAAAGCTGGGCGCGCTGGATCATAAATGACTCCTGAATTATATAAGTCAGGAACATCACAAGTTGCCGTAGCTTCTAAAGATGCCCTTGCATCTCCTCCACTTTCCACCCAACCTGCATTACCAGTAGCTGCACTATCTGCAGATTCATGAAAGTTACCCCACCAGAAATCAGCCAATTCATTTGATCCATCACCAGCATATATTCCATAAGCATAGAAGCCAGTAGGATCCAATCCATCCAACCATTTGTTATACAAAGCAATAGATTCCATCAAGTCATCAGATGATTTCCCATCATTATATTTGCAAGGAAAAAACTGAGTAAAAAATGAACCGTCCTCAGACTGAGGTCCAAATGACTCGACATCTCTATGAAAAGTAAAATCCCATGCCGATCTGGCTTCGCCATCACAAACCATTACTGATTCATGATCAGCAAGAAATGCCATTGCCTCTTCATTTTGGGTCCATTCACTCCAAGCAGCATCTGCATCTTCTTTGGATTCCCATTGCAACTCCCACCAGCCATTTTCAAATCTGCTTTCTTCAGATGCAGGAATATATCCCCAAGCACCTAGAAGATCGTCAGAAATATTTAAAGATCTCCAGCCTTGCATCATATTGGCAACACTCTCTTGATTAAAATCTGACCCTCCTACACATGGTATGAACTCATTATAAAACTCAACACCAACAAGATCATAGGCAACATTATTGTCAGTTGATGTTCCAGATTTACCGCATGAAATTATCATTACCAATCCTAATGATAAAGTTAATAAATTTTTCATATATTTCTCCAAAAAGAATTATTATACAACGATTACGATTCTTTCAATAGAGGGATGCCATGCCCCTCCTCCCTATATATATCTAATGGTCTAACATTTTTAGGAGGTTTTGGTTGTTAACTAGAGCTTAGTTAGTCGTCATCTTGAATGTGAGCTATGCATTCCAATTCAAAAGACGCATTCCCAGCAAGACCATCGGCACCAAAAGCACTTCTCGCTGGATAAGGTTTGTCAAAATATTGCACATAGACCGAATTAAACAATGACCACTCGCTAATGTCATCAATCATCACTAAGCATTTAACAACATCATCGTATCCGAGATTGAAGTGAGCCAGAATATTGCTCATTGTCTTCATTACAGTATGAGCTTCTGGAATGATACCGCCTTCTACTAGATTGCCTTCGTCATCTTCTCCAATCATCCCAGATATGTATATGGTCTTATCCACTCTAACAGCATCTGAAAATGGAAAATCTTGTTTGATAGTCTGCTCAGATGAAAAGTGTTCAACCGCAATATCATCTGCCCAACCATTAAAACTGAACAGGAGTGCTGATATGAGGAAGAGGCGTTTCATTCTTCGGTTCCATCTCCTAGCTTTTCTAATACTATTGTTTTGCATTCTTTGTATTCCGCAGATTCAAATAGGCTATCTGAAAAAACAAATGTTTCGTCAACAACAAAGGTCATGCAGTACACTGGCAATCGTATCTCTTTCTGTTTTTCTAGTCTGTTTTTTGTTTCCAAACTTGGACAAGAAGCTACAAGTAGTCCAGATTCGTGAAGAGTGTATTCATTACAGAACGATAGCGATTGTTTTTGTTTCTGGGTCAAACCAGTGTTGGCGGTTTCGATTTCTGCACAAGAAGATATTAACAGTCCAATAATCACGATGAGTTTTTTCATAACTTAATTAGCAATTAGGTGGTCTGCATGATGGTTTGTTAACTTCTTTTGTTGTTCGCTCTTCATGCATATTATTATCCATCCCTCGCCATTGTGGCGGCAGCGACTGATGGCGTTGTGCTTGAGGCAATAGCGAATCACAGGTTTTCATTGATTCATTATAGTCAGAATCATTATTAGTCATAATGCTTGCTATAGCTTTACACTCCTTAAAGTTATTTCCTTCATAGACCATAACTTCTGCCCAGCCATTAAAACTGAACAGTAGTGCTGAAATAAGTATGAGGTGTTTCATTCTCAGAAAAACAATGCTCCGAAGATTGCAACTAAGATTGCACCGATAATAGCGAGGATAATAAATGCAGGTATGGATGCTATTGCCCACTTAACCATAAAAACAATCATTTCATCAAAAGGCATACTAAAGCCTTTTACATAAACGCTTTTATCTTCAATTCTCTGTTGCTGTTTTTGATGTTCTTTTATTTCTTGTGTTCTTTGTTCAGATGCCTCTTTCTCAAGATTTATCTGAGCTTCTGTTTTCTCGATTGCTTTCCCACCATATTTTTCTGGATTTAGAAGAAATGCTTCTATGCATTCAACATGCAGATTAATTCCTTCTATTGTTTCCTTTGTTATAAAGCTTATCGATCTAGTACAAACTGGACAAATTTCAGCCATTACTAATCACTCCATCCACAATCTTTACCTACCGACCTTGGATCCACACTATCGTACTCGTATGAATCGGTAGTGAGTTTGCCTACGATCTCTCCATCCTTTAATAACACAGGTGGATCAGATGCATAATCATTAAATGGCGATTGACTGGAATAGTCACTGCCATAATCTGAATACTCGTTCCAGATACTGTCGCTGTCATAAGTGCTGCCGTGATCGCTGTATTCGTTGTAGATGGAATCAGATTCATAGCTGTCACCTAGAGTTCCAAGATAGGTGCCATCTTCGGCTATGATCTTGGCACCATCGAGTTCATAGCATTCATAACTTGAGACTGCCCAACCATTAAGACTGAACAGTAGTGCTGATATGAGTATTAGTTTTTTCATTTACCTATAAGGAATTAATCTTCCTTCTTGGGGTTCTTTAATCTCATCTTTGTCCTTTAAATATGAAATAATAATATCAGAAAGGTATTTTTCAGTATCTTTATATTCTACCTCTAAGAAAGTATCGTAGAGGTCTCCCCCTTCACCTAAAAAGCTTTGGGTAGCAATCATATATTTCTTATTTTCTTTTAAATGCTCTCCGTTAACTTCAACGGAAATCAATCTTTTTCCAATAGAATTCTCTAGGTTGTAAATGGCTTTAATTCCAGAGACCTGTATCATTCCTCTTTCTAAAGATAAACCCTGTTCTAGAATTCTCTTTATTTGCTTTCCAGTCATATAGCCCGAAACCAAAGTGTTATGAAAAGGAAAAGCATCCAGTATGTTACCTTTTGTAACGGGTCCTTCAGGGAGATCAGCCCTTAAACCACCAGCATTTTGGAAAGCAATCTCAGAACCAGTCATAGCCCTCATAACATCAGTTGAGAAATTTCCGAGAGAAGATTCTGCTACATAATCTCTTACCAGTCTTACGGAAGAGCTCCCAACAATTTTTCCTATATAAGGATCTACTTTATTTTTATAAAAGTTAATCTTATTTTGCATGTTAAGGTCGGGCTCCAATTTATCACTCCAAACTTTTAAAAGCTCACCGTTATGATTAGTTATTTTCTTTCCATCAAAAAAGAGCTTCAAAAAACCTAATCTAGTTCCATATCCATAAGTCTGAACAATTATGGTTCCTGATTTTGGATGAACAAAAGGAACTTCTATTCCTCTATGGGCATGGCCACTAACAATGACATCTATACCTTCAACCTCTCCCGCTAACTTAATATCTTCATCAAAGTCTCTTTGTACTTCTGGCCTTGCTTCAGCATCTGTTTGCATAGGGCCTGTTTTTCCTTGATGAGTTAAAACAACAATGACATCCACTAAAGACCTTAATTCTTTAACAGCCTTCCTTACATAAAAAACAGGATCACGGAATTCTAAATTTTCAACATAAGAAGGTAAAATAACACTCCTTGCATCAAGACCAATTACACCTATAACGCCCAGCCTTATGCCGTTACGTTCTAAAATAGTAAAAGATCGACTGAAAATTTCACCTGTGTCTTTATAGAAGATATTAGCTCCAAGTACAGGAAAAGGAACTTTAGAAATTCCTTTCTTAAATGGCTCAACACCATAATCAAATTCATGATTACCAATACCCAAAGCGTCATATTCCATAGTCATCATCATTTCTAAAAGAGCCTCTCCTTGCGTTAAGGTAGCTAAAGTTCCTGTAAACATATCCCCAGAATCAAATAAAAAAACTGTTTCTTCTTGTGCTCTTATTTGGTTTATAAGTGTTGACAGATGTGCTGCTCCTCCTAGCTTTGGAGAGCCATCTATCCAATAAGCTGGAATTGGATCCAAAGCACTATGGAAGTCATTTGTATATAAAATTGTTATCTCTTTTTCTTCTGCATATGAAACAGAATTAAAATTAAAAGATAATAAAAAAAGGATTAAAAAACTTTTTCTCATCTTTAAAGAATAAATCAACTAAACCATAAAGACCATGACTGTTAGATAAAGAAGGGATGGTGGAGCTAGCCGGGATCGAACCGGCGACCTCTTGCATGCCATGCAAGCGCTCTCCCAGCTGAGCTATAGCCCCCAAGCCATATATTGTTTGTGCTGAAATCCTTTAATACCAAGCCTCTCAAACATACTATCATTTAGTTATTATTATTAGAAGATACATAACTAATACCAGTGGGGGTACCTTTGGGGGTAACTTTTATCCCTTTTATGGGAAGTGAGGCTTTGAAAAGATCTAGTGGATGAGTTTTTTCACTTAGAATTTATCCTTTGGTTGCTGTATTGTTAACTTCGCGGTACCACTCGTTTTTTAATTCTTTGATACTAAGATCAAAGCTATTCAAAATCTCTTTGAATCCGTCCCAATGACTTTTTTGTATCTTGACCTCAACACCGGTAACTCGGTTTCTATATCCACGTTCTCCAGGTAAATAAATCTCATCAACATCAGGTAGTTTCTTGGCATCCTTACAGTAACGGGCAAGTTTATCTGATTTTGATTTGAACTCTTTAATATCACCAAATATTGCAGGATTGATTACTATAATCATGCTACCACCAACACTAGTCTCCCCCTGATATTCGGTCCAGGCACTAACTGGATAAGGAATTTCTGGACCAATCCTACCTCCAGGAACCAAAACACCAGACAGGACCTCACACATCACAGAGAGAGCGTATAGTCGAGGAGAATCAAACACTACTGGCGCACTACAATCAGCCAAACGGCCAAATTCACCAATTGGTTCAAAAAACTCACTCACGTCGTCAGTTAACTCTCCAGTCTCAGGATTTGCGAGCCATTTACCCTTAAGTTTGGTCTTGTTGAAATAAGCTTCTGAGATATGAGCATCATAGGTATCCCCTGTGGCAATATCTACCTCAATTGGCGCTTCATCGCCGCCCGGCGAACTCATTGCTAAAGGTAATGAGCAAAGTATGTTCTCCATTGCTCCCCAAGGTGAGACTAACCGAAGTGCGTTGTTAGTAGCGATAGCAATCATATCCTGGTCTGAGGCGAGAGAAGTATAGGCAGCAAAACAACCGGCGTCATTATGATTTCTTGATAGAGAGATAGCTATACCAGAAGATCTTGCTTTCTCTATAGCAATATTTGTGGCTCTTGTTACTGTGTACTGACCGGATGACATATTACCATCAATTACTGTATAAGCAGGTCCGTCTGTAACAACTTCAGGCTTAGCTTTTATATTAAGATTACCTGAACGTAAAACGGTAATAGGAGCCTCAAATACACCCATTCCTTGCTGCTGTTTTCCAATTCTATCTCCGTAAGCTATACACCGAGCCATAATTTTTGCGTGTTCCTCACTAGCGCCTGCTGTCGACCAAGCTCTGTAATAACAGAACTCTAAAAAATCTGGATCTTTGAAAATGTATTTCACTTCGCTCATTTTTTTTCTTTATAGATTATTTGTCTCATTTACTTCCAGTGCGTCGGCCTATTAATGCCTGTTCGAGCCACTCTTGCATCAGCAATAAGGCAGAGTAGTTCAAACATTAATCCTGCAGCCAGATGAGCACAAGATCCATTTAGATCACGGTTCGGATTAAGCTCCACAACATCAGCTCCAATAAAGTCAGTCCCCCTAAGACCATGTATTAGTTCTCTAATTTGTCGAGGATGTAAACCAAATGGTTCTGGACCTGTTGTCCCCATCATATAGGAACTATCGATGCTATCTAAATCTAATGAGAAGTATGTTTTCCCATCTCCAGTTACTTCTTTGGCTTTGTCAATGACATATTCGACGCCCTTCTCAAAAACCTCATCGGCGGTTATAACAGTCATACCAGTATCATGAGAAAACTCCCATAAGAAATTTGCTCGACCACGAATTCCTATCTGGACAGTTCTTTCTGGGTCAATGTAACCATCCAAGACAGCCTGTCGGAAAACAGATCCATCATTTATCGTATCGCCTCCCCATGTAGACATTGTGTCACAATGTGCATCGAGTTGGATAAGACCAAATGAATCATCGTGTCCTGTAGACAGGCCTTTCAGAACGCCATAAGTTGTGGTATGTTCACCACCACAAGACAATGTATTAAGGCCTTTTGAGGATAATGATTCAAAGACTAAAGGTATGTCTTCAGAGACCCTAACATCAAGATTTGTGCAAGACCACTCAACGTCCCCATAATCAATAATATTACATTGCTCAAACGGTATTTCTCCAGTCACATCATTCATGGGTCCATAATTTCTGCTACCTTCACGCATGGCTTTGGGTCCATGACGAGCACCTGACAGACCAATTGCTCCAAGATCAAGTGGACAACCAACAAATGCTATATCATTTTCAGAAGTTGCCTCTCTATGATGGGGAGCTTGAAAGAAACCAGGATTAGCAAGAAATCCAGTTGTATCGAGGCTGTAGCCCTCTAAATTAGAACGATCAAAAAACTTCTTAACTTTTACGTTTTCGAATTCAAAAGCAGCTTTGTCCAATTCTTTATATTTTGAGAGTTTATCTTTGCTTACCTTAGTCATAATTATTCTTCCTCTTTTTGTTCACTCTTATGCATTATCTCTATAGCGCTCAAGAGCCATTTTGGAGCTGATTCTTCTGCACCAACTCCACCATAAGTCAGTAATCCTTCCTTATCGACTTTACCTGAAGCAATATCACTAACTGAAATTTCAAGATCAGATAAGAACTCCTCCAGATCTTCCGACTGCATAATATCAACTGTTAAATGTATCGCTGGTGGATCAATGACACCCAACAGACGCCATCCTTTTGCTTCCATAGCACCGACGAGAAGCTTTATATCAAAACTGTCCGAGGAAAATTGTAACAAAGGGCCATGTGATGGCCATTTCCTAAGACCTTTAATAGACTCAATTTTTTCCGCGATTGTATTTCTAGCTTGAAGTAACTTTCTTGCATTCTCGGTGTATCCGTTTCTACCTAAAAAATGCATTAACGCCCATATCGCTGCAATGGGAGCTAAGGGGCGACTACCTACAAAACCTTGAGAAAGATAAAGACCGCATGGCCATTCAACTACGGGTAGATAATGATACGACTGTTCTTTCTGAGATCGCCATAATATCGTAGAACATGGCTTGGGCGCGAAGCCGTATTTATGAAGATCGCCGGAAACTGAACGTACTCCAGGAACACTGAAATCATAAAGAGGCAAATCTTCTCCAAGGTCACGAAAAAAAGGCAAAATATAGGCCCCAACACATGCATCTACATGTAGCCATAGATTTTTCTTGATACAAATTGCTCCAAGCTCTTCTATAGGATCAATAAGGCCATATGGCCAATTAGGTGCGGATGCTATAATTCCGATTGTATTTTCCCCTATTGATTTTTTCATTCCATATACATCGGCTGAAAGATCTTCCTTTTGAGGGATAGAGATAACTTTGATGTCAAGAATCCTAGCAACCTTGTGGATTGTTGCATGAATTGAGTAAGGAACGATGATTTCAGGTTCTTTAATCTTTGGATATTTTTGACGTGCCCAATTTTTCATCGCGTGGAGAGCAGAGAAATTACTTTCCGTGCCACCAGATGTTAAATTTCCTCGAGTGCTTTCATCTCCGCCTACTAATCCAATACACATGTCAATAACGTCATCTTCCATCTTGGCAGCTGAAGACTCCTGAAAGGTGAATAGAGCATTCCAAGAGAAGAATTTTAGAAATGTTTCTTTGACTATTTCTTGTGAATTTTCAACACCCCAAAATGAAGTGCTGCTAAGTTTTCCTCTTTGCTCAGGAGTCATCTTTGAAAAAAGATCATCTACCATGTCAGTAACGCTTTCAAATGACTCCCCTTTCTGGGGTAACTTGTATAGTTTATCGCTCAATTTGACTCCTTTGTTGTCTCTTCATATTAGGTCATGCTTCTATTTTTTTTATCCTCACAACATAAAGTATCATTATTAAACTTGTGAGTATCATCAGATTAGAAAAAATAAAAAGGGGGTTAAAGGTTGAGCTTTCTACCAATCTCCCAGCAATTCCTGGTCCAAAGGTAGCTCCAAGTCCGAGTGCAACTGTCGTAAGCATAGGATAACGGTTGTCAGTATCTACATTGGCAATTGTTCCTAGAAAGAATGCTAACCACAAGTTCCAAAAATATGTCAATAGACAGATTGCAACTATGTATCTAACTAGGCCTGGGGTTAATATTAGAAGATTAATTGCAATAAGAATTCCTATTGAGCCAACTATATGTTGACTCTCTTTACGAAGATTGTTGCCAAAAAAAGTAGCAGACAGTGCACCACTTACTCCTGTGATAATCGTAAATGAAAGAATGATTCCTATCGTTAAACCATCGATACCACTCTCAGAACCTATGCGTTCAATAAAGGCATACACACCCGACAGTCCAGTAAACCAAACAAACAGGGCAATAATTGAGAAAAATACAGGAACTTTTGTTGTGTTTGGAATGTTTCCGTCTCTTTCTATGGTTGATTGTCTAAGTTGGCTCGGCATCCATGGCAAGCAGACTCCAATGACTGCGACAAATATAGCTGTCCCCACAAACAAACCAGCAAGACCCCATTTGGGAACCAGAAAAGAAGGGCCTAGAAAAAGTAAAATACTCCCTAATATAAGCTGAGAGGCAAGAGCAATTCCATAATTTTTGTCAGGCTCATCTGTCTCTGCAATGATAGCAACAGATAAACCATATAGAATCCCCGCTCCTGCGCCCGAAATCAGCATCATCATTAATATTGTTGAGTAATTTCTGGAGATAGCAGCAATAAGTAAGCTAAAAATAAAACTAACTGTTGCGTAAAATGCCACATGACGGCTATTCATTCTTGGTAGCCAATAAATTGCTGATGCTGTAATCAAAGTATAACCTGCAAAATACACTGAGAGCATGAATCCACTTTGAGAGCTAGTGAAGTTAAAAGACTCCATAGCACTCCCAATCATAATCGGTGAAATAAGATATACTATTGACCCAGCCACAGATATTAAAGAGGCAGCAACAACTATTTTTACTTTTTCGGTCATCTCAATAATTTTATGAACTGATTACACGCTTTCTAGTATCTCACGTAGCATCTCTAGAAATGACTCTCTATTGTAATTTCAGTCCCACCAATCAATTTTGCAAGTTTCTTTAGACTGAACTCGTTGATAGCTGGAAGGATCACTGGAAGCAATCTTTGGTTACTGAGCCCCTCAATCTCATCAAAATATTGTCTCCAAATCATGACACCCTCTT
>Ga0208131_1000570_pt1 | contig 10781 bp, 10 predicted proteins | sample ETNtaG_14_FD_185781 | JGI IMG/M metagenome (GOLD analysis project Ga0208131, IMG submission 185781) | Marine microbial and viral communities from oxygen minimum zone, Eastern Pacific Ocean - ETNP201406SV73 (SPAdes) (version 2) | ecosystem: Environmental > Aquatic > Marine > Oceanic ...
GGATTGAATAAGTTTTCTTTCTTCTCCAGCAAGTTGTGCTTCAACGCCGCCATTAAAGAAGAACGTTACATGAGCATATTTCTCAGTTTCAGCAATTCTTAACTGTTTTAAACCAAGGCTCGACAAATAGTAGCCTAGCGTATTAACAACTGTAATTGGTGGATATGCACACTCTAGATTAAAGTCTTTCTTATATTCTGTGAGACAGATAAAATTAGTGACTTTAAATGATTCTCTCTCAAATTCTTGAAAGGTACTCGAAGTCAATGCCTGGGTGATTTCCCTAGCACGATCAGCACGATAATTCATAAAAATTACAGCATCACCTTCATTAATCATAACTGACTTACCAACAGTTGTAGGCGCAATAAATTCATCAGTTTCACCTGCTTCATAAGCCATTTGAATTGCACTTATTGTAGAATCTGCCTGTCTCTCACTTTTTCCAGCCGATATTAAGTGATAGGCCTTTGCAACTCTCTCCCATCGATTATCCCTGTCCATAGCATAGAAGCGCCCTACTACAGAAACAATCCTCCCAATTTGTAGTTCATTTATTTTTGCCTCTAAAAGCTTAACAAATTCTCCCGCACTATTTGGAGACGTATCACGACCATCAGTAATGACATGAAAATAGACCTGTTTGCAGCCTTGTTGTTTTGCTAGCTCTAAAACTGCATGTATGTGGTTTTGATGAGAATGAACACCTCCATCCGATAAAAGCCCAAGAATGTGAACGGCTTTATCATTTTTATTTGTATCCTTTAAAGCTTGACATAGAGAGCCATTTTTAAAGAATTCACCACTTTCAATATCATTTTCAATTCTTGTAAAATCTTGATTAATAAGTCGTCCAGATCCGATGGTTAAGTGGCCTACTTCGGAATTTCCCATTTGCCCATCAGGAAGCCCAACACTTGCCCCAGATGTGCCTATTAAAGTATTAGGATATTTAGTTACTAGGTGATCCCAGTTAGGTGTATTAGCCAATGCAATAGCATTGTTTTCAGCGGATGGAGAGTACCCCCACCCATCTAAAATTAACAATAATTTTGTATTTTGCATTATTAAATTAATGTTTAGACATTAAATAAAAAATGAACTACATCACCATCTTTGACAATGTATTCTTTTCCTTCGGAGCGTAATTTTCCTGCATCTTTAGCTCCTTTTTCACCTTTATTTTCAATAAAGTCGTCAAATGAAATCGTTTCTGCTCTTATAAAGCCCTTTTCAAAGTCACCATGAATTTTACCTGCTGCAACTGGTGCTGAATCCCCAATGTTAATTGTCCATGCTCTGACTTCTTTAACTCCTGCGGTAAAGTATGTTTGTAGTCCAAGCAAAGAGTAGCCTGCATTAATCAAGCGATCAAGTCCAGATTCAGCTTGACCCATGTCTTCTAAAAATCCTTGCTTATCTTCATCATCAAGCTCTGCAATTTCAGCTTCTATATTTGCACAAATAGCAACAACTTGACTATTTTCATTATCTGCATAATCTAACAATTTTGTCAAATGTGAGTTATTAGTAAAGCCGCTTTCATTGACATTGCCAACATAAAGAACAGGCTTTGATGTAAGAAGCTGCAATCCCTTTATCAGCTTTTGTTCTTCTTCGTTATACTCGAGCGACCTAACCGCATGTCCTTGTTCTAGTATTGGAAGAATTTTTTCAAGTAGGTTTTTTAATGGTAACCCTTCTTTTTGCCCTGATTTAGAGTTTTTAACGGCTTTTTGGTAAGCTTTTTCAGCTGTATAAAGGTCTGCTAATGCGAGCTCAGTATTGATGATTTCAACATCATCAATAGGACTAACTTTTCCTGATACATGAATAATGTCATCATTTTCAAAGCATCGAACTACGTGGAGTATTGCATCGGTCTCGCGAATATTCGATAGAAATTGATTGCCCAACCCTTCGCCTTTTGAAGCACCTTCAACGAGCCCGGCAATGTCAACAAACTCCATTGTAGTTGGTAAAATTTTCTCTGGAGAGACAATATTTGCAAGACTCTGTAGCCTAGAATCATTGACCGGGACAATTCCAATATTTGGTTCAATAGTGCAAAAAGGGTAGTTTGCTGAATCTATTCCAGCCTTGGTTAGCGCATTAAAAAGGGTTGATTTGCCAACATTTGGAAGGCCTACAATGCCACATTTAAATCCCATGAAGTTGCTCCATTATTATGTGTGCAGGCGTTTCATAGCCTCTTCAAAATCTCCATTTGCAAGAGACTCAATAACCCCCATTGCATCTGCCATACCCTGTTCGATTAATAACATCTCAGAATTACCTGGCGCGTTTAATACAAAGTCCACAACGTCATTTTTAGTACCTGGGTGACCAATCCCAATCCTTAGGCGATAAAAGTTATTTGTGTTTAGTGCCTTAATTGTGTCTCTCAGACCATTATGCCCACCATGGCCACCACCCATTTTTAGTTTGACTGAGCCAGCAGGAAGGTCAAGCTCATCATGGACTACTAAAATTTCTTCAGGCTTAATATTGTAGTAACTTGAGAGGCTTTTTATAGCACCGCCCGAGTTATTCATAAAATTCTGCGGCTTTAGTAGGTAGATCTTTATAACACCATAATGTATCGCACAAGCTTCACCTAAAAACTTTGACTGCATACTAAATTTTGACCCTAAATTAGCTGCCAAAGACTCAATAAACCAAAAGCCCGCGTTGTGACGATGTGTTTGATAATCCTTTCCTGGGTTTCCCAGTCCAACAATTAGTTTAATCATTACAACGCTTCGTTTATATGCTTATTGAGTCAATAAGACTAGTCACATTTTACTCTTCTTCTGAGTCACCGTCTTTTGAGTCATCAGAGCCTTCAGATTGGTCTTCACCATCTGCTTCAGAATCACCAGATTCTAAGCCCTCTTCTTCTTCTTCCTCTTCAACTATAAGCTTAGGCTCAGAAACAGAACAGACAGTTTGATCATGAGCTTCAATATCCTCATGTTGAAGCGAAGTAATAATAACCCCTTCTGGCAATATAAGATCAGTTAATGTAAGGTGCTCACCAAGTTCAAGGTTTGTAACATCTACATTAATACCGTGAGGTAAGTCTTGTGGTAAGCATGATATCTCAATAGAAACAACAAATTGATTTAGCATGTTGCCAAGCCTTATGGCCTCATTCTCTTCCACTCCAATAAAGTGGAGTGGCGTAGTTGTAATCAGAGCATGTTTTGCATCAACACGCAAAAAATCTACATGAAAAACAGTGTTTTTTGCTGGGTGGCGCTGTATATCTTTGATAACAACAGAGTCTTTTGATTTTCCCACCACTAGGTCTAGAACAGAAGTGAAAGTATTTTCATCTTCTAGTAGGTGAGTAATTTCATGAATGTTTAGCGAAATCATTAGCGGCTCTTTAGTTCCACCATAGATAATGCTAGGTACCTTTTCTTCTTTTCTCAGGCGGCGGCTCGCACCTTTCCCCTGGTCTTCACGCACAAAGGCGTTTACAGTTATACTCATTTTGAGTTCTCCAATAAATGAAAAAACACCACGTTAAGTGATGCAACTAATGCTGCCCATCTTGCGACCAGATAGGCTGGAGGGTATTTTACCCGATTTTTCCCCCCTCGTCTCTAATCTTCTTTTTAGCGTGACTTGAGCCAAAAAAGAAAACTCAGTGCTGCACTAACACCTGCAAATATCCAAAGCGACTGAGACGACAACACTCCCGCAAGTATAAGCAGAGCAGAAGCAGCTATGACCGCGCGCTGTTTAGACGAGTTTTCTCGAAGCTGAGCGATGATAGCATCTGTTTGTTTTTTTGCAGCCTCTTGATGAAGGTTGCCGCTTTCAATTTGCTTTAAAGCGTTAATGGTTAGCATAGGAAGCTGTGGCAATTCTGCAATAAGTTCAGGTAGTTGATCTGAGATTTTTTTGATAGAATTCTTTAAGCTATATTTATCTTTGGCTAGTTTTTCTAGGAACGGTTTTGCAGTTGCCCAAAGATCGAGATCCGGATATAGTGTTCGACCCAAGCCCTCTATATTTAGAAGTGTCTTGTCTAGTAGTAGCAATTGAGGTTGGACCGACATATCAAAGCGCTTGGCTTCTTTTAATAGGCTCAATAACACTTGACCAAAAGAAATTTCACTCAAAGGCTTTTGAAATATTGGCTCACAAACACTTCTAATGGCGTTTTCAAACTCTAAAACATTAGTTCCTTCGGGCACCCATCCCGACTCAAGGTGAACCTGAGCAACTCTCTTATAGTCTTGATTAAAGAACGCTAAAAAGTTTTGTGCAAGATAATACTGGTCGGCGTCACTCAAGGTTCCCATAATGCCAAAATCCACACCAATATATTGATCGTTTTTGCCAACAAAAATATTGCCGGGATGCATATCTGCATGGAAAAAATTATGTTCAAAAACCTGAGTAAAGAAAATTACTACACCATTTTCAGCAAGCATCTTAAGGTCTGTTTTATTCTTTTTTAACGCAGCAACATTGCTAATAGGTGTTCCATAAATACGCTCGGTAACCAATATATTTGAACGGCAGAGATCCCAGTGGACTTTCGGTACATATAGGAGGTTTGAATCACTAAAGTTTTTTCTTAGTAATGAGGCATTTGCAGCCTCGGTCATCATATTCAGTTCTTTATAAATGATACGCTCAAATTCTGCAACTGCCTCCTGTGGGCGAAGCCTTTTGCCGTCAGAATGTTTTTCGGCTAAGCGAGCAAAGGCATATAATAAGCGCACATCACGCTTTATTTGTTTTTTAATTCCTGGACGCACGACCTTAATGATTATTTCCTCGCCACCAAGCGTGATTGCACTATGAACCTGAGCAATGGATGCAGAAGCAAGTGGTTCGTCGTCAAACGAGGAAAAAAGACTGTAAGCACTTTCTCCTAAGCTTTTTTCAATGATTAATTTAGAGTCTTTTGCAGGGAAGGGTGGGCACTTGTCTTGAAGTTTCGCTAATTCATCCCCTATATCATCTGGCAAAAGGTCTCTTCTAGTTGATAGAGTTTGCCCAAATTTTATAAAGATCGGGCCAAGCTCCTCTAGCGCCAATCGAATTCTCTCACCTCTTGAGAGCTTGCTCGATGGGAAATAGTGCCATGGCGTTAGATAAATTAGGGGTCTAAAACTTTTTAGAAGGGCTGTTGATAGGACAAGATTATCTAGTCGGTATCGAATAAGAATCCTAGAGATGCTAATAAAACGAAAAAAACTTCTCATCTAAGACGCCTTATTTTTAAAAATTTTCGATCTGCTAGGGGCTACTAAAAGCGTGGTTAATTCATTTTTAAAGTTCTCAAAGATCTCACCTGTATCCTGAATGGATTTTCCTTTAATAACGTTGAGGGTTTTGCCAAGCTGGTGAGCAATAATATCACCTGTATACTGAGAAACAAGTTCCTCAATATCAATTGATGATAGCGCCATCAAATCTGCTAATTGTTGAGCTGTTTTAATGCTGCCATTAATTTCAATTTCATCGCTCTCAATTAGCTCTTCAAAAGAAGCACCATTAAATAAAGATAAAAAAGCTTTTTTATTAAGTGTAATATCAACATCGACGCTATCTTGTGCATTATTCTCAATGACAAAAACACGTGAATTTGCAAACATGAAAAATAGCTTTAAATCTATATCATGAACACTGATTCCAATAAGGCTATTATCAAGACGTTCAGTATCGATACTGTTGGTATTAATCATATGGTTTAGAGATTTTTCAATGGCAAGGCGAAACATTTTATTAAGTTTTTATTGCTTTATGAAGTGCCACTATGCCACCAGATAAATTGTGATATTCACAAAAACCAAACCCAGCATCAAGCGCCATGGTTTTAAGCGTTTCTTGATCTGGATGCTTTCGAATTGATTCTGCAAGATACTGATAGCTATCCTCATCATTTGCAAAGAATTGACCTAGTTTAGGTATGAGGTTAAAAGAGTATGCATCGTATATCTTTTCAAGCATTTCATTTTCAACTTTAGAGAACTCTAATACCAATAAAGAGCCTCCTTTTTTTAAGACTCTATGCATTTGTTTAAGAGCAATATTCTTATGGGTTACATTTCTTAAGCCAAAAGCAATGCTTACGCAATCGAACGTGTTATCTTCAAATGGCAGTGATTCTGCATTTGCCTGAATAAAATCAACATCAATAACGCCATGATTAATTAGATTTTTACGTCCTTCTTCAAGCATTGAGCCATTAATATCTGACAAGATAACTTTCCCAGAGTCTCCAACTTTTTTTCTAAATTTGATAGCTAGATCGCCAGTTCCACCAGCGATATCTAGCACCTTGTCACCCTTAGAAACATTACTACTGGCAATTGTATAATTTTTCCATAGTCGATGCGTACCCAATGACATAACGTCATTCATAAGATCATAATTACTTGCAACTGAGTCAAATACACCCTTAACTAGACCTTGCTTTTGATCAACATCAACCTGTTGAAAACCAAAGTGTGTAGTCTTTTCCATGCTTATCTAACAGGGTAGTCCCTGAAATCTTTCCCTGTATATATTTGCGTTGGTCTAAAGATTTTATTGTGACTCACTTGTTCGTGCCAGTGTGCCACCCAACCTGCTGAACGTGCCATAGCAAAAATTGAGGTGAAGTGTTCTTTGGTAAATTTAAATAATTCAGCGTAAAGAATACCCGAGTAAAAGTCGACATTTGGATAAACCCCTTTGTGAGACAATAGCTCGTCACAGATGCTTTCGACCTCCAGTGCTGTCTCAAAGCGCTCAGATAAATTATGGCCAGATTTGTTGACATAAGTTTTAATCATTTGCTCAAGAATTGTTGCACGAGGATCTTTTGTTTTGTATTCACGATGGCCCATACCCCAGATTACTTTTTTGTTTTTGAGTCTATCTTCTATCCAGCCACGCGCATTTTTCGGAGACCCTATTTCGTCAAGCATAAGTAGAACGTTTTCATTTGCATTGCCATGCAAAGGCCCTGCAAGAGTTCCAACTCCTGCGGCAATTGAAGCAAAAGGGTTTGCGAGTGAAGACGCCGTTACCATTGTTGAAAACGTTGAGGCATTGATTGTATGCTCAGCATGTAAAATTAAGCAAGCGTCTAAAAGACTGATAATTTCTGGATCAGACTCCTCTCCAAAGCACATGTACATAAAGTTTTCAGCATAAGACATCGTTTTGCTTGGCGGGATTGGATCGTATCCTCTGCTAATACGAGTCCACATTGCGACCAAAGTGCTCATATTTGAGATAATCTTTACGAGTGCATTTTGAGTGTAAGCTGAATCTGGTTCTGAGGCGCCAGCACCTGGGTAGAAAGTGGCCATGGAGGCTATTGCAGTTTGAAGTACGTCCATTGAGTGTCCTTCTGATGGAAGCGACCAAAGCAAATGGCGGATTTTGCGCTTTACCTCATAGCGTCTTTGTAAAAGATCTTTAAAGTCACAAAGCTCTGTATGAGTCGGCAACTCTCCCTGCATTAATAAAAGTGCAGTTTCTTCAAATGATGAGTGCTTAACGAGGTCTTGTATGGAGTAGCCTCTATAGGCAAGTATGCCTTGTTCTCCGTCGATTGAGGAAATTGCTGACTTAGTTGCTGGGACGCCTGCTAAACCTGGTATATATTCTTTCATAATTAATTATTAGTTTTGTTAAATTGAAAAGGAAGAGCCACAACCACAGGTGGTTTTGGCATTAGGGTTGCTAACAATAAAACGAGAGCCTTGAAGGTCCTCCAAGTAGTCTACTGTTGAGCCCATAAGGTATTGATAACTCATTGGATCGATAACTAGTTCTACACCTTGTTTATTAACGCCACTATCGCCTTCTTTGAGGTTTTCATCAAAGCTAAAGCCATAAGAGAAGCCAGAGCAGCCTCCACCTGTAATATAGACGCGCAATCTTAATGCGGGGTTTTTTTCTTCTTTGATGAGTTGCGCAACTCTGTTTGCTGCACTATCACTGAAAATTATATCAGCTTCATCTTGAATTTCAGCAGCGTCCATGTTCATACTCCAAAATATTTCATATTATAAAAACCACCATTAAGGTAGTAAACCAATCTGTGAAAGACCCTCCTGCTCCTTAAGGCCAAACATTAGGTTCATATTCTGAATGGCTTGGCCCGCAGCCCCCTTAACTAGGTTGTCAATTACAGACATAATTACAAGTTTATTGCTGTGTTCAACATACTGAACTGCAATTTGGCAATAGTTTGACGACTTAACCGAGCGTGTTTCAGGATAAGTGCCCTTAGGCAGTATTTTAACAAATTCTTCGTTTTTGTAGGCATTTTCGAAATAAGGTTGAACGTCAACACTTGAATCAAGCAGGTCAACATAAATTGTAGCTTCAATTCCTCGAACCATAGGGAGAAGGTGAGGAACAAAAGTTAGCCCAACTGACTCTCCCGCCATAAGCTCGAGTTCTTGTTTTATTTCAGGGAAGTGTCGATGACCACTAACGCCATAAGCCTTAAAGCTTTCTGATGCCTCGCACAGAAGCATTGCTTGGTTTGCTATTCGTCCAGCGCCGCTAGCTCCAGATTTACAGTCAGCAATGATATTTGAGGTGTCAATTAAATGATTCTCTAGAAGCGGTTTTAAAGCTAAAAGGACTGCTGTAGGGTAACAGCCAGGATTGGCAATTAGGCGTGCTTCCTTAATGGCATCTCTTCTTGTTTCAGGTTGGCCATAGACCGCCTCTTCTAAGAGAGCGCTTTGAGAGTGCTCCATGTTGTACCATTGAGACCAGAGATCTGCATCATTAATTCTGAAGTCAGCACCTAAGTCAATAACCTTTATTCCTTTGTCAAGGAAAGATTCAGAGCTATTCATTGCGACGCCATGAGGTGTTGCAAAGAAAACAATATTACAGTCAAATAAAGCCTTATCGTCAGGCAATGAATATACTAAATTTGATATTCCAGCCATATTAGGAAAAACCTCAGAAATCTTTTTTCCTTGAAGTGCCCTCGAGGTAATTGCAGTAACTTCGGCATTTGGATGCTGATGAAGGATACGCAAAAGCTCAACTCCAGTGTATCCAGAACCACCAATAATTCCAACCTTAATATTCATTATTCACCTTCTCCAAGCATTTTTTCAAGGTAATGAATATTCATACCACCCTTTTTGAATGTCTTGTCAGCCATAATTTTTCTTTGAAGTGGGATATTCGTTTTAATTCCATCGATGACCATTTCATCAAGCGCATTTTGCATTTTTATAATTGCATTAGTTCTATTTTCACCAAAAGTAATCACTTTTCCAATCATCGAGTCATAGTAAGGCGGAACATTATAACCGTTATAAACATGCGAATCTATCCTAACACCAAGCCCACCGGCTGCGTGGTATTGAGTAATTTTCCCTGGAGACGGCATAAAGGTAACTGGGTCTTCAGCATTAATCCTACATTCAACTGCATGGCCTCTTATTTGAACTTGGTCTTGAGTTAGCGATAATTTATTACCACCAGCAATTAAAATCTGCTCACGGACAATATCGACACCGGTAATCATTTCAGTAACTGGGTGTTCGACTTGAACTCTGGTATTCATTTCAATAAAGTAAAATTCATCATTGTCAAAAAGAAATTCAAATGTTCCAGCGCCGCGATAGTTTATTTGTTTACATGCCTCTGCACAAATACTGCCTATCTTATTTCGAAGCTCTTCGCTTATGCCTGGCGCAGGAGCCTCCTCTACGACCTTTTGGTGGCGACGCTGCATTGAGCAGTCTCTCTCGCCAAGATGAATAGCATTTCCATGTTGATCGGCAAGAACTTGCACTTCAACATGCCTTGGTGTTGTTAGAAATTTTTCCATGTAGACTTCATCATTACCAAAAAAACTTAAAGCTTCTGTTTTTGTAAGCTCAATAGAGCTAGCTAAATCCTTTTCGGACTCAACAACTCGCATTCCTCTTCCACCACCTCCGCCTGAGGCTTTAATAATTATAGGAAGACCAATTTCTTTAGCAATTTTAAGGCTTCTCTTTGCATTATTATCGAGCGCTCCATTTGAACCTGGAACACAAGGTACTCCTGAATTTTGCATTGCCTCAATTGCTGCAACTTTGTCACCCATCACTCTAATATTTTCAGCTCTTGGGCCAATAAAAATAAAACCGCTTTGCTCTACTTGATCTGCAAAATCTGCATTTTCTGAAAGAAAGCCATATCCAGGATGAATTGCGTCAGCATGGGTTAATTCAGCCGCACTAATAATGGCTGGAATATTGAGGTAACTATTAATTGAAGGATGAGGGCCTATACAAACTGCTTCATCAGCTAAACGTACATGCTTAAGGTCTTTATCGGCTGTTGAATATACAGCAACTGTTTGAATATCAAGCTCTTTGCAAGCTCGAAGAATGCGCAGTGCTATTTCGCCTCGATTGGCGATCAATACTTTTTTTATAGAACTCATTGAACTATGATTAATGGTTGTCCAAATTCAACTGCTTCGCCATCCTTAACGAGTATCTCTATTACTGTTCCTGAGTGGTCAGCCTCTATTTGATTCATGATTTTCATAGCTTCTATAATGCCTATGGTATCGCCCTGATGTATTTTTTGACCCACCGTGATAAATGGCTTAGCTGTTGGTGAGGGCGCTGAATAATACGTTCCTACCATTGGGGATGTTACAGCTTGATCATTAGATTGTGGCTCAGCAATAGATGTTGGTTCTGCTGAAATAGAAGGAGCTACAGTAGGCGCTGGTTGGTGAAAATTTGTTTGAGTTGGCATAGGGGCATTGCCAAACCTAGAAATTTTTA